>MDSY01083020.1_pt1 | contig 10092 bp, 7 predicted proteins | sample 811131 | NCBI WGS metagenome assembly MDSY01 (sample SAMN05326643, study PRJNA326480) | marine metagenome | isolation source: seawater | place: Atlantic Ocean: South West | collected 2010
ATGGAAAAATATAATGAAGCATTAGAACATGCAGTAGCATCAACAAGATGCAGACCTGATTGGTTTAAAGCATGGTATAGATTAAGTATGGTATTATATAAATTAGAAAAGTATGAACAAGCAGAAAAATCTATAGAAAAAACCTTAGAATGTTGTAAAAAAGAAAACATTGAAGAAAAATTTATTATTGATTTACAATCTCAAATTTTACAAAAATTAAATAATAAACCTGAAGAAGAAAACGAAGATCAAGAAAATCTTGATTATAAGGTATTAAATGAAGCAATGAATAGAGAACAACAAGAATCTAGTAAAAAAATGCCAGATTTAAATTCAATGATGCCAATGATGAATGACATGTTACAAAATGATATGATAAAGAATAAATTGAGTGATCCAAAATTTCAGGAAAAAATGTTAAAAAGTCAATCTAATCCATTTGAGATGTTAGCTGATCCAGACATGAAAGATATAATGGGTGAAATGATGAAAAATATTAATTTAAAATAAATAATTTGCATTTTAAAATATAATATATATATATGAATAAATATTTATTTTATTTTATATTGATAATATCACTTTATATTTTATATTTAATTTTTTTTAACATAATTTTTATGGCATATAATTCAAGAAATATAACAAATTTACTATCTTTAATAAATTTTTCAAAAAATAAAAATATTAATCAACCTTTAGATGTTGTAATTGCCCATTACAAAGAAGACCTCTCTTGGGTTGATAAATATTTACCAAAAAATTGTAGGATTTTTATTTATAGTAAATCTGATATGATTCCAAATTGTAAAAGAAAATACACTCATAAGTTTTTAAAAAATGTAGGAAGAGAAGGACATACTTTTTTATATCACATAATAAATAATTATGATAAAAAAAACTTAAGAAAAAATACAATTTTTACATGTGGGAGTATTGAATTAATACATAAAAAAATTATATTATTATTTTTACTAAAGAACATAGGAAAATATAAATTTAATGGTAGATTATCAGATACAAATTATTTTATAAATAAATTAGATGTTAATGATGACAAAAGACTATTAAAATATGGATATTGTAGTTCAAGTAAATATAATAAAAATAAAAATTGTTCATTAAAAGTAAAAAAATTTAAAAATATAAATGAGTTTACAAAATTTTTTGGATTAAATATAAAAACTAAAAGTAAAGATGGAGTCTTTATGATAAAAACAAATTTAATATATAATAGGCCTAAATCATATTACCAAAAAATGATAAAATATCTTGATCATGCAGATAATACAATGAATGGTCATTTTTTAGAAAATTCATGGTATACTATTTTTTTAAATTAAAAACACAAATGAATATTTATTTTAAAATTATACTTTAGTATAATTATAAAATAATTTTATAAACTATCAACAATTTGAATATCTTCATCTTTATTAGTCTTATCAATCATTACAACTTTGTTTACTTTTAATATATCTCTAATGTTAATAGTGTTCGTATTTGTAGAAACAAAAAAACCTTTTTCATTATTAGTTTTTTTATCTGTTTCTGTTTGACATAATTTTATTGGTGGGAATCCGCCATTTGGTAACATATTATATATTAATAGAAAATAATTTAATTTGCGAATTTAATTTACGGTTTTCATTTGCTATGCAAAAAGAGCAAATGAAAGCAAAAAAATTTTAATCAAAATTAACTATTAAATTTTTAGATTTATTTTTTTCTTTTTTAACTTTTTCTTCTATTTTTGGTTCTTTTTGTGGTTCATTGGTTTGTTCTTTCTTTTTAACTTCTAATGTATACATGTGGTTTATGTTGCAACAAACACCCTTTGATCCACATGTGTATTTTATATATTGATTATCATCAATTTCAGAATAGTAATTTTCATATAGTAGTCTATGTAATGCTACTTTACGGTGGCGGAAATAAAAATTAATATAATTTGCCTTTGATTGTTTATTTTTATTTGTTATGTATCCATTCCATAAAGAGCAACCACTAACGTCAAATATACTAGTAGATAAATTTTTTGATATCCTTTTAATATCTTGAAGTGTTAGTTTCTTCGATTCTTTGCAATCTTTTCTTTGTTTAGTAATTAACTCTTGAAATATAATTTCTTTATTTCCATCCATCTTAATAAACTATATATTTTTTTTATTAAAAATTAATTTATTTATAGTAGAAATTAGTTGGCTTATTTAAATTGTATATATTGAAGATATTTTATTAGGTATTTTGTTATTACTTTCATAATCAAATTTAATTTTAATTGAGTCTGTAATTTTATCATACTTATTAATATTAGATTTATTAACTTCAATATTACCATTATCAAAAATAAAAATAACTTGATTATAATTATCGAAAACAATAATAGGATAATTAAAAATATAACTTAAAATTAACAATTCAATTTTGCCATCACTATTAATGCTTGTCTTCCTAAATTTATTAATTGCAGAATCAAAGAAATTATCTTTATCCTTAAAATATTGATTTAATTCTTTTGCAAATTCTTTATTTTTTTTATTTTTTAATACAAAATCTATAATTTGAGCTTTTAATAAATATGCCATTTGAGTTTGTAATTCTGATGTATAACCTAAATTTCTTGATTCAACATCATATAATTTATTATTAATCCAATATAAACTATTAACATATGCTCTAATTACTGAATCCATATTTACTATTATTGGTTGAATCAACATATTACCTAATTCAATTAAATCTGGATAATCTTCCTCAACATTAATATCATCCTTTTTTGAAATCTTCTTTCTACCAATTGTTGGTATTTTATCTTGACCAAATAATTCCGACATTATTTTCTTAATATTAAAATTAGAAGTTTTAATAATTTTTTGTTCTAATCTTGTTGTATGTAAATTATAATCAACTATATCTGATACAAAATAGTTACTTTCTTGAATTAATTCCTTAAATTGAATGTTATTTAGAATCATTTCTTCAATAACTCTATTTACAAATTCTAATGCAATATCATATTTTAATTGTAACTTGCAATCATTTGATGCCCATAAACAATGATGATTTAAATTACATTTATCTTTTGCTTTATTTTCTTTACAATAATCTCTAATATTCTTAATATTGTAATTATCTAAATTTGGAATTTCATTAACAACCTCAATCATATCATTTTTACTTGATTTTCCATCTTCTAATTTTTTAGATACTCTTTTGAATAAAATTTTCCTTAATTCATTTTTCTTTTGTTCTTTCTTAAGATTTTTATTTCTTACAATTCCAATAATTTTTTCTTTTACATCATTGTTCTCCTCCAAATATAAACTTAGTTCTAATCTAAATAAATTATAAGATTCTTGATTATACTTTTGAATTTTTACTTGATTATTAATTTCGTCAAAGATGTTTTCATCTTTTGCTATTTTTTCATCAATAAAACTTTCTCTTGTTCTTTGAACATATGATAAACCAAGTTTACTAATACTTGAACCTTTCATTACATCTTTACTTACTGGAAATGTAAAACCATTTTGTAATGATAATGATGTAACTAAAAATCCATTTTTTTCTTCATTGGTATAATATACTAATTTAGGTACATAATTCATTTTCAATACTTTTTCAACTTGTTTCAAAAATTCAATAACATCTTTTAATTTTTGAGTAACTAACTTATCTATGTAAAGTTCAGAAGGATAATCATATGATGAACCACTTGGTTTAACTGGTAATAAATGACCATCCACCATTTTTAAAAATCTAACTTTGTTTCTCTTATCTAAAATTTGAGTTTTAATTTTAATTTTTGAATCTCTTAGTAAATTAATAATATTTTTATTTGAATATAAATTTGTTTTTTCGATTTTACTGATAATATTATTGACACAACTTTTATTATAGTAATTTTTTAATTCTTCAATCATATTTTTATCAAAGTTATTATCATATTTTTTTGTTAAAATTATTTTTTTGTCTTTTTTACCATCTTTTTTTAATTTATATATAGGGAAATAATATTTTCCTTCTTTTAATAAAACAATATATGATCTGTCTTGATTAACCATATAATAATTTTCAGAGTTTAGACAATTTATGTAATATCTGTTTATGAAAGTATCTTTTTCTAAAGTTTTCTTAATAATTTTACTTCTTTTTTCTAAAATAAATACAAACATTCCTTTTTCATCTATTACTCCTGGTAAGGATAATAATTCTCCTATTACATCATATTCTAAATAATTACTACTTTTTATTGCATCTATATAATTTTTATTACTATCAAAAGTTGTCTTTATGTCTCCATTATTTAAATAGGTTAAAAATTTATTGTCCGTATCTTTTTTCAAAAATTCTATTGCTTTATTTTTTATTTCATCTATACTTATTGAATATATATTTGAAATTGCAGCAAGATAATTATATATATCATCTTTTACGGTATATTTAAAATAATATCCACTTTTAGAATCAATTAAATAATGATTTTTAATAACATGATCATTATTCCATAATTTATTAAAAAAGTAATCTAAGTATTTTGGTAAATAAATAAATCTACCCTCTTGAATTTTATTTGTATCTTGTAAAATATATATTTTATCACCTAAATCTGAATTATCTATCTTTTCTACTTTTTCATCACTTTGTTTATTACCAATACATTTCAAAAAGTAATTTTTCTTTTTATTATTATCTGATGTTAACTGATCCTTTTTAAAACAACATGGTGCACACATATTTGATGGATTATTACCCCTAGATAAGAAGCCAATATACATATGATTTTTATTTTCATCTGGGTCACATGCAAAATAATTAAATTTACCATTATCAGCTTCCAATTTGACTGCTTTTAATATTACTTTACTTGTTTTTCCTCTAGTTTTTATTTCTACTTCTTTTTCATAAAATCCTGATTCTTTATTAAATTTATAACCCATTTTTAGTAATTTATCTAATTGATCTTCCGAGATAATATTTGGCCTTCTTTTCTTATCATTACCACTATTTTGACAATTTCTAGTCCATTGATTTTGACCTTCTTCAGGTCTATAACCCAATCTAGATTTATCCAATGAAGTAATTTGTTTTACGTTTTTAATGGCTGTATCATAATCAACAATTTCTACAACTTTATTTCTTCTTCTAGCAACTTTATTAAGTTGAGATAACTGAGATTTTAACTTTTGATATTTATTTTTTTTGTATAGATAAGTTTCAGAATATAAGTAAATTAGTATTTTCATAAAGTTAATAATCTCTTCTAGTTGAAATTTATTTCTTGCTCCAGTTATACGAATCTTATATCTATCTATATCTCTGCCTTGAATATCAATTCCAATACCAGGTGGTTTAGATTTTGGTAAAGATTTTAATTTTTTAAGAACTTTTTTGGATTTTTTAATTACTTTACTATATTTATCTTTAACATAATCAAGCTCTTTTGCAGCTAATTCTCCAGTAATATTAAATTGTTTTGCAATTTCATCAATTAATTCTCTATCTGATAATTCATAATTTCTTAAGAAATATAATATTCTTAAATGCATTCTTGATCTATTTTCATAATTTGATATTCTTTTATATCTTAAATAAGTTCCATATTTGGAAGTTTTATTTTCTTCAATATCCTTTTTAGATACTCTCTTTTTTGGTTCGATAACTAAAGAAATATATGGGAAAAATAACCTACTAAATTCTGATAAATCGTTATGATTAATTTTAAATTTTTCTGGTAAATTAAATTTTTGAATAGTATTTATAAATGCATACTTAAATCTTTCATCTGATGGATTCATAATTTTAATTTTTTTATTTTCTGAATTTATTTTATTTAATAAATCTCTTACATAAGTATAAGATTCATTTATATCTTTTACAGTTGCTTGATCAGCTTCTTTCCAAGTAATTTTATATTCTATTCTTCCATTTTCTAAAAAATTAATGGAAATAAATTTGTCTCCCTTCATATTTATTCTAAAATATAAACCATATGGAGAAGTTTCAAACCATTTACTTAATAACTCTTGATTTTCTAAAATATCTGATTTTGTAAAAAATTTATATGTAACTTGACTATCTTGTGACATATATTGAATAAAAGGATATTTATCATTTACAATAAAATTATCGAAAATTCTATACAAATTAAATTTATTGTCTGATACAGTCCCGGTAATATTTTTTTTATCTAGTATATTAACATGAATAATTGATTGAATGATATAATTTTGTTGGAATAATTTTGAATATTTACTTGATTTATCATCTAAATCTTCTCTTGAAGTTTCAACAGTTTGATATATTTCTTTTTCTATTTTCATATCATTATTAATTGATATAAAATTATTTATATTATATTCCAACTCCTTAGAATTTTTATTATTTAGTAATTGAACTATCTTTTCTAATCTTTCATAGTTAATTAAAGGGAAATAAATGTTAATGTAAACATCATACAAGTTTTTTAATTTTTCATTATCTACACTATAATTTAACCCTAAATCATTAAATAAATCTAACATAAATATCTCGTTATTTGTTACATAATCATCATAATCTCTTAAAATTAAGTTTTCATCATCTTCTCTTTTTATTTTATAACCAAAACTATCTCTTAAATAATTCAAATTATCTCTTAAGTTTTCATAAACTTTAAGATTTTCATTTGGTTCAATATCAATTTGCAATAATTCATTTCTTCTAATCCATTTTTGTCCCAACATAATTTTATCTTTTTTCCTATTTAATGTATATTCTGACCAAAAGTATTGATATTCTGGAAGAAATTTAATATCTTTACCAAATTTTGGATTTAATATTATAGACGAAGCTATTTTATTTCTAATATTTTTTATAGTATCATCTGGGAAAATATATTGTGATGTCACATAAATTTTGTTATATACTTGTTCAAACACTGAATCATAATTATTATTATCTAAACTATCATCGTAAGTTGTATTTACTTTAGATGCATTTTTTTCCCAATTTTTATCATTAATTGCTTGACTGATTAATTTTGATGTCTCTTTTATTTCTTTACTATTTTCGGCCTCACTCATTGAATACAATTTCATTAATTCATCTAAATTAAAATCTTCAATAACTTCATCATCTAAATCTTCTGTTGTTTCGAATTTTTTTTCTTCATCTTCTTCTTTATTAATTTCAGAATCAATATCAATATTATCAAGTTCCTCTTCATCAATATTACCTCCTTCTTGTTCATTAATAATTTCTTTATAGGTTTTAAAATCCATTTCCTTTTTAATTGTTAAAGTTTTGATTTTATTTCTTGAAATTAAATAATTTTGATAATTAGCTGAAAATGAAAAAGGAATTTTTTTCTCGAATAAACTTTTAATGTTAACATTTATATGTTCATTATACCAGTCTTTACCTAATTTGGATACAATTGTTTTTTGCATATTTGAATTTAAATTAATTTTTTTTAATAAGTAACCAATATGTTCTAATGTAAAAAAATAATTATACCATTTTTCGCCATAATAATCTTCTAATACTTTGAAATTATTTTTAGATATTGTTGTTAATGTATTGTAAAAATCTTTATTTTTTATTGATTTTAATATTTTCATTACATCATCATTAACTAAAGGTCCTACAAATATATAAACAAAAAATTGGGTTCTTCCATTATTATTTTTGAATTTATGAATAATTTTATAAGGATTTTTCATTTTATATTATTATTTAGAGAAAATTTATATCAAAAATAATTAATATTATCTAAATTATTTATTTTTATATAATACTTGATGATAGGACCATTCCACAATATTCTACTGGATTATTATCATAATCTTCATATGAATAAAGTCCCAGTTTAATAGACTGTTTAGTATAGAATTCAAATATTTTTTTAAATAAATCTGTATGACCTATTTCATGACAACCAATATGTGCCATCTCATGAATTGCTACATACATTAGGAGATTTATGTCATGTAAATCACCTGATTTTCTACTTTTAAGACAAAAAACTACTTCTTCACCTTTATTTACACTATAAGAAGTATATTCAGAATCTGGTGAGTTTTCATAAATATTTGTTCTTTCACTGTTAAGATTTTTTTCTAATAAATTTATTGAATCTTTATAATTTGGAAATTTATCAATATTATTCACTAAATGATTTCTTAATTTATACATTCTAGTTATAACTTCTGATAATAAGTTAGCAGATTGACTTTTTAACTTATCATTATGAACTAAGAATTTATGACCTGAATTACTAGATTCCATTAAGACTAACCTTCTTTTATTTGCAAATATAAATATATAAATAAAAAGAATCAATACTGAAATGATTAAACTTTCTTTCATTAATTAATTTATATTAGAAATTAATTAATAATTTGAAGAAAAAATTAAATTAAATTTAAGAGTTATGATTTGATAAAAAATATATTTAAATTTTTTAAATAATAATATAGTTTTATTCAAACATTATTTTCTAAATAATTATATATAAATGGGACTTACTGCATCCAAACAACAAAATACTGAATCTTTAAACTGGGATAAAATTAACACAGAGTCAATGAGTACATCAATTCCTAATATTAATAATATATCAAAAGACGCTAATGAACTTATTTCTAATTTATCAATTAATGAACAAGTTGATTTAGAAAATACTGATTCTGATAATGAAAATCTTTTTGCATGGATTAAAACTATTGGTGATGATAAAAAAGAAAACACTGGTGACGAATTAAATACAGACAGTTTTTCTGAAACATCAGCTTTTATTAGTTCTGATATGTATAAATATTTAATGAATAAAAACTCTGACAGTGCTACTAGTAATGCACAAGTAGGAGGTGGTATACAAGAAGACAGTTCAACCAGTTCAACTTCATCATCCCCTAAAAAAACTAAAAATACTAAATCTAAAAAAAATAAAAGAGTTGTAACTACATCTTCATCTATGTCTGGTGGAAACTTATCATACATATCTTCATCAGCTCATACCGATTCTAATAACGAAACTAATATAATCTCTTCTTCTGCTGATTATGAAGAATCCTCTATTTCTGTTGGTAATAATCAAATGTTAACCTCTAGCATTAATACTTCTGATATTAATTTAGTAGAACCAAACAGTGAATAAAAAACTAGTTAAAATTATATATATTATTTAATATATATGATTTTAGATGATTTTTTAAATAAAATAGAATATTTACAAAAAATTCCTAAAAGAAGATTACTAAAAGAGTTCTCATTAATGTCGGATGATATTAGAAATAAAATAAAAAACATAGAAATATGTGAGAATGGAATGTCTTTAAAAATAATCTTTGATACAAAACCATATAATATTTTACTAAAATTACCTAAATATTATCCATTTAAAGCAATTGAATGTGATGTGATTTATCAACCTCATTATACTAATAAGCTTATTGGTAAAGTTTTATCAAATAAAATACATCCAGATTTATCATTATATAATAACATTAATTATGGTATTTGGAAATATCTTGATAATGGTAAAATAATTGATGGTAAAAAGTTTATTTACTTTAAAAATAAAGAAAACTTAGATTATGGAGAAAATAAAATGCATCAATTTGATTATATATATACAAACTGGGCTCCTAGTTTACAAATTGAAGAATCATTAAATAATTACATTTCATGTTTTGAACCTCATATAACATTATAATTACTAAATTTTTTTTATTAATAATTATAATGATTAATAAAAGTTACTATTACAAATATAATAAATATAAAACAAAATATTTAAACTATAAAGAAAAATCAAATGTTATTAAAATCAATTTACAACCTAAAAAAATTATTAGTGTTGAAAATTCTTTTAATTTAATTTCCGATTATTTTAGAAATTCTAATAATAAATATTTAAATTATGAATTACTCACTAATATTAAATCTAATTCACCATCTGAATATAATAGAAAAGATAATACTATTTATGATAAAGACAGTTACAAATTGTTTAGTATGGAAGATTTTTTAGATTCCAAATGGAGTTTTTTAGATGAACTACTAGAAAAATATGATAATGAATTTGAAAATTCTTCTTGGTTTAAT
>MDSY01142034.1_pt1 | contig 10092 bp, 7 predicted proteins | sample 811131 | NCBI WGS metagenome assembly MDSY01 (sample SAMN05326643, study PRJNA326480) | marine metagenome | isolation source: seawater | place: Atlantic Ocean: South West | collected 2010
AACCACCCATCACAAATTGTACCTTACGAGGGCGCGGCAACTGGTGTAGGTGGTAATGTTCGGGATGTGATGTGTATGGGCGCCGAAGTGATTGCGTGTACAGATTCATTTAGATTTGGGAACATAAAAAAACAAAAAACCAAATGGATTCATGACGGTGTGGTTGCTGGAATTGCGGGTTATGGCAACCCCCTTGGAATACCAAACATTGGTGGTGACATATATTACGATGATGGCTACAACGAAAATTGTTTAGTCACCCTTGTTACACTTGGGGTTGTGCGAGAAGATAATATTATTCATTCCTATGCTCCAAAAAACGCAGATGGTTATGATCTTATACTAATTGGTAAACCAACAGATAATAGTGGTTTTGGAGGAGCCAGCTTTGCCTCTTTAGAGCTTGAAGAAGAAAAAAAGGATCAGAATAAAGGCGCTGTTCAGGAGCCAAATGCGTTTCTTGAGAGGCATTTGTTAAAATCAACCTATGCCCTATTCAAACAATTACAGAAAAAAGACCTAATAAATGATGTTGGGTTTAAAGACCTGGGTGCAGGTGGTATAGCCTGTGCAGCCGTGGAGCTTGCAGAAACAGCTGGATATGGTTCAGAAGTCTGGGTTGAAAAAGTACATGTCGGGATGGATAATCTCCATCCTTCAGTATATTTGTGTAGCGAAACACAGGAAAGATTTATGTGGGTTTGCCCACCAAAGTTAACCAAAACCATCATGGACCATTACAACATAACGTATGATTTGCCAAATGTAAGTGAAGGCGCAATGGCTTCGGCGGTAGGTAAGATAAGAAGCGATGGTTTTTTTATTATACATAATAAAAATGAAGAAATAGCGAAGGCACCTGCAAATCAGGTCACAAAGGGTTTTTTGTATGATCGTGAAACAGAAAAATCAAAAAAGGAATTCCATGAGCCAAATAAAATAGAAAAGCATGATCTAAATGAAACCATATTATTATTAATTGGTCACGAAAATATTGCTAGCCGCAAGCCAGTTTATGAAAAATATGATAAACAAGTTCAAGGTCGAGTACATACAGAAACAGGTGTTGCAGATGCTGGTATTCTTGCCCCTTTTAATTCTAATGACTATCCTGAAGAAATTCGGAATATCGGAATTGCAATATCAACAGACCATAACCCCAGGCAAAACATTATTAGTCCATATTGGGGAGGAGTTAATTCTGTCGTCGAGGCAATGAGAAATGTAGCAGCAGTTGGCGCAACCCCACATGCGGTTACTGATTGTCTGTGTTTTGGTAATCCTGAAAAACCAGAACAGATGTGGGAGTTTGCAGAAGCAACTCGTGGTGTTTCTGAAGCCTGTAAAAAAATTACTTTAAAAAACAACCCAGCCCATCCCACACCTATCATTGCAGGCAATGTAAGTTTTTATAATGAATCTAAAAATGGGGCAATTCCTCCAAGCCCAATCGTAAGCTGCCTGGGGCGACTTAAAGATGTTAATAACGCAATCGATATGGTGCTTAAGGATAATGATTCTATGTTATTTATGATAGGAGAGCGAAAAAATGAACTTGGCGGAAGTGCTTACTATAATTTATATGATGAACTTGGATCTAATGTTCCAATGCCTGATTTAGATGAAGTTAGGAATCAAATATATGCGATTACAGATTGCATAGATTTTAAGCTTATTAAATCTTGTCATGACATTTCTGATGGTGGTGTTGTATGCTCAATCATTGAAATGGCTATTAGCAATTCAATCGGATGTGATTTGACTTTTAATGACAAATTGCCCCTTTATCAAACATTGTTTTCTGAAACAGGTGGATTTGTAATTGAAGTAGATAAAAACAATATTAATGATATAGAGTCTATTTTTGAAAAATATAAAATAAATGTAATTCCAATTGGCAAAACGACCAACACTCCAACTATAATGATTAATCAGACTATTGAACTCTCCATTGATCATCTTAAGATTACTTGGGAAAACGGATTAAGAGAAAAACTATAATGAAGAAATTAGATTATAAGTCAGCTGGTGTAGATATTGATGCTGGAAATCAAGCAGTGGACTTAATTAAATCCAAAGTTAAATCAACATTTACAAAAAACGTTCTAACGGGTATTGGTTCTTTTGGTTCACTATATGATTTAAAACCAATTCTACAAAAATATGATAATCCTGTTCTGGTTCAAAGCATTGATGGTGTCGGCACTAAAACTATTATTGCAAAAAAAATGAAAAAATATGATACCATTGGTATTGATCTTTTAAGCGCAGCTGCGAATGACATTTTAGTGATGGGTGCTCGCCCCTTAACCTTTCTGGACTATATTGCGAACGACAAACTAGACCCCCTAATAATTAAGGAAATTATTGATGGAATGGTATCTGCATGTAAAGATAGTGGGGTATCACTTGTTGGTGGAGAAACAGCTGAAATGCCAGATGTTTATCTTACTGGTGAACATGATTTGGTTGGAGTAATAACTGGGGTTGTTGAAAAGAAAAAAATAATAACAGGTGAAAAAATTCAACATGGAGATGTGGTCTTAGGTTTACCATCAAGCGGGTTACACACAAATGGTTTTTCACTAGCAAGAAAAATATTTTTTGAATACGGAGGATATAGTATTTCAGATAATATTGATGAACTAGATAAATCAGTAGGCCTTACATTGCTTGAACCCCACACAAACTATACCAATCATGTTTTCTCCTTATTAAACAAATCTATTCCAATAAATGGGATTGCACATATTACAGGTGGCGGGTTGGTAGAAAATATTCCTAGAATACTTCCAAATAATTGTGCGGTGGAAATAATTAATAATAGCTGGCCGATATTGTCTGTATTTAAAGTGATGCAATCAATTGGGAATGTTAGTTTAGATGAAATGTACAGAGCTTTCAATATGGGTATAGGAATGGTATTTATTGTAAACCCTGACAATATGGATGAAATAATATTAAACCTTAAACCCCTAACAGAAGTTTTTCATATTGGTAATGTTATTAAAGGTGCGAATGAAGTAGTGTTTAAATAATGGCAAAGATAGCAATCATACAATTTCCGGGATCCAATACTGAAAGAGAAACCTTTATGGCCTGCGAGAGAACAGGGTTAACCCCGGTAGAATTTTTGTGGAACGAACCTGTGCAAGAATTGTCAAAATTTCATGGTTATATTTTAGTCGGAGGTTTTTCATATGAAGACAGATCTAGAGCAGGTGTAATAGCATCATTAGAACCAATAATAGATAAACTTAAATTAGAATCAGAAAGTGGAAAACCAATTTTAGGTATATGTAATGGGGCTCAAATTTTAATTGAAAGCGGAATGGTCCCGGGGTTAAGAAATTATCAAGTTGGGGCTGCCCTTACTGATAATAAAAGAATACAAAACAATCAAATAGTCGGAGTTGGGTATTATAATACATGGGCAAATCTAAAAATGGGTGTTGAGCCAAACAGGTGTGCGTTCACCAGGCATATGAAAAAAGACGACTGGATGAATATACCACTTGCTCATGGTGAAGGAAGATTTGTCCTTCCAAAACCATTGTTAAAAGAAATGATTGATAGCCAACAAACAGTATATAGATATTGTGATAATGATGGTAATGTAATAGATGAATTCCCTACTAATCCAAATGGGTCGGAGTATAGCTTAGCTGGAGTCTGTAATCCACAGGGAAATGTTATGGCTATTATGCCGCATCCAGAACGCACCCCAAATGGAGACGCGATTTTTTCATCTATGTTGGAATATGTTAATGAAGGAAACCCAAGAACAAATCATCAATTAAGTTCAAAAAAAGTACCCTTAGAAATTAATGATTATAAAAACAATAATAATACTGAGTGGATAATTGATATGATAATTAATGATAATGAAGCATCTTCGGTCCAAAATGCCCTCACACAAAAAGGATACGATGTTTTATTATCAAGACAGACACATTGGGAGATAGAAATTGATGAAAACATTGATGAAATATTAACAAAAATAGACACAACGGGTGAATTATATAATTCTAATAAAGAATACTTGAGTGAAATTAAGTCAAACGAGAATACAGTGTCTTTTTTAATCCGACAAAAAGAAGACATACATGGTCGAGCTAAATATGAATCTCTTACAGAAAAATTTGGAATAAGTGAAATTTTAAATATTAAACACGGAGTAATATGGAATGTAATTGTAAACAGCGGTAATTTTGAATCAACAATAAACAGTATTTTAGAAACAAACATATTATTTAACACATTATCTTATGAATGCTATAGAATCAAATAAACATTACAAAAAGCGGATTAATTCCGAATTACAAAACACATTAACAGAGACCAATCTTTCTCAAGGCAATAAAAGGACAGGAAAAGTTAGGGACCAATATGAACTTGAAGACAAAATTGTCTTAATCACAACGGATAGGCAAAGTGCTTTTGATAGAGTATTAGCATCAATTCCTTTTAAAGGGCAGGTCCTAAATCTTACTAGTGCCTGGTGGTTTGAACAAACAAAGGAGATTATTCCCAATCAGGTAATAAATATTCCAGATCCAAATGTTACTCTTGCTAAAAAGTGTAACGTTATACCTATAGAATTTGTTGTCCGAGGTTTTATTACAGGAAGCACAAGTACTTCACTTTGGACTGTATATAATAATGGTGACAGAGAGTATTGTGGTAATATTATTCCAGATGGATTAGTAAAAAATCAAAAGCTAGAAGAAAATATGCTTACGCCAACCACAAAGGAAGAAGACCACGATCGCCCCATTGCTCCAAGTGAAATTGTTTCCGAAGGATGGATGACTCAAAATGATTGGGATTATTGCAGCGCAAAGGCCCTTGAATTATTTTCTTTTGGACAAAAAAAAGCAGCTGAGAATGGTATGATTCTTGTTGATACAAAATATGAAATGGGACATGATGATGATGGAAATATTTTATTAATTGATGAAATTCACACACCTGACTCAAGTCGCTATTGGATAGCCGATACATATGAGGAAAGAATGGCTAACGGATTTGAGCCACAAAATATTGATAAGGAATTTTTGCGGCTTTGGTTTGTTGATAACTGTGATCCATATAATGATAAACAACTACCAGAAGCTCCAAATGATTTGGTATCTGAGCTTTCAAGTCGATATATATATTTATATGAAACCATTACCGGTCAATCATTCCCCTTTCCTGAAGCCGATCTCTCAATTCATGAAAGAATTAATAGTAATTTAAAGGATCTAATATGAATGTTGTAATTATAATGGGTTCAACATCTGATGAGCCACACGCAAAAAAAATCACCGATAAATTAGATGAGTTTGGTATTAGCTGGGAACAGCATGCCGCTTCAGCTCATAAAGAACCCCTGAAGGTTTTGGAAATTCTAAACGCCAACAAAGACAAAGAAAATATTGTATATATTACTATAGCAGGAAGATCCAATGCTTTGTCAGGGTTTGTTGCGGCAAACTCTGAATTCCCGACACTAGGCTGTCCACCTTTTTCAGATAAAGCAGATATGCTCGTAAATATTCACTCCACACTTCAAATGCCAAGCAATACACCAGTAATGACTGTTGTGGATCCCGGGAACTGCGCGCTGGCTGTTAAACGAATTTTTGGTGTTTAGTCAACTTAATGCTATTTCACCACTTGATGGACGTTATGCAAGTAGCGTAAAGGCTCTCGCTGATTACTTTTCAGAATCTGCCCTTATGCAGTATCGGCTAAAAGTCGAGATTGAATATCTTATTGCTCTGGGTAGTGAAAAAAAGATTGATGGTCTTCCAGCATTCTCTAAAAGCGAACAGATAACGTTAAGAAAAATTTATCAAAACTTTAATAATTCAGCTGCCCAAAAAATAAAAGATATTGAGGCAACAACAAAACACGATGTGAAGGCAATTGAATATTATATTCAAAGTAAGTTAAGAAAAAAACTACATCCATGGGTTCATTTTGCACTTACATCAGAAGATGTAAACAATTTATCCTATTCATTAATGTGGGAAAATGGTTTAAAAAAAGTTTATTTACCCAAGCTAATATCAATTAATAAGCAATTAATAAGGCTTGCAAAAAAGTATAAAAACTCATCTATGCTAGCTTTGACTCATGGTCAACCAGCTACTCCAACAACTTTTGGGAAAGAATTAGCAGTATATTGCTCAAGAATAAAACGACAAATAAATAAGATAAAATCTCATGATCTTCTTGGAAAATTTGGTGGGGCAACAGGCACATGGTCAGCGCATCAAATTGCATATCCAAAAGTAAATTGGATTCGTTTTGCAAAAAAATATATTAAATCAATTGGTCTTACACCCAATTTAATCACAACACAAATTGAACCACATGATTCTGCTGCGGAGAGTTATTACCAAATAGTTTTAGTTAATTCTATTCTGGCCGATCTATGTAAAGATATATGGCAGTATGTTAGCAGAGGAATTTTAAGTCAAAAAAAAGTTGCTGGTGAGGTAGGTTCATCCACTATGCCCCATAAAATAAATCCCATACAATTTGAAAATGCAGAAGGGAATATCGGTATAGCAAATTCTATTTTAACGCACCTAGCACAAAAACTTCCCAATTCAAGAATGCAGAGAGACTTAACCGACTCAACGACCTTACGAAATCAAGGTGTAGCTTTAGGACATTCCTATTTAGCTTTAAACAATATATCAAAAGGGATGAAAAGAGTAACTATCAATAAATTGGAAATGGATAAAGAGCTAAATGATCATTGGGAAATATTAGCTGAAGCAGTACAAACGATACTTAGGAAAGCTGGCCAATTAGATGCATATGAGAAATTAAAAAGTTTTACTCGCGGACAAAGTATTAATGTAGAGGAATTATCAAAACATATTAACGAGTTAAACATATCCCCAGAAGACAAAAAGAGACTATCGTCTCTAACCCCACAATCATATATTGGGATTGCAAATAAATTGGTTGAACTAATATAATGTGTGGGATAGCTGGAATATTTTCACACAAGCCAGTTGCGTCAGAACTTTATGATAGTATAATTAATTTACAACACCGGGGACAAGATGCGGCAGGAATTATGACCTATGATAAACGGATGCATAAAGAAAAAGGTGTTGGTCTTGCTAAAGAAATTTTTAATTCCGAAAACATGGAGTTACTTACTGGCAATATAGGTATTTCGCATAATCGCTATCCAACACATGGCGGATTTAGCCATGGAGAGGTGCAACCCTTTTGGACATCTGTTCCTTATGGGATTGCTCTTGCCCATAATGGAAATTTGACTAACTATAACGAACTTGCTTCAGAGGTAACCAAAACCGAAACTCGTTATTTGAATACTAATAGTGATTCTGAAGTACTATTGCATTTATTTGCAGATGCCCTTCATAAGGATTCACCACCACAAACAAGCAAAGAGTTTTTTGAGCTACTTTGTGAATCAGTTAGTAATATTTTTAATAAAGTAAGAGGTGCTTACTCAGTGACCTCAATTATAATAGGTAAGGGCTTAGTTGTATTTAGAGACCCTCATGGCATTAGACCGCTGGTTAAAGGAGAAAGATCAAATGGTAATGGAGGAAAAGACTATATTTTTGCTTCTGAAAACACCATGTTCTATGCAATGGGATATGAACCCCAAGGAACAGTACTACCAGGAGAGCTTATTTATGTTGATGAAAATGGAGAGATATTTAGTAAGCGACTTATAAAAAAAGAATTTAATCCCTGTATATTTGAATATGTCTATTTTGCTAGACCTGATGCTACTTTAAATGATGTAAGTGTATATCGATCACGATTAAGAATGGGGCAAAACCTTGCTGATTCATGGAAAGAAAAATATCCAGATAAAACCCCAGATATTGTAATCCCTGCGCCAAGCACCGCCAATACAGCTGCCCTTTCTTTTGCTAATGCTTTAGGGGTTAGGTATTCTGAAGGGTTATATAAAAACACCTTTATAGGTAGAACCTTTATTATGCCTGGACAGGAAGAAAGAAAAAAATCTGTTAAATATAAATTGGTACCTCAAGAGCTAGAAATTCGAGATAAAAAAGTAATGATCTTAGATGATAGTATCGTTCGTGGTAATACCAGCAGAGAGATTGTAAGAATGTTAAAAGATTTTGGCGCTAAAGAAGTTTATTTTACAGTTGCATGTCCGCCAGTTAAGTCGCCCTGTTTTTATGGAGTAGATATGCCCACTAAAAAAGAACTGATTGCTGGCAATATGTCTGAACAAGAAATAGAAAAATATTTAGAAGTTGATGCCCTACTATATCAAACAATTGAGGATCTTGTTGAAGCAGTAACTCGCAGAGGTAATCATTATATAGATCGTCCTTGCATGGCATGTCTTGATGGATATTATGTTGCAAAGGATATCGATAATGCAAAGATTACTGAAATGGAAGAGATGAGAACATTTGATCGAACAAGTGGAGATTCAGTAAATTAAAATTCTCTTAACATTTTTAATAAATGAAACATAAAATATTAGTTGTTGGTTCTGGCGCTAGAGAGCATGCTATTATACGCGCACTAAATCGTTCTGTTCATAAAAAAGAGATTTATTGTATTGCTTCTAATATGAATCCTGGAATCGTTAACTCTTGTGAAAACTTTATTATGGGGGATATCAATGATCCAACATTTGTTACAAATTATGCAAGACAGGTATCTGCAACCATAGCTATTATTGGTCCTGAAAACCCACTGGCAGCAGGTGTAGCTGATGTATTATGGTCTATTGGCATTAAAACAGTTGGACCAACAAGGGACCTTGCTCAAATTGAATCTTCTAAAGCATTCACAAGAAATTTGTTAAAAGAATATCATATACCTGGTGGACCAGAGTATAAGACCTTTAGCTCCATGCGAGGAGTAGAAGATTTTTTAAATACTTTGGAAGACAATTATGTTGTTAAATATGATGGTCTGATGGGTGGTAAAGGAGTTAAGGTTGCTGGGGAACACTTACATTCACATACGGAAGCTTTAGCTTACTGTAAAGAATTATTGGATAGTGATGCTCAGTTTGTAATTGAAGAAAAATTTATTGGTGAAGAGTTTTCACTTATGAGTTTTTGTGATGGTGATAATCTTAAACACATGCCAGCAGTTCAAGATCACAAACGAGCCTATGACGGTGATACTGGACCTAATACTGGCGGTATGGGAACATATTCTGATAGCAATCACTCCTTGCCTTTTTTAACAAAACAAGATATAGACGATGCTAAAACAATTAATCAAGCTACTGCAAAAGCTATAAAAAATAAATTTGATTTATCATATAGAGGAATACTCTATGGCGGCTTTATGGCTACAGCTAATGGTGTTAAACTAATTGAATACAATGCAAGGTTCGGGGATCCAGAGGCAATGAATGTTTTATCAATATTAGAGTCTGATTTCGTTGATATTTGTTATGCCATTGTTAACGGAAACCTTAATGATGTACCAGTAAAATTTTCAACAAAAGCAACAGTTTGTAAATATGCTGTCCCAAATGGTTATCCAGACAATCCAGTTAAAGGTCAAGAAATTGACGTTTCTAAAATATCAAATCATAATGGTTTATATTATGCATCCGTTAATATTCAAAAAGAAAAACTAGTTGAATCAGGAAGTCGAACTATTGCTTATGTGGGCATTGCGGATTCTATTTTTGATGCAGAAACAATTGCTGAAAATGAAATAATATCTATTGAGGGTCCACTTTTTCATAGAAAAGATATTGGTAAAAAAGAATTAATTCAGAAAAGAATAGATCACATGAAAAGTTTACGATGATAAACCTTGGTGTTTTAGGATCAACAAAAGGTACTGATTTACAAGTCATTATTGATGCTATATCTGAAAAAAAACTCAATGCTAAAATTGCAGTTGTTATATCAAACAACTCTGATGCATTTATACTTAGACGAGCAAAGAATCATGATATCCCCGCAAAACTTATTTCACACAAAAGTAAAGAGCGACATATATTTGATTCCGAAATAACTTTGATTCTTAAAAAACATAAAGTTGACCTAGTATTGCTTATTGGATTTATGAGAATATTATCTTCAGAATTTTGTA
>MDSY01031484.1_pt1 | contig 10091 bp, 10 predicted proteins | sample 811131 | NCBI WGS metagenome assembly MDSY01 (sample SAMN05326643, study PRJNA326480) | marine metagenome | isolation source: seawater | place: Atlantic Ocean: South West | collected 2010
AAGATAAATTCTACACAAATTTTTTGGTCTATTCCCTGTTTTGATGAAAATGGGAAACCTATCGACACACCAAATAAAGAATTTGGATATCATTATGATGTTGATGGATTTAAGTTCTTAAAATTATTCTTTTATTTAACTGATGTAAATGACAAATATTCAGGAAGTCACGTCTTTATTAAAAAAAATAAGAAAGATAAACTTTTTCAAGAAAGGATTTTTAGAAGAATTTCTGATGAAAGAGCTGAAAAATATTACAAAAATAGAATTCATAATGTAACAGGTAAAAAAGGAACAGGATTTATGGAAGATACCTCGTTTTATCATAAAGGAAATTTTCCATTTAAAGAAAGAGGAATAATTGCTTGCATCTATAATGTAAGCGATTGGTAAAAATGAAAAAAATTTTAACAATTGTAGGAACAAGACCTGAGATTATAAAATTAAGTTGCTTACTACCCAAACTTGATAAGTATTTTAATCATAGATTAGTTCATACGGGTCAAAACTTTGATGATACTTTGAATAAAATTTTTTTTAAAGATTTACAATTAAGAAATCCTGATTACAAAATAAATTTGAAAAATAAATCTTTATTTAACAACCTTGGAGAGATTTTAATTAATATAGAAAAAATTATAAAAAATTTTAAACCTGATGCAGTTTTAATTTTAGGAGATACCAATAGTGGATTAAGTTCAATTGTTGCAAAAAAATTTAAAATACCAATTTTTCATTTAGAAGCTGGCAACAGATGTTTCGATGAAAGAGTACCTGAGGAGTCAAATCGAAAATTAATAGATCACATTAGTGATGTAAATTTAGTTTATACTGAACATGCTAAGATTAATTTACTTAAAGAAGGTTTTCCAGCTAAAAGAATTATAAAAACTGGCTCACCAATACCTGAAATCATTGAAAAATATAGTGAAAAGATAAGTGAGTCTAAAGTGCTTAACAAATTAAATTTAAAAAAAAATGATTACATATTGGTTAGTTCCCATAGAGAAGAAAATTTAGATAATGAAATTAATTTTAGTAATCTAATTTTTTTACTTAAAAAATTGAAAAAATTAAAAAAAAAAATAGTTTTCAGTGCTCATCCAAGATTTAAAAAAAAATTACTATCAAAAAAAATATTTAACAAAATCTCAAAATCAGTTTTTTTAAATAAACCTTTTTCATTTACTGATTATATTAATTTACAAAAAAATGCATATTTAATTTTTTCTGATAGTGGTTCGCTTGTTGAAGAGTCATCAATTTTAAAGCTAAATTCGGTTATTATAAGAGAAGCACATGAAAGACCTGAAGGGGACGACGAGGGAACAAATATACTTTATGATTTAGACAAGAAAAATTTTAATCAAGTTATGAAAATTTTAAAAGAATTCAAAAAACAATATAATCTCGAAGTTCCAAAAGATTATAGATCAAAAAATTTTTCACAAATTGTAATAAACACAATAATAAGCAAGATTAATTATATAAACAAATATTTATATTTTAAGTAAATTTATTTAATTCAAATTCACACATAATATCAACTAATTGTTTTAGATCAGTTTTCGGTTTCCAATTAATTATTTTTTTTGCTTTGTAAGAATTTCCACACAAGTAATTTACCTCAGCTGGTCGAAAATATTTTTTATTTATTTTTATAATTGTTGTATTTGTGTCTAAATTTATACATTTTGAATTTATTCCTCTACCAATCCATTTATATTTAATTTTTAATTTTTTTAATGCTAGGTTTACAAAATCTTTAATAGTAATAGTTTTTCCAGTTGAAATAACTAAATCATGTGGCCTTTTTGTTTGTAGCATCCTCCAAAAAGCCTCTACATAATCTTTTGCATATCCCCAATCTCTCTTTGCTTCAAGATTTCCTAATTCAAAAAATTTAATTTTATTTTTTTTTATTGCTACTAAATTTTTAATAATTTTTTTCGTTACAAATTCCTCACCTCTAAGTGGTGACTCATGATTAAAGCTAATAGCAGAACAGGCAAAAATATTGTATGCTTCTCTGTAATTTTTTACAATGTTATGTGCAAATAATTTTGCAATACCGTATGGACTTTGTGGGTTAAATTTAGAATTTTCATTTTGTATTTTTTCTTTTGAATTTCCTATCATTTCAGAAGTAGATGCCTGGAAGAATTTGGTTTTTTTGCTATTATTTCTTATACATTCTAATAACCTCAAAACACCTAATGCGTTTACATCCGATGTATTTATTGGAGTTGAAAATGAAGTTTTTACAAATGATTGGGCTGCCAAATTATAAATTTCATTAAACTTATATTTGTTAATTAAATTTAAGATATTTGTTATTTCAGATAATTCAAAATCTTCAATTTCTATATCATTTAGTATACCCAGTTCTTTTAATCTCCAGTTTGTATTTCTTGAAGATCTTCTATCAGCCCCAACAACTTTATAATTTTTATTGAGTAAAAATTCTGCTAAATAAGCTCCGTCCTGTCCACATATCCCAGTAACTAGTGCAATTTTTTGTTTCATTTATTATTGCTTTCTATAATTAATCTATATTTTAATCCAACATTCATTGCGAACATAAACCAAAAAATTGCTGCAATCCAATTTGTAAAAAAACTACCAGTTGTAATTAATGGCCAAAAGAAGGACAAAGATATAATTCCTGGTGCAAAATAATATGAATATTTATATGAATTAATAATTTTATACATTATAAAATTATTTCGTACTAAAACATAAAAAATCAATAAAAAGAAAAATAATCCAAATAAACCTAATTCTGATAATATTTCTAAATAGTAATTATGAGGATGCGTTGCTACTCTTAAATGCTTATTAGAGGAATTAATATTATTATATTCTTCATTAGAAGACAATAATCTAAATGTTTTAAGACCTGATCCAAAAATTTTATTTTCTTTCCAAATCTCAATAGCAGTTAAAAAATGTGCTCCATGTTGAGAGTCAAGTATCGAATTAATTTTATTTACTTCAAAACCTCCTGCAATATGTAGTGCCTCGTCCTTATTTTTTTTGTCTATTAAGTTATCAAATCCAAATAGTAGTAAAGTACTATCAATCATTCTTACTTTAAAATGAGGGATGGTTGTTAATAAAATTGATGAAATAAATATTGATAATCCGAAAATAAATAAAATTTTTAGTCTTAAATTTTTTATAAATAAAAAAGTAATTCCTAAAATTATGAAAAAATTAAGAATTGCTGCTCTTTCACCAGACACTGATATAGCTGATAAAATTATTATAATAATAAAAATTTGAAAAAAGTTTTTATTTTTTTTTGATAAAACCCAAAGAAAGGGAAGTAAAAAAAATTTTGATAAATAAGAACCAGATTTTCCGTCAGAAAAAAACCCATTTGCTCTGTATTCAAAACTTTGAAATGTTGTATTCTCTAATTTCCATGATATGAAAATTTGGCCATATTGTTCGTAGGCAAATTCAAAAATAGCAGCACAAGATTGTAAAATTAAGATTACTAATAAGAATTTTAAGAATAAATTTAAATTTTTTTCAGATAATTTTATGAAAAAATAAGCAACTATTAAAGTAAAAAAAAACCACCTTACAAATGGGATTGCTCTTTCAATAGATAACTCAATTTTTGTTGTAAAAAATAAATTAATAATTAAATAAAAAAACATTAACAAAATAACAAAAAAATCAATTTTTGTTTCTTTATTTTTTAATAAAAAACTTAATTTTTTAAAATAAAAAATACATACCAAAGATAAAAAAATAACTAAAATTTCTGTAAAAGCCCTGGAAAAAATTAAAGATAACGGTAATAAAAATATCGGCACTGATAACAAGTAAATTAGGTTAGTGCTTAATTTTTTTTTTAATAAATTCATTTTTCAATTATTTGTATAAATTATTAAATTTATATTACAATTGTATTTTAAGTTTATATAATGTATGGCGGATAAATAATATGAGAAAAAAATCTTCAAATTTAAAAAGTAAAAATATTACAAGTTTTTATAAAAATTACTCAGAAGATAAAAAAAAAATTTTTGAAAATATCGATTACAAAAAACTTGAAAAAATTTATAGTCTTTTAGATAAAAAAATTAAACAAAAAAAGAAAATTTTTATTTGTGGTAATGGAGGATCTTCATCGATTTCAAATCATTGGGAGTGTGATCATAGAGAAGGTATAAAAAGAAATAAAAAATTTAAACCAAAAGCAATAAGCTTAACTTCAAATGTCGATGTTATTTCAGCTATTGCAAATGACAGAGGTTATGAAAAAATATTTTCATATTCATTGGATAATCTTGCAGAAAAAGATGACTTATTAATCTGTTTTAGCGTCTCAGGTAACTCAAGAAATATTATAGAGGCTCTAAGATTTTCAAAAAAAAAAGGGATGAAATCTATTTTATTTTCTGGCTTTAAAGGAGGAAAAGCGAAAAATATTGCTAACTTAAATTTAAACTATAATTCAAAAAATTTTGGTTTAGTGGAAGATTGTTTTCAAAGCATAATGCATATCTTGGCTCAATATATTGAAATAAAAAAATGAATTTATTTATAAATATAATTAATTATCTTTGACAAATAGGTTGGTGATAAACCTTTTATTATGTACAAAATTCTAGTAGTCAACTTAAAAAATAAATATTTTTTCTTTAATAAATAATATCTAAAAATTTTTTTCGCAACATTATGTGGTAAAGATCTCTTATTGTTTAATTTGTAATTAAAACTTTTATTAATAACCTTTGCATTATCATCAAACTGCGTTTTCATTGGTCCGGGATAAACTAGAAGAAAATTACTATTTTTAATCTCATCACTTATAGACTCTACAAATCTTTCTAAAATAGATTTTGATATACAATAAGAAGAAAAATTTTTTATGCCTACAATTGAAGTATTAGATAAAATAATTATTGCATTTACATAAAGTTTCTTTTTATATTTTATAAACTCTCTAAAAATTTCTATAAACGATAAAGCATTAATTTGAATATCATTATTAAAATTTTTAATTGGGATTTCTGAAAATTTTGAAACAGTTAATGTTGCTGATGCAAATACAATTAACTCTACATTTTTTGAACGATTTTTTATAAATTTTTTAAAATTATTTACATCACGTTTACTTGCTAGATCACAAATTTTAAATTCACATTGCTTTGAAAAGTTCAAATTTTTTTTTAAAGATTTTACTTTTTTTTTACTGGAACAAATACAAATAACTCTATAATTATTTTTTAAAAAAACTCTTACAAGTTCAAGACCTAATCCACCTGAAGAGCCAAAAATAATGACTTCTTTTTTTTTCATATAATTACCATTAAGTTATATATTATAAATTAAAAATATGATTATAAAAATTTTGAAAACCAATCAATTGAATAAAAATTTAATAAAAAAAATATGTTTACTTAAAAATCAAGAATGGAACTATGGTCTCAACTCAAATATTAAGTGGTTTAAATACAATGTTTATGATGACGACCTAAATTTCTTAATTTTTTATAATTCAAATTTAATTGCATACAACTGTTTAAGAAAGAGAAACTTTTATGATCCAAGTCGAAGAATAAAGAAAAAAAAAATATTTATATTCGATAGTTTTATTGTAAAAAAAAATTTTAGAAACAAAGGAATAGCAAAAAAATTATTGTTATATAATAATTTATATTTAAAAAAGTATAGATTAATATCTTTCTTATTATGCAAAAATAAAATGAAATATTTTTATAAAAAATTAGGGTGGAGAAATTTAAATATGAAAAAACAAAATATCATTAATCACAAAACTAATCTAAATCGTATGTCTTTTAATATCAAAATAAGAAAACCTAACTTACTTATTTATTTCTAATAAATTATTTGTTTTGCTTATTCATTTAAGATTAATTCAGCAGCTGCTTTTGCAAATATCATAATTGTTAATTGTGGATTAGATTCTGTAGGAAAAGGAAATATACTTGAATCTACCACAAATAAATTATCATAATTAAAAACTTTAAAATTTTTATCCACTACTCCGTTTTTATAATTTGATCCAAAACAACATGTTCCATATAAGTGTGATGCAGTCAAAAGTAAATCTTCAGGCTCTATTTCATTTAAAATTTGATTTATATTTTCAAAATTATTACCTTTAAAGTTTTTATTGATAATATTTGGATAAACTTTTTGAGCACCTAGATTAAATAAAAAATTAGAAATTAATTTTATAAAATTTTTTATATTTTGAAATTCAATCTCGCTTAGATTGAATTTAACCTTATACCCAAATATATTTTTACTTATAATACCTGAGCTTAATGAAGAAACATTATATACCCATGACAATATTGAATTTTGAGATAGCAAAAAATTTTCTTTTCTTATTGGTAACCTGGATAAAATAATTTCATCGGGTACTTTTTGACTTGCAAATTTTTTGAATAATTCATTTTTTGTTATTATTTCAACTTCATCACTTGGTAATTTAATATTTTCTTTTATATCAAAAATAGAGTCTATTGCTCCACTCAAATGACATGAGAACTTTTTTCCAATATTTTGATTTTGAATTTTAGAGTCATTTAGTAACTTTGCGCTTCCAATCGCACCACAACAAACAATAACTTTTTTATTTACTTTTATAAATATTTTTTTTTAGTAATTTTATTAAAACAATTTACCCCCAAAATTTTATTATTTTCTAATATTAATCTACTAACTTTGAAATTATATAAGATTTCTTTTTTATTAAATTTTTTAAGAATTAAATTTTCAATAGAATTACCAATATCAACGTTTTTTTTATTTTTATCATCTAAGGCCGTTCTTAATTGTGATTTACACTCCCACCCTAATTTTTTTACAAATTCATTTATTTGATTATTTTGTATTTCAGTATTATTGTTGCGTGAAATTTTTAATTCTTCGATTAATTCGTTTTGATATTGATTGAATTTTTCAAAATTAAAAAAATTTAATTTTAGATTTAAATATTCATTTATTTTTTTTTAAGAAATTTTCATTCAAAGGTTGCATAATAGAACCATTTATTCTTGTAGATCCTCCAACTGATATACCTTGTAATAGTGGAAGGTAAATATTTCCATTTGCGTATTGGTATCCTGAGGATTTCCAAAAATTTTTTAAAGATTGATAAAAATCATAGGATTTTGAATCAGGGTAATTACCCTCCTCAATTAACAAAACATCTTTATTTTCTTTTTTCAATTCATTAAATATTATACCTCCTGCAGCGCCTGAACCTACAACAATATAATCATACTCATTTTTAGTTTTCATTTTTGAATGATAAATTAAAGATAGAAAAATTTATAATCATAGATTGACTTTCTATTGCTAGCAAGCCCCTTGATAAATTATTTATTTTTAGATTTCTTATTTTAGAGATAATGATATTTTTCTTTTCCGAACTAAGATTTTTAAAAAATTTCATGTATAAAAATAAAGGTATAATTTGAATAAAAAGTAAAAATAATAAAAATTTTATTTTTAAAAAAAAATCAAAATTTCTAAATAGATAATAAAATTTTACAGAGAATTTTTTTTTATAAGTAGATTTTATTAAATCAAATTCTTTTTTAAATGGAAAAAAGAAAGTAAATATTTCTACATTCCAATAGATAAATCTTAAAATAAATTTTTTCATCTAATATAATTTTTAATTATTAGATGATTGTAATTTGAATGAAATATCATTAAATAATATATACATTATGACTTCAGTTAAAAAAAGGTATACCATAGAAACTCAAGAAACTATGCCATTCTATAAATGGATAGATGTAGATAAAGAAATTATAGTATTGGAACATAATAACAAAATAGAAGTTTTTGACAGTATATGCCCTCATTTTGGGGGAAAACTTCAATTGGATCCTACTGATACTAATAAATTAGTATGTCCTTTTCATGGTTTAAAATTTGATATTAAAACTTGTTTAGGTACAAATACAATTTACAAAAAAATAAAAAAATACAAAGTGATTTCTGAGAAACCCTTAATTGTAGAAATATAGAAAAAGAATAGTTAATGTTTTTTAATTTACACATTAATTGTAAACAATATACTAAATTTCCCCACCAAGACTCATGGGAAATTGCACAAGATATGGAACATATTGACTATCTACACAAGAAAACAAATTTTAAAATTAACTTTGAAGAAATAGAACTCAATAAAAATCCTAATATAAATAGAATGTATAATAAAATTAAATACAACGTAATTAGAAAAATATTTTTTTTTTTTAAAGTTAAAGTAAATGGAAAAAGAGAAATAATTAATGATTATGAAATTATTCAAAACGAAAAGTTTTTTTTTTTTAATGTAAACCTTAATTCAAAAACTTTATTTGATGAAAATAAAAATCAAACGATTCTGGATGATACTTTTACAATTAAACTCCCTTTTATATTCTTTCCTTTTAAAAAAATTTTTGAGATCGCAATAATTAAGCATATTAAGTCTCAATTTCTAGAGGACGAAGTTTATAGAAAACGTATTCATGAATTAAGAAGTCGTGGTATACACAAGAAATATATTTTTTTAGCTAAATAAAATGAAAAAAAAAATTTTTAATCTAAACGAACTAAAAAATTACTGTCAAAAACAAAAAAAACTCAAAAAGAAGATAGTTCTCGCTCATGGTACTTTTGATTTATTACACATTGGTCATATTAAACATTTGAAATATGCAAAAAATTCTGGAGATATATTAATTGTTACTATCACTGCAGATAAGTATGTTAAAAAAGGACCAAATCGTCCATATTTTAATCAAGTAAACAGAGCGGAAATGTTGTCAACTTTAGATTTTATAGACAAAGTAAGCATTGTTAATTCGTTCAGTGCTATTCCTGCGATCGAAAATATTAAGCCAAATTATTATATAAAAGGTATTGAGTATAAAAATGAAAATAATGATTTAACAAAAAAAATTAGTCATGAGAAAAGTGTCCTCAATAAACATGGTGGAAAAATAATTTATTCAAATGAGGAAACCTTTTCCTCATCAAATCTTTTAAATAATTTTTTTTCAGAGAGATCTCTAGCATTAAAAAATAAAATTAAAAAAATAAATAAAAAAAATTTTCTAAAAAAAATGCTTAATAAAGAAAAGGAAATTGAAAATATTAAAATATGTCTAATTGGTGACAGTATTTTTGATGTATACAGATATGTATCTCCAATGGGTAAATCACCGAAAGAAAATATGATTTCTAACCTTTTTGAAAAGGAAGATATTTTTTGTGGAGGAATTTTGGCAGCTGCAAACAATTTATCCTCATTCTGTAACAAAATAGATGTAGTATCGTATGCATATTCTTCTAATAAACAAAAAAAACTTATTAAAAAATCTCTTAATAAAAAAATAAATCTTCATAATTTTAAGAAAGCTAGTTCTCCAGTAACAACAAAAATTAGATATGTGGAAAAAGGATTTAATAGAAAACTTTTTAGTGTCTATAAAATGGAAGACAATCCTATAAATAAAATATACGAAAAAAAAGTCATAAATTTTTTAAATAAAAATTTAAATAAATATGATCTTGTTATAGTCACAGATTTCGGCCACGGTTTTATTTCAGAAAAAATGATTGATATCATTAGAAAAAAATCAAAATTTTTATGCGTTAATGCTCAAAGCAATAGTGCAAACTATGGTTTCAATGTAATATCAAAATATAAAAAGACTAATTATGGTTGCATCGATCTACCTGAGGCAAAACTTGCAATTAAAAATAAATTTAAAAGTCCTGTAGATATTGCTTTAAACGAAATTCCTAAAGTTGTTAAATGTGATACTTTTGCCTTAACCCTTGGGAAAAATGGTTCTTTAATAAGAAATAATAATAATGTGTTTTCACTTGAAGCCTTAAATAACAATATTATAGACACTATGGGAGCTGGAGATGCTTTTTTTGTAATTACTTCTCTTTATGTTTATAAAAAATTTTCCGTCGATGAAGTAGCTTTAATTGGAAATTGTGCAGGCAGTTTAAAAGTGAATATTTTGGGGCATGAAAAACGGATTGAAAAAGAGGATTTATTAACAATGATCAAAACAATATTAATG
>MDSY01032697.1_pt1 | contig 10091 bp, 9 predicted proteins | sample 811131 | NCBI WGS metagenome assembly MDSY01 (sample SAMN05326643, study PRJNA326480) | marine metagenome | isolation source: seawater | place: Atlantic Ocean: South West | collected 2010
AAAATTTTTTGGTTTTTTTGCTATGGGAGTATTTCCAATTATTGTTTTTCTGATTTATTTTCCTGAAATCACCCTTCAAGAACTCGGTTTGTCTTTTACTAATAAAACTTCCGTATTTTCTTTATTATGGATTATAGGACTTTCTATTTTGATTGTGCCATTGGTTTATGTTTCTGCTAAAAAACCAAAAAACTTATTAAATTATCCTCAAATAAGAGCTAAAGTTTGGACTAAAAAAATGCTTTTTATTAATGCTTTAGGCTGGTTTTTATATCTATTTGGATATGAATTTTTATTTAGAGGAATTTTATTAATCCCACTTGTAGAAGCATTAGGAATGTGGCCAGCTATAGCTATAAACATTGCTCTTTATTCAGCAACACATATTCCAAAAGGGTTAGACGAGACTTTAGGCGCTATTCCTTTGGGTTTTGTTTTGTGTTTATTAACTATTAGTTCTGGAACCATTTGGATAGCCTTTATTGTACACGTTGTAATGGCTTGGACTAATACGTTTACTGCTTTAAAATTCCACCCTGATATGCGAATTCAAAAGTAATGAGCAGTCTAAAGGAAAAAGTTGTTATTGTTACTGGCTCTAGTAGAGGAATAGGGAAGGCAATAGCTATTGAGTTAGCTTCAAAAGGGGCATTTATAGTTTTAAATGGAAGAAATGCTTCTAGGCTAGAAGAGACTTTAAAAAAACTGAAAAAGATTCACAAAAATGTTATTTCTATTTGTTGTGATGTGTCTATTGCTAAAGAAGCTGAAAACATGGTAAATCAAACCATAAAAAACTTTGGCAAATTGGATATTTTGATCAATAATGTTGGTGTTTCAATGAGAGGAAAAGTTGCAGATTTAAATCCAGAAGTTTATAAAACTGTATTTGAAAGTAATGTTTTGGGAGCTATAAACCCTACAATTCCAGCCCTAAACGAGCTTAGAAAAACCCATGGCAGTTTAGTATTTATATCCAGTCTTGCAGGTATTAGAGGATTGCCATATTTATCTGCTTACAGTTCTTCAAAAATGGCTTTAAGAGCTATTGCCGAATCCATCAGGATTGAAGAAAAGCAGAATAATATACATGTTGGATTAATTCTTGTTGGTATTACTCAAATAGAACATAATAAAGAAGCTATCTCCTCAGACGGGTCTAAAATAGTTTTGAAAAATAGAGACTCTTCAAAAGTTGATTCTACACAAAGAGTAGCTGAAAAAGTAATTCAGAATATTCAAAAAAGAAAGTTCATAACAACCCTTAGTCCCATTGGAAAATTAAATAAGTATTTACAAGCAAGGTTCCCAATGTTGGTTGAAAAAATAATTTTAGCTAACCTGGAAAAATTCAAAGATAAAAGCAAGTGAAAATGCTTATAGGAAAGGACTTTGATAAAATAGAAATCTCGTTATTTGGCCTTAATTTATTGGAGCCAAATGCATTTATTGGCGATAGTATTATTCTAATAGTTGCCATTGTCCTAGCTTTTAAAATAAGAAATCTCAGTAATTCTATTTCTTTTTTTAAAAATTGGAGGTATTTCTATTTTTTTTTTGGGTTTGGAATGTTTCTGGGGGGTATTGGTCATCTAATGTTTAATTATTGGGGATTTAATGGTAAATATTTGCCTTGGATATTAGGAATCATTTGTATTTTCTTTGTAGAAAGAGCAATGTTAAGTTTATTAAAGACAAAGTCTAAAGTAATTTGGCAGAAATTGACCTTGTTGAAATTAATCCTCGCATTACTTTTAGAAATAGGTGTTTTTTATTTTATCGATATGTCTAAAGACCATTCTATTGGTCTGAGAATACCTGCAGTAAATTCGGCAATAGGATTTATTTTTTCTCTTGCCGTTCTTGGAAATAAGTACAGAAATGAAATAGATGAAAACTTTATTTATATGATTTATGGAGTCTTGCTTTTAATTCCCTCAGGGTTATTTATCAGTTTTAAAATTAATATCCACCCTTGGTTTGATAAAAATGACTTTGGCCATTTATTGCTTGTTATAGCAATGTTTTTTTATTTCAAGGCTATTAAATCCTACAGTAAAATTGTGGTTGACAAACAACTATAATATTATTAATCACTAATATTTGATAATTCAACTTTATATTGGAATAGAATTTGTTAATTGAATGAATCATTTTATTTTAGTAATATGAAATCTATTTACTTATTTATAGCATTTGTTTTACACTTAACTTTTAGTGTCATAGGGCAGCAACGTTATTCCGAAAAGGAGGTTACCATGGATCACGACACCATGTTTTTAAAAAAAGACATGCATAAGATATCTGGTTTAGTTTATAATGAACACGGAGAAATGGGGAGTTTTATAAATGGATTTAAAAATGGCCATCATAAAGAATGGTTTAGAAATGGTAATTTAAAAGACGAAATTAATTATAAAAATGGTTTGAAAGATGGGGGATTTAAGTATTGGGATGATAGAGGACAATTATTAAAATCAGGTCATTATAAAAATAATGAATTGGATGGTTTTGTTAAAGAGTGGTACCACAATGGAAATATTAAGTTGGAAGTCAATTACAAGGAGGGTAAGATGAATGGATTAAGAACGGAGTGGTATAAAAGTGGACATAAGTGGTCAGAACAAATTATGGAAAAGGGGTATGTTGTTTCTGGAAAACATTTTTACAACGATGGTACTGAAATTACTCATGGAAATTTTATTAAACATTGACTTGGACCATCCGCACACTTAATATTTGTGGTTGGTGAAGCTTATTAACGGGTTTATATTTTTCATTAACCCTTATTTCTATCCCGAATTAGAGGGTGCAAACTTTGAGAACATAGCTGGGAATTCTCTGCAACTATCTAATGGTTGATTGTTGTTCCACTTTTATGGCATCCCTTGTGACTATACTCCTTTTAATATTTAGACCTTAAATGAATATTATTAACCTAATTTTAGCGGGATTTTTTCTTTTTTTTTTGCAATTATAATGAATGCTATCGTTCAATTCATGTCTATAATGACTTGGCACGATTTGCTGATGAGCATAAAAAAAACATGGTCAAAAAAAATGAAAGTAAATGATTTTTTATGGCTCTTTTTAGGTTATTCTTTCTTGTTATGATTAATAGCCTGTTATATAGCGCAAGTTTTCTTCATTTAATTTTAATAATTGTTTGTTGGATTTTTGTAGATTTATGAAAATTTACTGAAATGAAAAAAATAATCGCTCTCTTATTTCTAATTCCTACAGTTCTAATGGCTCAGGAAGAACTTACTTTTAGCGAGATAATTAAAATTAAAAATCAAGATGTATTTTTAAAAACAGTTATTGAAAATGGGTATTCAGAAGGAAATTCAACTTCTGAAAAATTTTATTACGGTAAAGGTTTATCTAAAGACAAGTTGGAAGCTACTGATTGGGCAGAATTTACAACTCTCAGTGGTGAATTCTATTTTGAACAAAGTAATTTAGAATATCTAAGAAAACGTTCTAAAGGAAAATCTTGTTATTACGATGAAATTGTTTCTGAAATAAAAAATACTTGTGAGTATTATAAAATATTGAAACACTCTTCTAAAAAAAATGGTTCCGTAAACTTCTCTACCTATAAATGTCCTGGTGCAAAATATAAAGGATATTTAGGGTTTGCACAGGTTGATGGAAATGGAGTAGTTCAATTATTTCCTAAATAGATAGTATTCTTTATTCTTTGAGTCTGTTATTTAGTTTTTTAATTTGAAAGTTGGATGCTAAGAAATTTTTCCATTGCTCTATAAAAATCAAATTTATTCTCTTCATTTCTAAACCCATGTCCTTCATCTTCTTTGACTAGGTACTCAACTTCTATCCCTTTTTCTTTCATAGCTTTTACCATTTGATCTGACTCATCTACATTTACTCTTGGATCATTAACTCCTTGGGCAATAAAAAGTGGCGATTTAATTTTATCTACATGAAAAACTGGGGAAACTTCTCTAAGCATTGCGCTGTCTCTTTCTATGTCTCCAACCATTTCATACATCATTTCCAACATAGGTTCCCAATAAGGAGGAATTGTTTTCATGAAAGTAAACATATTTGAAACGCCAACATAGTCTACACCTGCAGCATACATTTGTGGTTCTTTAACCAACCCCATTAAAGTGGCATATCCACCATAACTCCCGCCATAAATCGCAATTCTAGTGCTGTCTGCTATTCCTTTATCAATTAACCACTGTGTGCCGTCTGTAATATCGTCTTGCATTTCTCTTCCCCATTTTTTGAAAGAAGCTTCGAAGAATTTACGACCATAGCCTGTAGAACCTCTAAAGTTCATTTGCAGAACAGCATATCCTCTGTTGGCTAAAAACTGTATCTCTGGGTTAAAGCCCCAATTATCTCTTGCCCAAGGGCCGCCATGAGGATTAATTACAACCGGTAGATTTTTAGCATTTTCCATATTGTAACCTTTCGGAAGAGTTAAATAACCGTTTATTTTTAATCCATCTCTAGAATTATAAGAAATAGGCAATTGATTGGACATCTCATTTTCATCAATCCATGGACTAACTTCAACAATCTTTTCCATTTTATTATCTTCAGAAGTATATATATAATATGCACCTAAAGATTTGTCACTGTAAGTCCTTAAAATAATTGTATTCTCTTCTTTGTTAATGCCTGAAATTCCTATCTCATACCCAGGGAGTTGCTTTTGAATATTTTCAAATATTGCTTTTGATGTAGAGTCAAAATAATGTCTTTCACTTTTCCAACTGTTGAAGTAAGCTGCAGTTATAACTTTTCTTTTTTTTGAATATCCTACTCCATTAACATCATAATCGTTATTAGCATAAAGTACTTTAACTTCTTTAGCAGTAATGGGGTCAAATTCAACAATTGCAGACTTATCTCTTCCTAAATTAGATGAACCAATTATATTTTTATTATCAAAAGTGAAAAACTGAGGACTAAATCCTTCCTTGAAATTAGTAGTAATAATTGTTTTGAACTCTTCTTCTTCGGTTTCTCTGTATAGAATACTCTGGTTTACTCCATCAACAATTGCAGTAGCTATCCTAAGCTTACCGTCATGATCAAACATCCAACTTTGAATATTACCTGGGTTTTCTGCCAACATAGATATTTCACCAGATTTAAGGTTTAACCTGTATGGATCAAAAACTTGTTTATTTCGTTTATTAAGTCCGATAACTACAAAATCTTTTTGATCTGGAAGATCGTCAATAATTTGAGCTCTTACTCCTTCAAAATCAGTGAAGCTAATTGGGTTAGACCCATCAATATTTACACCAAACAAATGAAAATTTTCATCTCCCCCTTCATCTTTTAAAAAAACAATTTGTTCATTATTGGGCCAAAAATATCCTGCAATATCTCTAGCTTCTTCAAAAGTTAATTGAGTAGCAGAAGAATCACCAATTTTTTGAATGAAAATATTCATTCTGTTTTTATAGGGAGCCATGAAAGAATAAAAACTTCCGTTAGGAGATATCTGATAACTAGATTTTTCTGGATTTTTAAAAAAATCTTCAAGAGGAATTTGCTCAGCCATGATTATTTCATTTATTTTTTGTTTAGCAGCCTTATTTTTACATGAAAAAAGACTAAAAGTAAGTATTATTAAAGAAATTATTTTGGATAATTTATACATTATTATAGGATTAAATTAAGATGCATACTAAATAGCTTTGCAATATATAAATTCAATATGATTTTTTCAATTATTAATTAATAATGAGATTATATGCAGAAAGAACAGCTAATAAAAATTTCTATTTTGAGGTTTCAACACTTTCTATTAGAAATGTATTAATACTCATTTTTTTATTTGAATTTAAAAATTTAACAACTTCATACTTTTTTCCTATTAAATCAATAGCATAAATAATTTTAATAATCACCCCCTCTAACTTCCTACCATCTTTTAAGCGTATAATAATATTTTTTCCAGTATAAGATGATAGTTTATCAATGTCAATAAAGTTGTCTTGTAATTCTTTGGTGATATTTGAATTTTTTGTTGGCACCTCATTCTCTGGATTCTTTATACTAGAGCTATTTTCATTAGAATTCTTGAGAGAATGTGGAATTTTCTGAAAACTATTTATTTCCATATTCTTTAAATAAAGAATCCTATTTTTTTTACCTTTAAAAAAAAAAACCATCCGAATCAATTTTCTCAATAGTGCCATTATATACACTATTGTAAATTGTATTAAAACTTATAGAATCTCCTATTTTTTGTCCTCGGATTAATAATGGAAACAATACTAGTAAAGTGAGAAATAACTTCAATTATTAATCTTTCTTAGCTATGTTAAATCCCATTGACAGGCCAAGATATCCACCTTCGCTGCCACTTGAATAAAAAAGATTTACAGGGATATTTAAATAACCAGAATGAAAAGTTCTTCCAAGTGCCCAAACCCATCCTGTTTTAAATCTAGGACTACTATAGCTTGAAAAATCAGTTCTGTATTCAAAAACGGGAGTTTCTCCTTGCCAATTAGCATCAGATCTATAATTCCACTCTTCAATTACATCAAACTTTTTATCACCATCCAAATCCTCATAATACCCTTCAGCAGTAGAAGATATTCTAAAAGTTGGGCCAAAACCAAACTCCCAACCATTTTTAGAGCTTCTGAATCCATTTAGTAAAGCAAGAGAGGGACTAAATAAACCTTTTTCAACACCTGTTATAAAAATTAAACCTTCTAGTAATGCTTGAAAATCTCCGGCACTCAAATAAGACCCTTCAAACTGATAGCCAATTTGTGACATTACAACAGGACTATTAATCCCAAGGCCACCATCAATTTTTTGTGCAGAAAGAATTTTTGCAGTATTGCCAATAACAAAAGATAGTCCCATTCTAGGCCCGTTGTTTTTTAAATAAGTTGTTGGCGTTACTGGTGGCTGGTTAAAATAAACGAGAGTATTTAATTCCTCTTGGCTATTCTCAATTCCTAATGCTTTATTAACTACAATTTTTACCATACTTTGAATCTCTGAGTCCATATTTATAAACTCTTCAATGGCAACCTTATCATAACTTTCAGACTTTACATCTAAAATTTTTACAGTAACAACTATTTTTTTACCTAAATTTTCTATGGAACCAGTTACTACTTTGTCAACTCCTGCACTATTCCCAACTTTTAAAAGACATTTCTTCCCATAGCAATTTGTTAAATCAATTTCATTTTCTTCTAAAATTTCAATCATATCTAATTTATCTATGACATTGAATTGTTCTGTTTTAGTCATTTCAACTCTAAGAACACTCTCAGCCATTTCAGGACTAATCTTAGCACTTTGTGTATATACGCTTAAAACAGCAGCAGATTGGGACTGAGCATTAGAAATTAATGATGTAATGCAAAAAAGTATAAGGGTTATATAATTAGATATATTTTTCATGATTTTTATTTTAAACAAAACTAAAATAATTTCTTCAAAAAAATACCAATAAAAATACAAAAAAAGATATTTTTATTGGTATTTTAAAAATGTCAAATCACTGATTAACAGAATTTTGTAATATATAAAAAGTATAATTAATTTAATTCTTTTGCATCGACTTGTAGCTTCGCAAAATAGCCATTTGAAGTAAGCTATAGGGTAATACTTTTAAAAACCTTAAAGACATTCTGTTTTTCCAACCTGGAATTATTACAGGCTTTCCTTTTAGGGTTTTTCTAACGGCTTTTCGGGCAACTTTATGTGCCTCAGTTACAGAAAGACGAGCAATAAATCCACCTTTTTGAATTTGATTTTTCACTATATCATTAGTTGGTGTTGCTCCTGGTTGAAGAAGACTTACACTTATACCAAAACTTTCTAACTCTACTCTTAGAGCCTCAGTAAAGTACTTTACATATACTTTTGAAGCAGCATAAACTGACTTATATGGACAAGGGAAATTAGCAATCATGCTTGCGTTATTTAGAATAAAAGATGGTGAATTTTTTTTCAATTCAGGGATAAAATAGTGAGTCATTCTGGTAGTAGCTTTTATATTCAAGTCAATCATTGTCTCTAAGTACTCTAAACTGTAGTCCTCAAATGCCCCAACGCCTCCAAACCCAGCATTATTGATTAGAAAGTCAATAGAATAATTTTTTTTCTTGACCCAATTAAAAATTTCTTCTGCACTTTTATTTTCAGTCAGATCAATTTCATAAAAATCGGCCTGAATTTTAAATTCCTCGGAAATTTTTAATGATAAGTCTTTTAAATTTTCTTTTGGCAACGAAATAAGTAATATATTTCTACCCAAGCTAGCACATTCTCTGGCCATTTCTAACCCCATCCCTTGACTTGCACCTGTAATAAGAGTGTATTTCATATCTAAACTTGTGTACTAATGTATATAACATTATTTATTTTTGTAACATTATCAATAAATATTAATTATTTAAAGGTTATTTAATTGGATTTAATAAAAGAAATATCTAGTACGTTCTCCCTAAAAACGCAGAGAAATTTTATAAAATTCTTTACAAGAAAAAGACCTTCTAGCTTTAGAAAAGATGTTAAGTTATATCAAGAGCTTACTGTCTACTATAATTCCAATTCATATAAAAAGTTAAGCTATAAAGGAGATCCTAATTATCATGCGATAAGAAAAAGAATAACAAAAGAGCTTATTGATTTTCTAATTTTAGAAAACACAGAAGATAAAGTGAAATCTAGCTCAAGTGACGGAATGCTTACTTTGGCAAAATATTTTATCGATTTTAAAAAATATTCTGAAGCTTGGTTAGTATTAACTAAGGAAGAAAAAAAAGCTAATAATTCTCATGATTATTTGACAACCTTAAAAATCCAAAGGTTAAAATTAAATATTCTTCCATATTACACCAAAGGAGATTTCACACTCATTAAAAAAAACATTCTTAAGCTGCAAAAAAAACAGGCTAGGATAGATGAATTTCAGCTTTACTTTATTCAAATGAAAAATCTACTTACAGAAAAAATAAAAAATGGAGATGTCAGTTTTTCTAAAAAAGATTTTGTAGCTGGGTTTGAAGATTTTGAGAATTTAAAATATGAGATTGATGATCCTGAAATTCATTTAAAAAATATTGAAATAATAAGAGTTCAATATGCAATAGAGAAGAACTATAACGACTTAGTAATTGTTCTTGAGAGTTATTATGAGCAATTAAAAATAGAAAATAACAACTTAAATCATCTAAAATATTATGCCAATATTGAATACATAATGTCTTATACCTATTTAGAAGTAAGAGACTTTATGAAATCAAAAAAACACCTCAATAAATTAAAACTTTTGATGGCAAAAGAGGATAAAATATTTTATTCATATTTGGGAAGGCATACAGGAATTGATAGCTTTATAAAAGCATTTGATAATCAAATTAGCGAGGGAATCGATTCTATCACAAATTCTCTAGAGATCCACTATGCAGTTCTAAATTTAAGAGAAGAGTTAAACTTAATTTTGAATTTATCTGCTCTCTTATTGGTAAACCAAAATATTAAAAAATCCAATCAAGTAATTAATCAATTAAATAAATCAGACGTTTATTACCAAGAAAATATGGGTAGAGAGTGGCTATTGAGAAAAGAGATGATAAGAACTCTAATTTTAATTGATTTAACTCATATTGATTTGGCAGAAAAAAATATTAACTCTATAAAAAATAAGTATCTTGATTTATTTCCAGCCAAGCAATATAATATGGTTTACCCATTTATAAAGGCATTGGAGAAATTTATAAATGAACCTGAAAAAGCAGATAAAGATGAGTTAAATGATATTTTAAAGGAATCAAATTTTAAGAAAGAAAAAGTTTTTCGTGATCCAAGATTAATTATGTTTTTTTCCTGGTTAAAGTCTAAATACACCAAAAAGAATACCTACCAAATACTTCTTAATGAATACCATTCATTGAAATAATTAATAATATTCGTAGTATATTTTGTCACCGTTAGCATTCTCTAGGCCCAAACTATTAATTTTTAACTTTTTAATAGTTTCCAATTTTATTGTATTTAAGGTTAAAACATCATATGAATAGCTTACTTGCATTTTATCATCTGAAAATTCCCAAGTGCCAGCT
>MDSY01061228.1_pt1 | contig 10091 bp, 9 predicted proteins | sample 811131 | NCBI WGS metagenome assembly MDSY01 (sample SAMN05326643, study PRJNA326480) | marine metagenome | isolation source: seawater | place: Atlantic Ocean: South West | collected 2010
GTTTTCTATTATGTATATGGTTTATTTAAGATAGCAGTTATTGTACAACAAATTTATTATCGTTATAAAAAAGGATTAACATCTGATAAAAAATTTAAAGACCTTAACAAAATGACAAGATTATTGTGTACAGTAGGTTGGCAATCAATTCAAAAAAATAGAATAGAAAATCTTTTTTAAAATCAAAAATGAGTAAAATATATTTTTTTAGACACGCACAAGCTTCATTAGGAAGTGACAATTACGATTTATTGTCCAATAAAGGTGAATTACAGGCCCATGAATTAGGAAAATACTTAGTAAGTAAAAAATATAAATTTGATAAAATATATGTTGGTAGTTTAAGAAGACAACAGCATACTATTGAAATTATTTCAAAAGAGTATAACAAAAATAATTTACCTATTCCAGATCCAATAGTTCTAAAGGGTTTAAATGAACATCAAGCCACTGAAGCTATGAAATCTGAAATACCTAAAATGATAAAATCAGATCCTTTTATTAAAAGTTTGTGGAAGGAAATTGAATTAAATCCTCAAAATAAAAACGAAAAATTGATGTTAGGATTTAAATATTTCTTGAACTTGTGGGTTGAAAATAAAATTATAGTAGATGGAATAATTCCATGGAGAGACTTCAGAAAAAATGTAAGAAGTGCATTAAATATTATTTTAAAAAATACTAAAAAAAATCAAAATATTGGAGTGTTTAGCTCAGGTGGAACAATCAGTTGTATAACTGCTGAATCTTTAAAAATTAATGACGAAATGAAAATTGCGGATTTAAATTTTTCAATAAGAAATACCTCCTTTACATCTTTTTATCATAATAAAAAAAAATTCAACCTTTTGTCATTTAATGAGCTTCCTCATTTAGAGAAAAATATGATAACTTTTGTTTGATATTGAACTAAAAAAAAGCCTCGATAAATCGAGACTTTTTTTATAATTATAATTTAACTTTTTGAAAATTATTTATTCAAATTTAAGTAGAAGTTTATTTCAATAACGATCCATTCCAATACGCATTTCTTTTTGTAATTTTTCCTTCATCATCAAAGTCATCTAAAAAGAAAACAGGAAGAACTACTTTTTTACCATCTGAATTTCTAGTCATTCTAAAATTCCACCATGATTGAACAACTTTACTGTCTTGCCAATCATATTCTAAATAATCAGGGTATCCAGATTCATCTAATCCAGTAAGGGTCCAATCTGAAAATATTTTTTGATCTCTTGCAATTATTTCTTCTTTACTCATGTTTTTAGTTTCGTTTATATCAATAAAAACTGCATTATCGTGAAAGAAACTATATGCCTTTTCCGCATCACCATTTGCAAATGAATACATTGCTTTTCTTAAAGAATTTATGTTTTTATGATTTTTATAAATCGTCCCGTTTTTTCTCTCAGAATAGGAATCACGTACATTATTAAAACTATTCTCATTGGAATATTCTTGAACAGCCTTAATTTTTTTTGAATCTGAACTAACTAAATAAAGTCTATGAATAGGAGCATCAAATTTTGCGCCTGTTTCCTTATTAACGCCATATAAATGATCCCAAGTTTGAACCCATAACCGATTATCTTTCTTATATTCAATTGCATCGGGATAAGCTCCTTCTGCTCTATTAATTTTTAAATAATCCATGTTATTGACCCACCAAGTCATATTTCCAACAAATCCAGTTTTAGTCCATCCTTTAGCATCTTTGTTTAAACCAACCCCATTAAATATTCTAAAATCCTCCTCTAAATATGATTTAGCTTTATCTAAATCACCACTTACCCATGCATTTTGAAATGATTCAACCATTTCAATAGCTGGATGATCTACGTAGACAGTCCCATTTTTCTTTTTTTTCTGTGCACTAACAGAAAAAGTAATAAGTGCAATTAAAATAAAAGTTATTTTTTTCATGTATAAATTTTTAAAATGAAATGCCAATATAATAACAATAACATACTTTTAAGCATGTTTATTGTAATATTTTATTGTTTAACAACAATAAAAGTAGCAGTAGCACCAGTAGATAGATTCCACTGATTTGAAGATATCATTGAGTCATTATCATCAAAAACCCTTAACTCTGCTGTATTAGGTCCAGAGGAACCTTGGTTAAGAGCGGTAAAATCAATTTTATTAAAACCAACAGACAAAGGAAGTTTAAAGCCAGAAAAAGTAGAATCTAACATCAAGTTATTTATAATAATAGAATCATTAACTAAAATACGAACGCGGTCACCATCTACATATTCAAAATCTCTACAAAGCACATTAACATATTTAGCTTTTGTCATAACATCTCCTAAGTAGGCACCTTTACTGTAATTATTAGAATTCTGCTTTTGTTTTTCTTTTTGAATATTTTTCATGTAAATATCACCAGGATCAAGAAAGGTTTCTGATTTAAATACCGATTTATTTTTTTGACTTTTAGATTCAGATTTTTTAATTGAAAAATAATTAGGATTGTTAGGATTGATATTTAATTTTTTAAGTGCTGACGATGTAGGAGGTAAAAGCTCTATTTTTCTTTTAGAATTTTCGACTTGTGAAAAAGATTGAAAAGAAAAATAAAAAAAGAATACAAATATTGTCACGCACTTAATTCTTTTCTTTAAAATCGTTAAATAAAAAAAAATTAACATCTATTTCTTATAATTAGCTCCAATCATTAGACAAACTCCTGCATTAATTAATATTAAAGATAATGTTCCGAACAAAAACCATGCCTGTTCCGTATTTTTCAAATTTAATGCTTCTCCAAAAATACACAGTCCAGAACTAAAAGATATAATTCCAGTTAATGATAATAAAAACCATTTATTTAATTTAATAAAACTCATTATTTAAAATGTCTATTGTATTTAAAATAAGAAAATAAACCTAAAAGAAGAACAAAGAATAAAGAATAGTAAACAAAATTAGGTGTAATAACCTTATCTCCACTTGCATATGAATGTAATCCAGTTAAATAGAAATTAACTCCAAAATAAGTCATCATGATAGATCCAAAAGCCAAAACTGACATTAAGTTAAAAATCCATTTACCTTTCAATCCAGGAATTAATCTCATGTGCAATACAAAAGCATAAACCATAATGCTTATTAAAGCCCATGTTTCCTTTGGATCCCATCCCCAGTATCTTCCCCAACTTTCATTTGCCCATTGACCTCCTAAGAAATTTCCTATTGTAAGCATGATTAAACCAACGGTAAGAGAAAGTTCATTGACTATAGTTAGTTCTTGAAGATTTAAATTAATCTTCTTTTTATTATTCTTATTTGTTATTAATATTAAGAATAGTGAAACAATCCCAAGTATCATACTTAAAGCGAAAGGACCATAACTTCCTACAATAACAGAAACATGAATCATTAGCCAGTAACTGTCTAATACTGGAACCAGATTAGCTATTTCAGGGTCCATCCAGTTCCAATGAGCTATCATTAAAATCATAGAAGCAACAAATGAAGTTGCAGCAATAGTTAAGTTAGATTTTCTTCCGAATGCCAGTCCCATTCCTACAGTTGCCCAAGCTACATAAATCATAGATTCATAAGCATCACTCCAAGGAGCATGACCTGAAACATATGATCTAGCGATTAATCCCAACGTATGAAGAATAAACAAAACAACAATAGAATATTTTGAAATTGACACTAAAAAATTAGCATATTTATTTTCATAAAATATTTGAAAAATAAGAAATCCAAACATTAGAGTTCCTACATACATATACCAACTATATAGCTTTTTGAAAATATCATATTTATTATATAAAATTTCTGCTTTAATTTTATCTTCGGAAGGGAGAATAGCTGATCCATATTTAGTTTGAAATCCCCTAATACTTTCTAAAAGTTTTTTTGAATTCTCATAATCCCCTGATTGAATATCATTTTCTAAAGCGCCAATATATAAAGGAAGCACATTTTTTACATATAAAGAATCAATACCCATAAAGTCTTGTGGCCTTACGTCAGAAAAAGAGACCCACTTATTATTTAAATCATTAGGAATTGGGAAAATTCTTAAAATATTACCTTCAAAAGCAGAGAAAAGTAGATTAATTCTTCTATCTAACTCTATAAAATCTTTTTGAAATTGGTTGGGTAATGAAGCTTTGTAAGCACCTTCCAATTGAGATGAAATCTTGTAACTACCACTATCATCAAAAAAATCTACAAAAGAAGCATACTTATCATTTTTATCTCTTCCAGCTATACTCCTAATACTATCATTCCCTCGTTTTAAATAAATAATTGGAATGTTGTACCATGCTATAGGATTTTTTGTAATTGATATTAACACTTGGTTAGCATCTAAGCCATTATAGGTATCTGATTTACTTACTTTTCTAAGAAGCTCAGAAGCAAAAGTATTTAAAGGTTTCATACGTCCACCTGAATCTTGAATTACTAAACTTCCAAATTCAGCAGCGTGCTCAATACTTACAGGGGAATTAATTATTGCTGAATCTAATTGATTTGATTTAGTTTGATTATGTTGATGATCCTCTTGGGCATAAAAAACGCTCGAGAAAAGAAGAATAAAAATAAGCATGGACTCTTTTTTCAACTTAACCTTTTCTAATTTATTTGCTAAATCTTTAAATCTCGTCTTTCCAAAGAACATAATTCCTAATAAACCAATGTATAAAAGAAAGTATCCAATATAAGTCATTAAAGTACCCAAAGAATCGTGATTTACAGAAAGTACAGTACCTTTTTCATCTGGATCAAAAGAGGCTTGAAAAAAACGATATCCTTTATGGTTCAATATATTATTCATATAAATATCATAATCAAAGTTGGTGTCATCAAGAACTGTTACTTTGCTCTTAAAACTACTGTAACTCTTCTCTGTACCTGGATATTTTTCTGCAATAAAATCATTAAGTTTTATTTCAAAAGGTAAAGTTTTCTCTAAAGAACCGTATCTCAATGAAAAATCTAAATTCCCAACTCTTGTTTTTTTAGTTGGATTTACGACTCCTTTGGCGCCAAGTAGCCCAATGATTTCAGAATCCCCATTTGATGAAATTTTAACAAATAGACCATCTTGTTGAACTCCCTCATCATCAGATTTTACAATTTCGAATTTTCCTTTTATAATACTTTCTGGAAAAACAAATTGTAAACCTGCAGCATTGTAAAGAGACCTTAACATCAGTGGCTGATTAATATTGTTAATTAAATCCCCTTTAAACTGATCAACCATTCTCATATAATCCCCATCAAATGGACTATTAATAAATAGTTTTCCCTCCTTAAAATTAATATTTATTGCTCCTTTTGTATCCTTATTTAATGCAAATAAAATATTATGTATACTTGTAACTTTACCAGATTCTAAATAATGATCGTGTCTACTACCGTTACTAGCCTCAACAATTTTTAAATAATCTTGTCCGTTGGCATCATCTACTAGGCCTTCTTTTGCATTTTCCAAAAAATTGAAATACTCTATAGAAAAATCTTGATTGTTAACATTATTTTTCCACTTAAAGTAGTTATTAGTACTCTCAGAAAGTAATAAATCCCCCTCTAATACTCTTCTTCTTACTTCACCACCAATTTCTCCATCAATATTGACTGTTAAATAAGTCTTTTCAGAAAGGAAAGTATTTGAACTCGCATCTTCTCTGATAGGCATTACACCTTCAAAACCAATATACCTAGTTACACCTGCACCAAGAATAATAAGAATCCAAGAAAAATGTAACATTAAAACAGGCCATTTATTAAAAGTTAATAAATTATATCTTTTAATGTTTAGTGTAAAATTAATAACGAAAAAAACCATCATTAACTCAAACCACCAAGCGTTATAAATAAGAATTTTAGCAGTTGTTGTATTATAGTAACTTTCAATAAAAGTACCTATTCCCATTGAAAGAGGAAATAGAATAAATAAAATTGCAGTAAATCTTGTGGAAATTAAAAAAGAAATTAATTTTTTACCCATTTGTTAGTAAAGTTACAATCCTTGTTATCTTGATTTATATTAACATAAGTTTCATCTATTTTCTCAACCATCCAACTTTTAATCTTACTTAATTGCTTTTCTTTTAAAGCTAATTCCTTAATTTTTATGTAATCTTGAGAATATTCGGCAATATGTTCGTCAAATCTATTACTTACTTTAATTATTTTATACTTTTTTATTCCTCTGTTATCTTCCTCCAGTAATGGAAAAGATATTTCATTGTCTTTTAGCTTTTGAGCTTGTCCATATAAAACTGGGTCCATTTTAGTAAGTTCAAATCTAGTATCTCCAGTTGTTGGATTTATTAAAACTCCTCCGTTATTTTTAGTTTCTTCTTCATCCGAAGAAGCTTTCGCTGCCTCTTGAAAAGTTAAATCCTTATCAACTATTCTTTTTCTTATTATATCAATTTTCTTTTTTGCTTCACTTAGTGCATCATTAGTAATTTCAGGAATAAGTAAAATATGTCTAACATCAACTTCTTGTCCTCTAATTCTTTCTACTTTGACAATATGCCACCCAAATTCAGTTTTAAAAGGTGCAGAAATCTCACCCTCTCTTAGTCTATAGGCTGCATCTCTGAACTCTTTAATCATCATAGGACGATTTCTATTCATAGTCATCATTCCTCCAGTAGCTCTGGAACCAGGATCCTGAGAATATAAAATAGCTTTAGTTGCAAAGGATGAACCGTTTACAACAATATCGTTTCTAATACTTTCTAATCTTTTTACTACTTTTTGATTGTCTTCTTCAGAAACTTTAGGTTTAACAACAATTTGAGCAATTTCAAGTTCTGCTCCAAAAACTGGTCTTTCATACTTTGGAATAGAATTAAAAAACTGACGAACTTCTTCAGGTGTAATTTCAATTTCATCAACTATTTTTGTTTGCATTTTCTCAGATAATTGATTTATCTTATTTATTTCAAAAAGTTCATTTCTAAAAGATGTTTCATCTTTCTTTTTATAAAAATCAAGCACTTTTTCTAAACTTCCCAATTGATCAACGAAATAATCAATAGTTCTATCAACATAAGAGTATATCTGATTATTATCCACTTCTAAACTATCTTGTTCAGCATGATGAGCATAAAGCTTATCCTCCATTAATTTTCCTAAGAGACTACATCTGCCAATATTTTGAGTAGAAACTCCTTGAGATTGAAGATCAATTAATGTTTTATCAACATCCGATTCTAAAATAACGTAATCTCCAACTACTGCAGCTACACCATCAATTTTAATTTTGTCTTGTACATTTAACGAGTTAGTTTCGGATTGGGAATATCCAAAAAACATAAATTGAAAAAGAAAAATTGATAATAAAAATTTGTTAGTTGGTTTCATAAATTTCAAGCTCTTTTTTTTGTATTGCATCCTCTATTAAATCTTTTTCAAAATCACTAAGAAAGTCTAATTTTTTTTTATTTAAAAGAATTTGCTTTAGTGTTGGTCTAATATAATCCAAAGGAGAAACATCATTTTTAAAAATTGAATTATTAATTTTTATCAAATATAATTCTAATGAATCTTCTAATTGATAAAATAAAGCTTTTTTTACAATATTATTTTTAACATATGATTTAATATCAGGAAGTTTAGAAAAAAATAAATCTTTATTTATCCAAACTGAATCATTAAATGAAAATGAGGAAAATTGCAATGAAATTGAATCAAGAAAAATAATATCTTCTCTATTAAATCTTTTAAACCTATTCCTAACATCTTTAATATTATAATTATCACTCTTAATTTTCATAAATCTAGCCTGAACTAAATCTTGATTTAATTTAAAATTTGATTTGTTTAAATTGTAATAATTTTCTACATCATAATCTAAAATTAAAGTATCCATAGAAGATTTTACTATTTTTTCTTGGTAGGAATGGGAGAACAAATCATTTTTGTATGATTCAACTAAATTTAAAAGTTTATTTTGTTCCTCAATATTTAAATTAATCAAAGCTTTTTCATTTAAAATATGTTTTTTTGCCCAACTAATAATTTTATTTCTAACAAAAACAATACTGTCTTCTTTTGATAAATTTATTGGAATTTTATCTTTTATTTCATTAAAAAATAAGTATTTATCTTGAACTCTTGCAATAGCTAGTTTGGGAGTATTTGAAAAATATTCACAATTAACAAAAAACAACAATATAATTATAAGAAAAAGTGAATTTTTAGATTTCAAATTTTTTTTATCTTGAATAATTAGGTGACTCTTTTGTAATCATTACGTTATGTGGATGACTCTCTTGTAATCCAGCTCCAGTAATTTGAATAAACTGGGCTTTTTCTTTTAATTCATTAATATTTTTAGTTCCACAATAACCCATTCCAGATCTTACTCCACCTATAAACTGGTGAATGCTTTCAAATAAATCACCTTTATAAGGAACCCTTCCAACAACTCCTTCAGGAACTAGTTTATTAGAATCATTTATTGAGTCTTGAAAATAACGATCTTTACTTCCTTTTTGCATCGCTTCAATAGAACCCATTCCTCTGTAAGTTTTAAATTTCCTGCCCTCATATATAATTGTTTCTCCTGGAGATTCTTTAGTTCCAGCTAATAGAGAACCTAGCATAACACAGTCTGCACCAGCTGCTATTGCTTTAGTTATATCTCCAGTGTATTTTATTCCTCCATCGGCAATCAAAGAAACATTGGAGCCTTTAAGAGCTTTAGAAACTTCATTTATTGCTGAAAGTTGAGGATAACCTACTCCAGCAATTACCCTAGTTGTACAAATTGACCCAGGGCCAATTCCAACTTTAACTCCATCAGCTCCAGCTTTTACTAAAAAAGAAGCGGCTTCCTTAGTTGCTATATTTCCAACTACAACATCAATATCTGGAAATTTAGTTTTAATACTTTTTAATATATTTAAAACACCTTTTGAATGTCCATGTGCAGTGTCTATTACAATTCCATCCACCCCAGCACTGCATAGTGCAGAACAACGATCAATAGAATCCTTGGACACACCAATTGCAGCTGCAACTTTCAAACGCCCAAATTTATCTTTATTAGAAATTGGTTTTAATAAGACCTTTTGAATATCTCTAAATGTAATTAAACCTATTAATTTATAATCTTTATCTACAATTGGTAATTTTTCAATTTTATGTTTTTGTAATTTCATTTCTGCATCTTTCATGGAAATTCCCTCATGACCTGTAATTAAATTTCCTTTTGACATGATTTGAGATAGCGGCTTATTATTCTCATTTTCAAATCTTAAATCTCTATTTGTAATAATTCCTATTAACTTATTGCTTTTATCAACTATAGGAATACCACCAATACTGTATTCTTTCATACAATTCTTTGCCTGAGAAACCAATGCTGATTCGGCTAATGTTACTGGATCTAAAATCATACCTGACTCTGATCTTTTGACTTTCTTAACTTTTTCAGCTTGAAAATCAATTGTCATGCTTTTATGGATAACTCCTAAACCACCTTCTTGCGCCATGGCTATTGCCATTTTACTTTCTGTAACAGTATCCATCGCTGCTGAAACAACAGGGATATTTAAATTAATATTTCTTGAAAATTTTGATGATAAATCTACTTGATGTGGTAAAAATTCTGAATAGGATGGCACTAACAATACATCGTCATATGTTAATCCAGTTCCTGTAAATTTATTTTGAAGTTTACTCATAGCAATCAACTTAGTAATTAATTGCATGCAAATATACTAAAATTTGCACTATTAACGATTTGCAGTCAATATCGACTAACTAAGAGATGGTTGCCAGTCAAAACACAACATGCCTTGAGATGCTGATTTGGGATGACTGCAAGAAGCTAAGTGAAATGAATTACAATTAGTACAGTTAGACTCTTTAGAAAAAACCTCTTTATAAGAATGGCTATCACAAACGTTTAATATATCAACTTCTGTTTGGTGCTTTGAACATATTAAATTGTTTATTAAATTTTCACAATTTAGACAAGTGTTATTAGTTCTTATACTCATGATTACTTATTTTAATCCAAAAGTATAGTAAAGATTGTTTAGAATGAATTTAAATTTTTTATAAAAATTAATTACTCAAAAAAATTCTTACATAAAGAA
>MDSY01130326.1_pt1 | contig 10091 bp, 8 predicted proteins | sample 811131 | NCBI WGS metagenome assembly MDSY01 (sample SAMN05326643, study PRJNA326480) | marine metagenome | isolation source: seawater | place: Atlantic Ocean: South West | collected 2010
ACGCGCTCTCAGCAGCCGCCGCTGCCGCCTCGCCCACCGCATCGCTGCCTCTCGAGCGGCGAGAAGAAGCGGCGGCCGGACAGCCGGACATATTCGCGCGTAAAAAGACTGCAGAATGTACATAGGTTCCCAATAATTCCCTCAATCAAAATCAGCCTCGCGCATCGGCGATGCCGACGAGGCTGTGTGGCCAGGTGGTGACGTGGCGCGATAGCCAGGGGTGGGGCTTCATCAAGCGTGACGACCTCGGCCCGGACATTTTTGTCCACCAGCGTTCCATCACCGCCACCCGCGACGGCTTTCGAACGCTCATCGAAGGTCAGTCCGAGCCCTCCATGAAGCCCTCCCACCATGAGCGCACGGCCCTGTGCGGCATTTTTTTTTGACAGCCCCCTCCCTGCACCCACCCGCACCTGAGTGCGCCCCATATTGACACTCGTTCCTCAAAGGCGAGGTTGTTGAATTCGACGAGGACGCTACTGGCGAACGGCCTCAGGCTGTCCAGGTCACGGGGCCTGACGGTGCTGCTGTACTCGGGAAGCAAGGCGCGGCAGAGCTTCGTCGCGAGGAGACGGCAGGCGGCGATGGATCTGACGGAGTGCCGGAGCAGACGGCCACACGAGCGCCAAAGCTCAAACGGCCTCTCTCGGCTTTTGTACCAAGAGCAATTATGCGCGCTCGGCCCAAGCAGCACACGGGTGGACAAGCGGTTGGACAAGCGGTTGGACACACGGTTGGACAGCCCGTTGGACAAGCGGTTGGACAGACGGTTGGACCGACGGTTGGACAAACAGCTGGACAAACGGTTGGACGACCACCGCGGGTCAAGTCACTCAACTCACTCAAGAGGCCGGGATCTGAAGCGCCTGACACGGCGAGCACTTGCTCGACGGAGGCGAGCGCGGTCGACGCCGTGCGACAGGGGATAGCCTCTGAGCGGCAGGGGGGGGCATTTGAGGGGGCGCCTACGGGGAGTACTTGTAGTAGTGGTATAAGCGGCGCCACGGTGGCCGGGGGTACTGTCAAGAGCTCGAAACGGGCGGCGAAGCGCACCAAAAGGTCAGCTCGAGTGGGGTCCGAGTAGTAGTGGGTAGTTCATGTTGGATGTTAGGGTTAGATCAATAGATAATGAATAACATCTGCCTCGATAGACTTTACAACAACAAAAAGTTATCAATGTTTTATCATTTGTAAACGAAAAATGCGCGCGCACGATCTGGAATCTCAATCCAGACCCGGCACTCGGAAGGTGTTTGAAATGATACTCATACTGATAGCTAAAACTGACAACCAAATAGAATATACACATACAAAACACAAAGGATGCTTTTCTCTGATGACTCTTTGTACCTCTACACTAGGCAAGCTTATAACTTTGTGTGTACGTCTAGCTCTAGTGCGGATGGTCTTGTCGTAGCATGCAGGTGAGCAGCTCGAGCGGTTTGAGTATTCGGAGCTCCGATTGCGATGGCGCCGTCTCGTCGACGGAGACGATGAAGGCGTTTGGATGCTGCTTGGCCGCTGCGGAGGTGGTGCAGATCTCGCCGCCCGCCGCCTCGACCAGAAGCTTGAGCTCCTCGTTGGAGGGGCTCTTGCCTCTGGGCATGCACAAGAGAAAGCCGATCCCATAGAAGCACTTGCGCTCTCGAGCATGTGCGAGAGAGTCGCTCGCGTTGAAGTGCCAAGGCGGAGCACCTGGCTGCGAGGCATGGGTGCCGCTGAGCATGTGAGCCGCGTGATCCACAAGTGACGATTGCGCCGAGCACGCTGCGAGCCAGCTCTGAGTGACGACAGCGCGAGTGATGCTCAGCCCGAGGCAAAGCCGTATCGTCCGCTTCAGGTGTGGCTCCGTGTTGACCACAAGTATCGTCTCGGGGCAGATCTCCTCGAGCTGGTCACTGATGACTGCACCCAGCTGAGTGAGAAGCTTGCCCCATGCCTTCTTGTCCTCAAACCCTTGGAGCTGCACCTTCAGAGGGCCCGGACGCTTCGATCGCCCGTCGCGATTCCCGAGCTGGGCACTCTCAACTGGTGAGCACTCGGCTGGTGGCCCAACTCGGCGACTCCGCTTGATGCCCTCTCGGCTGCCGCTCCCGTCAGAAGCCATCGTACCCCGCTTGCTCCCGCCCTCAGCATCGCTCCCGCCCTCAGCACCGACTCCCGCCGAGGCGTTCGTCGGCTCAACTCCCGCGATTCTTCCCGCTCCCGCCGCCGCCTCGGGATGACCACTCGAAGTGGTTGAGCTCCGGCGTCGCTTGCGATCCGAATGCGCTCGCTTGCGATCCGATACGCTCACCTTCACAGCCGCATCCACAAGCGCATCTGGAGGCTTCACCACGGGCTTCACCACGGGCTTCACCACGGGCTTCACCACGGGCTTCACCACGGGCTTCACCACGGGCTTCACCACGGGCTCCTGCATGGGCTCCTGCATGGGCTCCTGCTGTGCTCGTTTGGACCTCCGCTGGACGCCCTCCGCTGAGTGAGCCCTTGGCAGTGCTTCCTCGGCTGCAGGTTGCCGCTTCCGCCGCGTCACAGGCTCGCTCGCAGCGAGAGTCTCCGCCGGCGCCCGGGTGCGCTTTGAAGACGGATCGACGACGGGTGCGGCTGCGACATCAGCAGGGGAAGCGGCAGGGGGGGCGGCAGGGGGGGCGGCCAATGTTGCCGAGGACCTGCCACGGCGAACTGATTCACTCTGGGCAGATGCACTGGTGCCACCTTTGGCAGGTGCACTGGTGCCACCTTTTGCGTCGCGCTTCGGTGGCTCGGCCGCCTTGGAAACTGTATCCGCCTTGGGAACAGTATCCGAGGCCAAATCTGTCTCGGATACATCTGGGGCGGCTGCGGACATTGAGGAGCGTCCACGGCGAGCTGGCTCGCTGCCGCAGGATGCGGCGCTGGTCGCTTTTGCGCCACGCTTTCGCGCTGCCTTGGAAGCGGTGTCTGGGGCGGCGGAAGGGGCATCGGCAGGGGCGGCGACATGTGCGGCGGCAGGGGTGGCGGCGGCGGCGGCGGAGGGGGGGGGGTCGGGGGCTGACGCGGACCTCCCACGGCGCATGGGCTCACTCGCGGCAGAGGCGCTGCCGCCTCTTGATCTGCGCTTCGGCGGCTCTGGCGCCGTGGTCACGGGCGCGGCTGAGGCGGCGGCGGTCTCCGAGGTGGCGGCAGCAGCAGTCGCTGATGCTGCGGACCTTCCTCGCCGAACCGGCTCACTCCCAATGGACACATGGCCACCTTGTGCGTCGCGGCGCTTGGGCTTTCGCCTGGGCTCTTGTACTGGCTCCGTCACAGCCCCCGCCTTGTGGGGGGCGGCTCCAAAAGCGTCGGCCATCTCCGGAGCCGCCGCCTGGTTGGGGCTGTCAGCCAGCTCTTCCACCACCTCCTCTACAACGTCCTCGGTGACGATGCCAAGTTGGCGCGGGCCCGTCGCTCCCGGTCGGCGCCTCTTGCGGAACTGTCCAGCAATGGGCGCCCCGGACGACTCAGCCGCTCCCACCGCCGCTCCCACCGCCGCTCCCGCCGCCGCTCCCGCCGCCGCTCCCGCCGCCGCTCCCGCCGCCGCTGCGACTGCTCCCGTCCGTATGCTCGGCTGAGCCGCGGCCGTGTGCATTTGTGCCGCTAGCCTCTCAGCCTCATCAGCCGCCTCCTTGGCGTCTTCCGTGAGCCTCATCATCATCTGTGTGTCACAGCCCATCTGTGTGTCACAGCCAGAGTCGGCGAGGGTGCCACGCGCGGCCCCAAGGGGAGTCGAGGCGGCGGCCGTCTCGGCGGCCGCTGGACAGCTCGGGCCATCATCGGCCGACGACAGAGGAAGCGAGCCTTGGTACACATACGGCTGCGTCGCAGCCACGTTGACAGACGACTGCGTCGAAGATGGCCCACCTCCGCCGAGTCGCTCCGCACCATCCGTCTGAGCATGGGCCTCACCAGCGAGCGCATCGATCAGCGGAGGGGCAGCTTGCGTCTGTATCATCTCGTCAGCATCTACTGTCTCGAGAGCAGACGCCGCCGGCGCACCTTGAGCAAAGAAGCGAGCGATGGGCGGGTCGGCTTCACACACACGCAATCCAGGCTTCTGAGCAGCCTCGTCCTTAGTCCCATCATCAGTCTCATCATCAGTCTCATCATCAGTCTCATCATCAGTCTCGTCGTCATCCCGCTGGACATCCCGCTGGGCATCCCGCTCGACAACTGGCCGCGCCGCTCCCAAAGCTGGCCGCGCCGTTTCCAACGCTTCGCCCACCCCTGCACGATCAGCCTCCTCGGCAGGGGCCTCCGCGCTCGCTTGCATCGCGGCACCCACCACCTCCGACACCTCCTCCATCTGCGGCTGCGCGAGCTCCTCCTCCTCATCCTCCTCGTCCGTATCCTCCATCAGGAGGGGCTCGGCCGCCTTGGGCTCGGCTGGCTCGGGCGCATCGTAAGGCTCGGCTCGCTCGGGCGCATCGCTTGGAGCCTCTGCGGATGCCACGGTGTCGTCCGCCCGCCCAAGGAGAGCGCGAGGCTGCTGATCCTCCTCGCCGTCGTCGTCTTGCGTCGCATCGCTGTCACCAGCTGACGTGTCAGGATGGTCGAGCAGAGTGTCGCTGCCGATCGCTGGCGGCTGAGTTGGTGACCCAGCTGGCGGCTGAGTTGGCGACCCAGCTGGCGGCTGAGTCGGCGACCCAGCTAAGGGCTCAGCTGGCGACCCAGCTAAGGGATCACCAGAGGGCTCAGCTGGGGGCTCACCAGGGGGGTCTAAAGGGGGGTCTGAAGGGGGGTCTAAAGGGGGGTCTACAGAGGGCTCAGCTGGGGGCCCAGCTGGCGCATCAGCCTTGGTCACCTCGAATGCCACATCCCCATTCATGCAATTTCCCCCGATCTGCTCTCCGTCAGTCTCCTCTCCGCTGTCGGCCGCCAGAGGCTCTCCGTATGCGAGGGTGGCGCAAGGCTCTGCGCAAGGCTCTGCGCAACGCTCCCCGTAAGCTTGCGTCGCAGCAGGAACGGCGGCATCTTCGTGGGCTCTTTCCGCTTCGGCTCCATTCTCGTCGTTTCCATTCCCGTCGTTTCTATTCTCATCGTTTCTGTTCTCGTCGTTTCTATATTCGTCGTTTCTATATTCGTCGTTTCTATACTCGTCGTTTCTATTCTCGTCGGCATCTGCGTGTGCGTGAGTCTCTGCAGGCACGTTGTCGTATGCTTGGGTGGCTACGCAAACGTGAGCCGTCTCGCATTGCGTCTCGAGAGAGAACGACCCCGGTGCGCAGACCGGCTCGCCAGCAGCCAAAGTGGCATTCCCCACTGCAGCGCTCGCCTCTGCCACGCCGTCCGACACTTTCGCCTCTGCCGCGTCGTCCGACACTTTCACCAAAGTTGTGTCTACTTCCCCTGCGGCGTCCCCGCCACTGCCGACGCCCTCACCACAGAGCTGGGTGTCTGAGCATCCGCCGATGGTCTCATCTAGCTCCTCCTCCACCTGAGTCATCGCATCCTCCTCATCCCCCACCTGCTGAGTCATCATCATCTGCTCCGGTTCGTCGATTTCTCTCGCCTTAGGGACGAGCACGTCGAGTGTTACGTCGCCAAATGTGATGAGCGCGCCTCGAGGGAGGTTGTAGGGCGAGTCGGGCGTGAGCTTGAGCCCCGCGAGCTTCGTCGGATTCGAACTCTGTACCGCGATGATCCGCAGGCTCCAACTTCCAGAGGCGCCGTGCTGAGCTAGGTGGACCTGCGCCTGTGCGCGCGAGACGGACGCGCATGCGATCTGCACGTCGTTGGTCTCGGAGCGTCCGATGGTGAAGGTGGATCCGCGCATACCGTCGCTGCCGATGCTCACCTCCCTGCCGCGCGGGTCCAGAAAGTGCCTGCATGGGTGGGTGGCTGGCTGGTGCTCAATACACAGGCGTCAACGTGCGACACAAGTGGAGAAGCGCTGCTGATGAGGGGCAGCCGAGGCGTCCAAGGGGCTCGCCTGGAGAGCTCGGAGCCGTCCTTGTGCCTCACGATCAGCTCCGGCACCGCATACTCCTCCGCAGCCTCGACGCACTGCGTAGCGCAACAATCCATTTTATTTCAATGGGAAGTACGTATTGGCGCGAAAAATGCGTTTTACACAATATTCTGGTGGACAACACCGAGCTCTCACCTCGGTACCGAGTAACACACGCTAGAAAGCCCACCGTCATGTTAACTGCTCGGATCCTATCGCCTGAAATAGAAATACAGGCTCGCCTAGTAGCCAAGAACGGCTTTTTTTTTGGCCACCTTTTTTTCAATATAACAAATGCTCGGATCCTATCGCCTGAAGGCTCTTGCTCGATGGCCAACCTCACCTACGAGCTCTCATCCGCAAGCGACCTGTGGATGTCCAAATGGGGTTTCATGTCTCAGCCGCCTGCACACTTCATAGGCGGTCGCGCACTGCGAGTACTGCGCAGCAATTTGGACGCGACGAGCGGCCAAGGAGGCAGCAGCATCGGCAGTGCGCTGCAGGTGCCAGACTTTCTCCGAATGCAGACATACAACCCTTCGATCGCAAGGCTTCCTCAGGGTGTGCGCGAGGAACTCGGGTGTGCCGAATGCGCCTACGTGGCCGCTGCACGCGTCGATTGGTTCACCGAGTGCGACGGCACTCGAGGGAGTCTTGACAACATCGCAAACATTTTTCGGAAGGCCAAGAGGTGTTTTTCTCTCACGAACCCATTTGTCCCATATGTCACACCCCGTTTCCCCTAGATATCACCGACATTCTCTCCCTCCCATATTACTCATAGAACACGTGCGCTTGGAACTAAGAAGCTGACCCTTATGATGGTGCTCGACGAGCGTTGGGTGACGCTACACTATGGCTGGCTCAAGTACCCAGCGCGTCCTTCTGCTCCTCCTTCCTCCCGCCAAAAGAACGACTCGGACCTGGTGCTAGGTGTGAACAATGGGAAGTGTGACATGACAAATGGCAAGTGTAACGGCAAAGGCGTGAGTTCCAAAGGCGACAAACGTCAACCGCTGTACGGCCTCTCGCATGAGGCCATTTTGGCGGTTGAGCTCTCTGATGATGCGCTTTCGGTGGTAGACGTGCGGTTATTCGTCCTCAATGGGAGGCTCAAGGCGAGTAGTATTCTCCCGCGACAGGGCTACGAGACCACGATCTTTGATTTGAAGCTCGAACTCAGTGGGGAGAAACAAAAACAGATTGAACCACTGATCGACAACATTGGGAGACGACTGCGTCAACCCCAGCGCCAACCCCAGCGCCAACCCCAGCGCCAACCCCAGCGCCAACCCCAGCGCCAACCCCAGCGCCAACACCTGCGCCAACACCAGCGCCAACACCTGCGCCAACACCAGCGCCAACACCAGCGCCAACACCAGCGCCAACACCAGCGCCAACCCACCCTCGTCTCATCGAGCCCGTCTTGGCGTCTCAGCGCCTTCGCTAGTGATGCGAAGCGTTTTAGAAGGGATTTTCACAATCCAACAGACAAGCTGCCCTGCAAGGGACGCTCGCAGGCCTTCTTCGACTGGGGTAATGCTTCCGCCCCGGGGGCAGCGAGAGGCACCTACTTTCTCTCTTGGCTCACTCCGTCGGTGGTGTGCAAGACGCATCCTCATAAAAATCCTGAGGTAGTAACGCCCACTGAGAGGTTTCGCACCAGAGGGCTCGCCGACATTTATGAATCGCTTCAAGGCAGCCGCAGCTGCTGCTCTGGCGTCAATTGCGAGAAGGGGAAAACAGACCACCAAGGCTGTAAGCTCTCCCTCAACGGAATCCTACTGCCGTTGCCGGACGTGAGCTGGGCGGGCCGGCCAAACGGTCTCCTGCTCGGCATGGGCCACCTCCACCGAGGCGACGAGGATAAGCTGAGTGGAAGGAGACTCGGGACGAAGCTCACGTTTATGGGCCACCACTACACCCAGTTCTTCTTTGCGCTCAACGCTACGCCACCGTTCGAGACGATCGCTGTCGGATCGGAGTTTTGCTTCGGAACATTACGAGAGGCGAATCAAACGCCAGATGGCTCAGGGGATGGTGGCGCACATCTCGACTGCGAGGCGGTGCAGTATGCCACCGGTATGGTGCGCGACGGAGCGCAGCTCGTCGTCTCGTATGGCGTCAATGATTGCACCCAACGACTCTTCCACACTAACCTCAACGATGTGATCTCGGATCTACGAGCTGTGGCGGATCTCCATTAAGCAAATCAGGCAAAATGATTCAGAAACTATCAGCGGGTCTAGGCCGACAGCCATCGTTTCGTTCAAATTATTTGGATTCAAAATTCCAAGTTGTAGGAACCTAGGAACCCTATGTGTACGATCTGGCAATTGCGCTTATATTCACACATAGGAACCTATCACATTATATAAATATATATTATATATATAAATACAATCGGATATATAAGTACTCACTTTCAAGTAGGAATTTCCATTATTAATTGTATGACTAAAAGCGTATTAACACACTCGAATATAGTCGATAACTATATATACATATATTAATAATATTTAAATATATTAAAATTAATATTTTAATATATTTAAATTATTATAATTTTCAGCGCGCTATACTAAGTCATACGACTATATAAGGACTACACTGACGTACTCATATGAACTGTAACATTGAACTGAGGTGTAAAGAATCTACACTGTAACATACCTCAACTGACTAGCAGATACGAGTAACTATGCTAGTTTACTACATATGGTAACCTATGGTAACACTAGTAGAACTACGACTTACCCCTCGACTCATGCGTCATGCCTACCACTCGAGCCACTTGCGTCGCGGCGTCCTCGGTACATTGGCATGCCCATACGGACAGTGCCTGCACCCATTCCCACAGCACTCGTGGCGCTTCAGACAAATCGAGGTGAAGACCGAATATCCGCTCTGCGGGTCAATGTAGGTGTCACGACCTAGACTCACTGCCTTTCGGTGTAGGCGCCCTGCAAGTGCGAGGGGCGTCTTCGCAGCAGCTGCTTCGGCGCGATCCTCTGAGCTCAGGTCGTCGAGCGTCAGAGGCACAGCAGCCATGACGTTCGGCTGTGGCTGCGCTGCGAGCTGTGGCAGCGCTGCTGCAGCGGCCGGCTCTCCAAAGACAACGGCGGCCTCCACGCGCGAGAGTGTCTCGGCTGCTGCGTCGGCACCGACACAGCCATACATTCCCCGCGCACTGCTGTCTTCGCCGTCGCCGCTCTGCGCCTCTGCGCGGCTCGCGGCTCGGCTCCCGAAGAGGTAGCGGTACGGGCGCATTCAGCATGAAACTGCTTAAAAAAGGGGTGATATGAGTTGACTATGAAATTCAGGCCCCGCTGTGGCTTTGCCGAAAATGGATGGGGAGTCGCAGCCTCGTGGGGAGGAGACCGAGGAGACGGCGCGAGAAGAAGACGAGGCGGCGCAGCAGGAGCGAGAGGACGCGGAGGATGACGATCTGCAGGAACGACTCGAGCGCAAGCGGAGCAAGATGGGGTGCGTCCCCACCACCCGCCGCTCAGAACGCTGCACACGACTCACAGCGCAAAGTCACAGCGCAAAGTCACAGCGCGATCCACCAGAGACGTCCACCCCTCCATGCACACACCGCCGACAGACCGCCGGCACGCACAACGGCACACCCCCGGCACGCACACCGCACACCGCCGCCACCTGCACGCGCACCGCCGCACGCCGCTTCAACACGAGAGGTTTGTGCGCGCGCGCGCGCGCTCGCGCGCGCGTGTGCTTTTTGCCTAGCCGATCTGGACCCCGAGTGGCTTTCTCCTCGCAGGGACCTTTACGACGAGTTCATCAAAGTGGCATCGGAGGAGCAGCTCGCAAGATTCGAACAGTACAAGCGCTCCAAGTTCCCAAGGGCAGGTCAAGTCTCATTTTTGGGTACATCTCATCTGTATAAGAGATGACCCATGTTCTAAATTTTAACCCCCCCCCACCCCTCCCCCGCCTCTCACGCTGGTCATTTTCCCTACGTGTCACCGGATGTTTCACCGGATGTTTCACCGGATTCTTCTTCTCGTTTTGACAGCCATGAAACGTCTCATGAGCGAAATCACCGGCGCGTCGACAGACAGAAGCGCCATCGTGTTGGTGCGTGTCCGACCCCCATGCC
>MDSY01038688.1_pt1 | contig 10090 bp, 8 predicted proteins | sample 811131 | NCBI WGS metagenome assembly MDSY01 (sample SAMN05326643, study PRJNA326480) | marine metagenome | isolation source: seawater | place: Atlantic Ocean: South West | collected 2010
TAAAGGAAATAATATTTTTCAAAAATATTATAATAATAAAGCAGAAACAAAAAAAAAAATAAAAAAAGATTATCTTCAAACTGGTGATATTGGTTATTTTGATAAACAAGGTTTTCTATATATAATTGACAGAATAGATAGTATGATAAATATTTCTGGGGAAAATATTTATCCGTCAGAAATTGAAAGACACACAAATAACTACAAAGATATAAGTTTGTCTATTGTAATACCAATATCGAATAAAATAACACAAAATTCATTAGTACTTATTTACGAAAATAATAATAAAAAAAAAATTAAGATAGAAAACTTAAGGAATTTTTTATCATCAAAAATAAGCAAATTTAAAATACCTAAATATATTTTCCATGTAAGTGAAATAAATATTTCAGAAATTCCAAAGGCGCCAAATAAAAAGATATTGAGAAATAAAATTCAAAATTATTTTAAAGATTTTGTCAAAAAAGAACAAATGCTTTTATAACTTATCAGCTTAATATAGTCATTAGTTGAAATTTTAATTTTGAATTTTTTTTCTATTCTATTAATTAATTTAACATGATTAAGCGAGTCCCAATTTACACAAGAAAACATATCAATTTTTGACAAACTTTTTTTTTTAACTTTGAGAACATCTATAAAAATTTTATCTATCTCATTTGAATTTAATTTTTTATTTTTCATTATTTTTAAAGAATATTTGGTCTATCTTGATCTCCATCTCCCTTAAAAACTAAGGTTTTTTTAATGTACTTATTTAAAAATATTCCATAATTAAGGAAATTTGATTTTTTATTGAACGGTTCAAAATGATTTGGAATGTTCATTTTTTTTTCTTTTTTTTGAAAACCAATTTTTTTTAAAACTTTTTTGTCCAATCCTCCAACTAAAAAATCTAAATACTCAATTTTTTTTTTTACTAAATAAAAAATGATATCTTTAGAAATATCTTTATTATTTGGAAAATTGCCGTGGAAGTCCACTATTCTTATAACTTTGGCATTAATTGATTTTATAAATATTTCTCTACACACAAAAAAAAATAACAATTTTTTATTTTCGTAAAAATTCATTAAAAAATAATCATAAAATGGATTATTTAAATATTTATTAACAAAATATTTTTTTGTTTTTTTTGGCGCAAATATCGTTTTTGGTAATTTATGAATTTTTTTATTTATTAACATTTTTAAGTTTTGAGTATTTCTTCTTTTAATTTTATTTTTAATTAAATTTCTTGATATTTTATTTCTAATTATTGGGTTAGCTATATAATAGTGATCTAAATTTTTAATCTTTGATATTTTATTTAATACCATGCCAGCTGTTGACATGTTTGTTCCTACAGTGCCTAAAAATTTTGGCTTTAAATTAAAAATATAATTTAAAAATAAAATCAAACAATCTTTTTTATAATCTTTCGATTTTACTGTAAAAGCTAGATGCCAATGTTTTTTAATATTTTTGTCCCAATTATCCATTGTAATCAGTCCTTGAGCTGCAACTAGTTTATCATAATTAAATAAACCTAATATTTTAATTTTTTTCAAATTTGAGAAGTTATAATAAAAATTTATAACTTCAGTATTTTTAACAAATATATGACTTTTTTTTGGAAAATGTTTTTCTACTAGTTTTTGAAATTTGTAAATTTCATTTTTTTTCAAAAACCTTATTTTCACTCTCATAAAATTTTAATTATATAAAAAAATTACTTTCGGTTACGATTCTTAATTTTAATTTAAGCATTATAAAGTTTATCGATTATTTTAAATTTATTATTATTAACTGTATGTCTTAAATTTTGCTTATGTTGAATACTTATCATTTTGAATAACTCATCTTTTTCAAATTTATATTCTTTAAGAAGATTAATAGATTCTTTCCAGAATTTGTCTTCATCAAAATCTCTAGCAATATCATGGTCTGGAATTAACAATGATTTAGATTTTAAATATTCAGATTTAATATAAATAAATGTTTTTGCCTCATTTATTTCATTTTGATTTGGAATATTAATTTTTTTTAAAATATTAAAATTTGTAATTTTTTTCTTTGTGGTTCTAAATCTTTTTGCAAAATTCATGTGAGAATAATAAGAGTTTTCAATAAATAATGAGGGAATACCGTTAGCTATATACTCTAATGTTGCACTTCCATGAGAAGTTACGCATAAATCTGTTATTTTTAATAAAGATATCTGGCTAATATTATTTGGAAATAATTTTATATGATTATATTTATTTGTTAGAAAATTTATCTTCTGATTCAAATTTGATTTAGATTTATAATATTGCTCAGTAGGATGATGTTTAATTATCCAATTATAATCTTTAGTATTTCCTAATTGATCTAAAACGAAATTTGCCCAAGAATAATTATCATTAAAATATTTTCTAGGGCCGTTGTGAAAATTTCTATCAATTAAATGATGCAGGAATATTACACCAATTTTTTTATTATCCCACTCAAATAATTTGTTAATATATTTTTTAGTTACAATTGGTTTATTAATTTTTTTAGATATTACTTTTAAATCAATTCCGAATGAACCACTTTTTATTTTTTTGTTTTGAATTAAGTTATATTTCTTTATTAATTTCTTTTTTTCTTTACTATAGATATATTTAAATAATTTTTTTGAAATAATATCTCTATAATCATATCTTTCATTAAAATTTTTATAGACTCTTAAGGCTAGTTTATCCACTCCAAGTCTTGAAAAGACTTTAATTTTTTTTGATAAACAAATTTGAAAAAGAGAATTTAATGGTAGGAAAGAAGTCTCTGCTTGGACACAAAATTTTATGTTATTTTTTTTTATTATTTCGTCGAATTTATCGCAAGCTATTACAGATTCTGTAAAAAAATAAAATAATTCAAAGTTAATTTTTTTTAAATTTGGAACACCGGTATACCTAATAAATGAATCATAAGCTGACAAACCTGCATCGGTTTTTTTATATTTTAACTTCAAAATTTGATCTATATTATGATTTTTTCCAATAATTTTAATTGAAATAATCGCAGCTTTAATTCTTTCAAATATATTTGGTTCTTCAACTATTATTATATTATCAATATTATAACTTTCTAAAATTTTTATACCGTGATGATTGTTTTTTTTAATTAATCCAATTGTTTTTCTTTTGAAAATTTTTTTTAAATAATTTGCTATTACACAATTTGATAAAGCATATCCTTGGTGATTCACAAAACCTTCAACTAAAATATTCTCGCTACCCTTTATTTTAATATTTTGTTTTTTCCAGAAATTTGAATTTTTTACTACAAAATCATTGAATTTTTCATTTTTGAAATAACCAATTTCTTTTTTTAAGAATTTATTTATTAAAAAATTTTTAAGATTTATGTTTTTGTAAAAATTTAATGAATTTGTAAGATAAAAATTAATTTTTTTTTTGAAATGAAAATAAACACACGATAGTATAAGCGTTATGTTAAATATCATGTTAAATGCTAACGAATAATATAAAGAGTTCTAATTTATAGTATTGGTTTATATTATAAAATCAATTATCTTCAAGAAAAAATTTAATTTAAAAATGTAAAGATATTAAAATTTTTTAATCCTTAGTTAATGTTTAAAATTAGTAATTTAGAAATTAATTTAAATTCAAAACCTATAATATTACCGGAGATAGGAATTAATCATAATGGATCCTTAGAAACAGCTTTCAAAATAGTTGACTCGGCTAAAAGGGCGGGAGCAAAAATAATTAAGCATCAAACCCACATTCCTAGTGATGAAATGTCGGAAGAAGCAAAGAAAATAAAACCAGGGAATTCAAATAGAAATATCTATAATATCATTAGGTCCTCGTGTCTATCTGAAGAAGAAGAATATAAATTATTAAAATATACTAAGTTAAAAAAAATGGTATTTATAAGCACACCTTTCTCAAGACAGGCCGTTGATAGACTTGTAAAATTTAATATTCCTGCTTTTAAAATAGGATCAGGAGAAATGAGCAACTTACCTCTTTTAGAGTATATTTGTAAATTTAAGAAACCATTAATTGTAAGTACAGGAATGCATTCATTAAATGAGGTTACTAAAACATATAATTTTTTAAAAAAAAGAAATATTAAATTTGCATTTTTACATACTACGAATCTGTATCCCACAAAAGATAAACATCTTAGATTAAATTCTATTGTTGAGATGAAAAAGAAATTTTTCAATATTCCTATTGGATTATCAGATCATACTCCAGATTTACTTTCATCTATAATTGGAATTACACTTGGGGCAAAAATTATTGAGAAGCATTTTGTTCATTCAAAAAAGTTAGCTGGACCAGATATCCCTGCCTCAATTGATGAAAAACAACTAAAAAATTTAATAGAAGTATCAGGTAGAGTTCATGATCAATTAAAAGGAAATAAAAATCGTTTAAAACAAGAACAAGTTACAAGAAATTTTGCCTACAGCTCTGTTATTTCTTTAAGAAATATAAAAAAAGGAGAAAAGTTTTCAAAAAATAATTTATGGGTTAAAAGGCCAGGGACTGGATATTTTAATTCTAATAAATTGAAAAAGTTATACGGAAAAATTGCTAAAAATGATATTAAAGCAAATTTCCAAATAAAAAAAAAAGATGTCAAATAAAAAAAAGATATTATTTGTAACCTCAACAAGAGCTGATTTTGGCAAGCTTAAATCATTAATCAAAGTTACAAAATCTTATAATCAGTTTGAAGTTTTAGTTGCTGTAACTGGAATGCATATGCTTAAAAAATTTGGGAATACCTATAGAGAGGTAACAAAATTATTCAAATCAAATGTAATCAAATTTGAGAACCAAAATACAGATGATAAACTAGAAATGATATTATTTAAAACAGTAAAAAGGTTTAGTAAGATTGTTGATAGAGAAAAACCTGATTTAATCATTATTCATGGTGATAGAGTGGAGGCACTTGCATGTGCGACCGTAGGTGCTCTTAATCACATATTGACTGGCCATGTAGAAGGAGGAGAAATTTCAGGGACCATAGATGACTCAATTAGACACTCAATAACTAAATTAAGCCATATTCATTTTGTAGGAACAAAATCTGCTGAAAAAAGAGTTTTAAAGATGGGAGAAAAAAAAAAAAATATATTTAAAATTGGATCTCCAGACAGTGACATTATTTTAAATAAAAAATTACCCAGCCTTCTAACTGTGAAAAAGAGATACGATATAAAATTTGATAAATATTCTATTATATTATGGCATCCTGTGACATCTCAAATAAATTCACTAGAAAGCGACACCAGGAAAGTAATAAATTTTTGTAAAAGCTTGAATAATAACTATGTTCTTATTTACCCTAATAATGACCCCGGAAGTTCAAAAATTCTAAATATATACAATTCTTTAAAACAAAAAAAATTTAAATTACTCAGAAGTTTAAGATTTGAGCACTTTTTAACATTATTAAAAAATGCCAATTTTATAATTGGAAATTCAAGTGCCGCAATATATGAAGCTCCACTTTTTGGAACCCCAGCAATAAATATTGGTAATAGACAGCATAAAAGATTTAATTCTAAAACTATTAAAAACTTTGAAATTTCAAAATTAAATCAAAATAAATTAAGAAATTATTTAAGAAATTACAAACCTCGAATAAGATATACTCATGGTACTGGACAGAGTGACAAAAAATTCATTAAGATAATTAAATCTAAAAGTTTTTGGAAAACATCTACACAAAAATTTTTTTCGGACAGATGAAAAATTTAGATAAAGAGAACCTAGAGAATTTTTTGATAAAAGATAATATTAAATTTATAAGAAGTTTTGAGCTTTCAAAAAAATCATGGATTAAATCTGGTGGTTTAATAGATACTTTTATTAAACCAAAAGATATTAATGAAATTAAAAATATTCTAAATTTTTTTAAAAAAAATAATATAAATTATTTTGTTATTGGAAATCTATCTAATACAATAATTAGAGATGGACTTATAATTACCCCATTTATTAATTTAGGATTAATTAATAAAATTCAAAAACTAAAAAATAAAAATGGGCTTCACATTCTTGTCGGTGCAGGAGTATCAATACCAGTTTTCTCTAAATTTATTATGAACCAAAGCTATTCTGGAACAGAAGGACTTTTTGGTATCCCAGGTTCTGTAGGTGGTGGAATATATATGAATTCGTCTTCTTTTGGAGACAGTTTAACAAAAAACATACATAAAATAATATGTATTGATAATAATCAAAATTTAAAAATTATAAAAAAGAAAGACATAAATTTTAATTGGAGATTTTCAGATTTTCAAAAAAACGGATATCTGATTGTTGGTGCGTATTTTTTTTTCTCACAAAATGATCTAAGACCAAAAAAATAATTGATGATAAATTTTATAGATTATTGAATTTAAGAAGAAAATTTCAAGAAAAAGATTTACCAAATCTTGGAAGTTTGTTTGCAACAAAAAATCTATATTCAGATTTAAAGTTTGTTTCACTTAGCTTTTTTTTTCTATTTATTTTTAACAAATTTTTAAATGTCATTTTTTTTCGAAAATTTCTAAAAAAATATTTACCTACAATTAGAAATTTTATTTCAAAATTGTACATTAAAAGTTTAGGCCTTGATAAATATAAAGAATTTTCTCTGTCAAATAAAACAATTAACTGTTTAGTTAATAAAGGTGCGATAGAGTCTTTTGATGGGATAAATTTAATAAAAGATTTTCAAAAGAAAACTAAATATAAGGTAAAATTAGAAAATATAATTTTAGATAAAATAATATGAATATTAAAATTGCAACTTTTTTTTTCGGAAATAATTATGGAGCATTACTTCAAGCTTTTTATTTAAAAAAATTTATAGAGAAAAAATTTATAAATAAGAAAATTGATTTTTTTAAATATCAACCAAAAAAGCTAATTTTAAGAGAAGAATTCTCCCCAATAATTAAAAAAAATCCATTTAAAATATTAAATGGACTTATTCGATTTAGAAAACTAAGAAAATGGAAAAAAAAGAATATTTCATTGAATTTTGATTATAAAAAAAAAATAGATATTTCGAGTAAAGGCATAAGTGTTTATGGAAGTGATGAAATATGGAATTTTTCAAACCCTTTTTTTGGCTACGATGATTTTTTTTTTGGAAAGTATGATGAAAATTATAAAATTTCTTATGCAGCATCTTTTGGTGCAGCAAGGTATTCTAATTTGCAACTTGAAATTAAAAAAGAAATTAAAAATTTATTAAACAGATTTTCTTATTTATCAGTAAGAGATGAACATTCAAGAAATTTGCTTAAATCAATAAATATTAATTCTGAAATTGTTCTAGATCCCGTTTTTTTTGATTGTGAAGATTTAGACAAAATTGATAATAAATTTGAAAATAATAAATGTATTATTTATGGTAATTTTTTTTCAAAATTCCAGATAAAAAAGATTACTGACTACTGTAAATATAAAAATTATAAAATTTTATCAGTCGGTTATTACAATAGTTGGGCTAATAGTAATACTAGGATGAATCCTTTTGAATTTCTTGAAGAGATTAAAAAATCTAAAATTATTTTTACATCAATGTTTCATGGCATACAACTAGCAATTAAATTCAAAAAAAACTTTTGGTTTAGTGTAGATCCTTACAGAGCAAATAAACTTGAATATTTTTTAAGTAAATTGAATTTAAAAAAAAAACAAATCCAACAAAACTCAAATTTTGATGAACAGATTGATTATATCAACTTAGATGAAAAATTAGATGATTGGAGAATGTTTTCGAGAGAATTTCTCGTTAATTCAATAAATTCTTTAGAAAAAAATATAATATGAATTTTTTCTTAAATTTTAAAAAAACACTTAATTTATTAGAGGATAAAGAGAAAACAAAATTTTTTATTTTGTCTTTTTTTACATTGTTTATTACACTTTTTGAGTTAATAAGTTTAGGTTCAATACCAATTTATATTTCAATAATTTTTGATCCCTCCTTACTTAGCAATTATTTAATTAAATTTAACTTGGACGAATTTGCTATGCTTGTAGCTTTAGATAACTTTATTTACTATGCATCATTTTTTTTAATTTTTGCTTTTCTAATTAAGAATATTTTTATAGCAGGTTTTCATTTCTTAAATATTAAATTTATTAACGATCTGGTAGTTCGTATAGGAAACCAAATTTATCATAATAATATACACTCAGATTATCTTTATCATATTAACAGAAGTACTGCGGAATTAATTAGGAATCATGTAGAAGTAAGAAGATTTGCAGGCTTAGTGGGACATTACCAAAGAATATTGCTTGAAGGTTTTTTGCTTTTGTTCTTACTTATTATTACACTTAAATTATTTTTTGAAATCACAATTTTATTCTTTGTTTTATTTTCTATATTTTTTTTAATCTATTTTTTTACAATAAAAAAATGGGCTAATACGGCAGGTAAAAAGATACAAAAATATAGGAAAATTGAAAATATCTTGATAGACAACAGTTTTTCGGGAATAAAAGAAATAAAATTCAATCTTCAAGAGAAGTACTTTAGTCATTTATTTAATACTAATTACTTTAAATTGAATAGAAATATTCTTCTCCAAAACTTAGTAGCTAAAGTTCCAAAAATATCTCTAGAGATGTTAGCAGTCATTTTAATAACATTTATCTCAATTTATTTTTTTACAAGCAATGAAACAAGTGCTTCTAAAATTACAAATTTATCTTTCCTTTCCGTAGTTGCTATAAGACTAATTCCTGCCTTTAATGCAATTTCTGTTGCAACATCCTCAATTAAGTATACAGAGCCATCAATAGATATAGTTGAAAAAGATTTAAAAAATATAACTTACCATTCGCTTAAAAATAAAAAGAATAAAATTATAAAACATTACCAAAATAAAGTTAAACATATAAAGGTCGAAAATGTAAGTTTTGAGTATGATCAAGATGGAGGTACTATTTTTCATGATTTAAATTTTGAAATAAATGAAAATGACAAGATCGGATTTACGGGAAAATCAGGGTCTGGTAAGACAACACTAATTAATTTATTAACCGGATTAATTTCACCGACTAAAGGAAAAATTTTTTTTAATGAAGTAAATATTCATAATAATACCAATTTGTTTTACAATAAGATTAGTTATGTTACTCAAGATCCAATACTATTTAATGATACAATTCAAAATAATATTACTTTTAATAATAATGAAGTTGACAAAATAAAACTTAATAAAATTTTAGAAATTTGTAGGCTAGATGATTTTATCAAAAATACTTCTTTAGGATTAAATGCCATTGTAGGTGAAAAAGGTCTTAAAATTTCAGGTGGACAAATACAGAGAATTGGTATTGCTAGAGCTTTATATAAGGATTTTGATATTCTAATATTAGATGAAGCTACATCAGCATTGAGTAAAGAATATGAAAAAAATATTTTGGATACAATATTTAAATTATATAATGATAAAATAATAATTATAATCAGTCACAATATTGATAATTTTAGTTACTGTAAAAAAATATTAAATATCAAAGAACACCATATTAATATTAGTGAGTCATAAAACATATTATCATACGTTTTTTATAGACATTCATTTTTTATAAATAAAGGCAATTGAACCAGCTGGATGATGAGACCTTTCAGAATATATGTCTTTAGTATTATCCATTAAATATTTCTGAGCTTTATGATCTAAGTGTTCATCTATGAAGAGTTTTTTTTCTTTTATATATTTAAAAACATCCTCCATGGTATTCTGTGCATACTCCCACGTTTTTCTATTATTATCCTTATTCCATTTTCTTATACTTTCAATATAATCATCAGTTGGATTAAAGTCTTCAAGAATATATACACCTCCAGGTTTTACTGAAGGAAAGAAATTTTTTAAATTGTTGGTGTATCCATAGTAATTATGCAGCGAGTCATCAATTACAATATCAAAATTATTATTCTCTTTTATGTAACTATTGACTTGATTTATTTTAGTAATATCAACTTTTTGGTATTTTATCCTTTTACTTTTATAAAATAATTTATATTTGTCTTTAATATCAATTCCAAACAATTCAGAATTAGGAAAATAGTA
>MDSY01107760.1_pt1 | contig 10089 bp, 10 predicted proteins | sample 811131 | NCBI WGS metagenome assembly MDSY01 (sample SAMN05326643, study PRJNA326480) | marine metagenome | isolation source: seawater | place: Atlantic Ocean: South West | collected 2010
TAAATCAAATGCTTGCTGGAATTAAAGAAGCGTTAGAAAATACGCCTCCAGAATTATCAGCTGATTTAGTGGATATGGGATTAGTTCTTACAGGTGGAGGCGCTTTGTTGAGAAATATTGACAAATTAATTTCTAAAGATACCGGTTTACCAGTCACAATTGCAGATGATCCTCTATCTTGTGTGGCAATAGGTACTGGTAAAGCTTTAGAAAATGAAGAATTATTCTCAACAATGTTATCAGAATATTAAAAGATCTAAATGGCATCAAGTAGAGACGATTTTGGAATAGCTATTCGCTCAGCACTTTTAAAAAAAGGAAACAGACAGAAGTTTTCTTTATTTTTTCTTTTTTGCTTTGGTTTCATTATTTTTTTTTTAGATTATTATAAGAGTAATTTTATTTTAAAAAGCAGAAGTACAGCTAATGATATTGTTTATAGAGTTTCAAATTTAGCAACATTTCCATTTAATTGGATTTCTAGCGCCAATGAAGTATTTAATGAACATTTTTCTATACAAGAAGAAAATAAAAAACTAAAAAAAGAATTACAGTTACTTAAAAAAAAAGAATTAGATAATAAATTTTTAATTTCACAAAATAATGATTATCAAAAAATTTTAAGTTCAAATACTGATTTAAGCACTCAACCTTTAGAAGATAAAAATCAATTTGTAACTTCAAGGGTTATTTTAGATAAAGATAGTCCATATTTAAAATCCATTATAATAAATAGAGGAATAAAATCTAAAATCAAAAAAGGTATGCCGGTCTTAAGCAATGGAAATTTAATTGGTCGAATTGTAGAAACAAATCAATTTTCTTCTAGAGTATTACTTTTGAATGATTTAAATAGCAGGATACCGGTTGTTATTAGCAATACATCTGCCCAAGCAATCTTAACTGGAACAGGTGACTCCAAGCCACATTTAGAATATCTTCCGGACAACTACATAAGTGAAAATCAACTTTCTGTTTTTACTTCAGGAAAAGATGGAATTTTTGCCGCTGGCATTCCAATAGGTGAAACAATTATTAAAGACGATATTTTAATGTTGAACTTATATTCAGACCCAAATCAATTATCATACGTTAGTGTTCAAATTGTAACAATGAGAAATAAAGATTTTTAAATGAATAGTGTTTATAAAAAATTAAAAAAAAATATAATTAATGCTGGCCCATTACTTTTACTTTACTATTTATCCTTCAGTGAAATAGACACATATTTTAGTAGTTTTTTTGAGATATTATCGTTTAATTTACAATTAATTATAATTTATTATTGGACACTTAAAGATCATAGTATTTTAGGTTATGGGCATATTTTCTTAGCTGGCATAATTAACGACTTAGTAATGGGCTTGCCAATGGGACTAAGCACATTATTATACCTTACAACTGCTTTTGTAGCCTCTTATGTTAAAAATGTTACTGTTAATATTTCTCTTTTTTCTGATTGGTTTACTTTTTTGATAGCGGTATTTTTTACTCAATTGGTTTTTGTTATATTGACCAGTAATTTTAGTAATATTGATTTCTTTTATATAGATCTTTTTTATAATTCTTTCTTTACTTTATTATTGTACCCGTTTTTTTGGATTATTTTTAATATTTACAAATCAATCATGATAATCAATCACAATGAATAATTTTAATTCAGGTAGTACTATTATAAAATCCAAATTAATAAGTAGACGAATGTTCTTATTAACTGTTGCTAAAGTAATTGTATTTACAGGAATTGTAGGTCGATTAGTATCTTTACAAATAAATGAGAGTAAAAAATATAAAACACTATCTGATAAAAATAGATTTAGAGAGTGGAAAATGGCCCCTCAAAGAGGTGTTATCAAAGATTATTTTGATAATGAAATTGCATCAAATAAAAAAATTTATCAACTTCATATAACGCCTGAAAATAGTACAAATTTAAATGAATTATTTTTTAGGTTAAAAAATATTTTAAATTTATCTGATAGTAAAATTTCATTTTTAAAAAGAAAAATTGTTAAACAAAAGCCTTGGGAACCTATCATTGTATCAGATAATTTATCCTGGCCAGAATTTTCTAGAATAAATTTATTTTTACATGAGCTTTCAGGTGTAGAACCGGTAGTATCAGTCGCTAGAGTTTATCCTGATAATTCATCAGCACATCTTGTGGGTTATGTTTCTCAAGCAAGTGTTAGAGACTTAAAAAACAAAGAATATTTAAGAGATATGGCTGTTGCAGGAATATCTGTAGGCAAAACAGGTTTAGAGTACAAATTGGATAAAGACATAATCGGTGAAGTAGGATTTCAAAGGTATGAAGTTAATGCTTTTGGAAAAAGAATTAAACAAATTCAAATTGACAAAGGCAAAGCAGGTGCAAATTATAAAACAACAATAGACCATGAGATTCAAAAATTTTCATCAGAATTGCTTTTAGATAAAGCAGCATCAGTTTCGGTAATGGATATTTATAATGGAGACATAGTATGCATGGTATCTGCACCAAGCTACAACCCTAATTCTTTTGTTCATGGTATTAAAACTGAAGAATGGAATTTATTAATAAATAATTTAAAAAAACCTTTAAATAATAAAGCCATTGCTGGATTATATCCACCTGGTTCAACAATAAAAACAATTGTAGCGCTCAGTGCTTTAGAGAATGATATTTTTTCAACTAAAAAATCTGTAGAATGCACTGGTAAAATTGAACTATTTGGAGAAAAATTTCATTGCTGGAAGAAAAAGGGGCATGGAATAGTTACAATGAGATCGGCAATTCAAAAATCTTGTGATGTTTACTTTTATGCACTCGCAAAAAAGTTAGGTGTAGATCGATTGTCTATAACTGCTAAAAAATTTGGCCTCGGAAAAAAGGTGCTTGAAGGATTTTTAGAGGAGAAATCAGGTATTGTTCCAAATACAAAATGGAAAAAAAAATTTATAGGAAAAAATTGGTATTTAGGTGAAACACTTCACACAGGAATTGGGCAAGGATATTTTCAATCTACCCCTTTGCAATTGTGCTTGATGACTGCACAAATAGCGAATGGAGGATTTGAAATTAAACCAAGAATTTTAATTAATGAAAATAGCAATGGTAATTTGAAAGAATATCTAAAATTTAAAGAAAACAATCCAGGCGACACAACACCAGTAGATACACTGATAAATGATTTTAAATTAAAACCTCTTTTTAAAAATCAAGAAAATATTAATTTTATTAAAGACGCAATGTATTCTGCAACGAACGAGCCAGGTGGCACATCATATAGATCTAGACTTCGGGAAAAAAAATTTATGTTTGCAGGTAAAACAGGATCCTCTCAAATTAGAAAATTTACAGAAGCCCAGCGTGAAGCGGAAGTTAAACAAATTGATATAGAGTATAAAAGTAGAGATCATGCATTATTTATAGCTTTTGCACCAGTGTCAAATCCTAAATATGCAATTAGTGTAGTAGTTGAACATGGAGGAACAGGTAGTAGCGCTGCTGCACCAATAGCTAAAAAAATAATCAAAAAAGTTTTGGAAAGAGACACCGCTAGGAAAAAAATTCAAAAATTTTTAGAAATGGATGCTTAATGTTTCAACCTAGATCAATTCAGTCTACTTTAAATTTTAGAGATAAGCTATTTTCATTAGATTATATTTTAATTTTATCTGTTCTAGTTCTTGGAATAATTAGCATGTTTGCAATGTATTCTACTGATGGAGGTGAATTTAAATACCATACCAAAAGCCATATATTAAGATTTAGTATTTTCTTCGTTATGTTCATAATACTTTCATTTTTACAAATACGGTTTTGGCATAAAACTAGCTCTTTAATTTATATTACATTCTTTATACTATTACTCGGAGTAAAATATTTTGGTTTAACTTCCTCAGGATCACAACGATGGATTAATTTTTATTTTATGAATCTTCAGCCGTCAGAGCTTATGAAGGTGGGTTTAATTTTATTTCTTGCTAAATATTATCATCGAATTCCAAATAATGATGTAAATAAAATAACTTTTTTATTTTTACCTATTATAGCTTTAATTGCTCCAGTATTGTTAGTCATAACTCAGCCTGATCTTGGAACTTCAATTTTAATTGCTGTAGGAGGTATAACAGTAGCTTGGTTAGCGGGAGTAAGTATTAAATTTTTTGCATATTCATCATTGATTTTTGTTTCTTTAATGCCAGTTGCAATATCATTTTTAAAACCATATCAAAAAGCTAGAATTTTAACCTTTCTTAATCCTGATCGCGATCCTTTAGGTGCTGGATATCAAATTATACAATCAAAAATTGCTATTGGATCAGGAGGTTTATTTGGCAAGGGTTTTTTAAATGGTTCACAAAGTTATTTAGATTACCTGCCTGAAAAACACACTGATTTCATTTTTACCCTATTTTCTGAAGAATTTGGTTTTTTTGGATCAATAGTAATTCTCTTACTTTATTCACTGATAATATACAGAATTGTTAATATTGGAAATTTAACTAGAAGTAATTTCGGTAAACTTTACTGCTATAGTTTTGCAACTGCTTTTTTTATTTATGTTGTGGTCAATATGGGTATGGTTTTAGGCCTACTACCTATAGTAGGAGCCCCATTGCCTATCATGTCATATGGTGGCTCATCTATGATGTCAATTATGTTAGGACTTGCAATAGCAATGTCTTGTAAGGTTTATAAAGATACGCCAGTTAATTAGCGAATTGCCTTAAAAAAAGATTGTTTTTTACTTGTTAAAAATCAATTTATTTGATTTAATTTAATAATTAAAATTATGTTTGGTGAAAAAAAAAATACAATCAAAGACTCAGAAAGATCTCTTATAAGTGAGACTGTAAGTATAGAAGGAACAGTAAATAGTTCTGGTGCAGTTGATATAGCAGGTCTTGTAAAAGGACCAGTTTTTTCAAGAGAAATAGTAGTAAAAGAAACGGGATCAATTTCGGGAGCAGTTGAAGCAGAACAAGTTGAAATTTACGGACACTTAGATGGCAAAGTTTCAGCTGAAAATGTTATAATTGGTAATACTGGTGTAGTTAAAGGAGACATAGAATTTTCAAATAATTTGCGTACTGAAAATGGAGCAGATATAGAAGGTTACATTAAAAAAGTTTCAACTAAATCGAAGACTGCTGGTGACTTTTTATTTTCCAAAACAAAAGACGATAAAAAACCTAAGAAAAATGGAAAACCTGAATCCATATATACTAACAAAGAAACTGACGTTACAGTATAATCTACCGCACTATAAAAAATTAATAGTTTAGAATATAATTTTCACATGGAAAGTTATAAATGTAAATCTGTTGGTGTCGTAGGCTCTGGAATACAAGGCGTATGTATTGCTCTCCAACTTTTAAAAAAAGGAATTCCTGTAACGTTATTTGACAAAAGCGATCCCAGAGATGGTAAATCTGTACCTGCATCATACGGAAATGCCGGACACTTTTCACCTTATGCTGTTTTACAATTTAATAGACCTGATATTTTATCTAAAATTCCAAAAATGCTTTTTAGTTCTAGCGGACCACTTGCTTTAAAGTGGAACTATGTTCCAAAAATGATTCCTTGGATTTATAATTTTGTAAAAAATTGTAATACAAAATCAATGCTACATACAGCAAAATATATGAATCAGATATGCAGCTTATCTGTAGATGCTTACGAGGAAATTTTTAGAGAAATCGACACAAATAATTTACTAGAAAGAAAAGGAATTATTTATATTTGGACTAATCAAAATCTTAAAAGCAGACAAGTTGAGATTAAAGTTAGAAATGATTTAGGTATAGATCAAAAATTATTAAGCAAAAATGAGATTCTAGATTTAGAACCAAATTTAAATCCTATATTTGATGGAGGAGTTTATTATGAAAATTCAATACATGCTCGTGATCCTTATGGTATTTTAAAAAAAATTTTTATTCTTTTTTTAGAAAAAGGTGGAAGCTTTATTAAAGAAAACGTAATTAGTTTAAAGCAGATCAATGATAATGAAACGACTATAAAAACATCAGAAAATAATTATAGTTTTGAAAAAACTGTTTTAGCTTCAGGGGCTTTTTCTAAAAAATTTACAGATCAATTAGGTGAAAAAATTCCCTTAGATACGGAAAGAGGGTATCACGTACATTTTAAAAATCAGGCTGACTTACTTACTAGGCCAGTAATATGTTTGGACAAAGGTTTTGGCATGACCCCTATGAATCAGGGTTTAAGAGCGGTTGGAACTGTTGAATTAGGAGGTTTAAAAAATCCTCTTTCAAAAAAAAGAATTAATTATCTTGTGCAATCTGCAAAAAATTTACTTCCACAGCTAGAAGATCACGAAGATGAATGGCTAGGTTTTAGACCTACTTTACCTGATTTTCTTCCTGTACTTGGTCCGTCATTAAAAAATAAAAATATAATTTATGCTTTTGGTCATCATCATTTAGGCTGGACACTTGGTGCAATCACGGGCAAAATAGTATCTGGAATTGTAGCGGAAGAAAAAACTAATTTAGATTTATCTCCTTACAGCTCCTCAAGATTTAACTAGAAATTATTTTGTCAAAAAACTATTTAGCTTATATCCTACTTATATTAGCCACATTATTTTGGTCTGGTAATTTTATTATTGGAAAATTTGCAACTTTATTTCAAGTTCCACCATTATCACTTAACGCTCTTAGATGGATTTCAGTTTGGTTAATTTTAATGCCTTTCACTTATAGAGAGATTAGAAAAAATTTACCTTATATTAAAAAAAAATGGTTTGTAATCAGTTTTATGGGTGTGATCACAATAAGCACATTTAATTCTGTTGTTTATTATGCGCTAAATTATACTCAAGTGATAAATGCAGTTTTAGTTCTTGCGGCAATTCCAGCAGCTACAATCATGTTCTCATCATTAATGAAAATTGAAAAAACAAATATTTTTCAGCTACTTGGATTATTTTTGTCAATAATGGGTATCGGGTCAATAATATCATACGGCGATATTCAAAATATAATTAATCTTAGTTTTAACAAAGGTGATTTATGGATGTTAGTTTGTGTAATTACCTGGGCTCTTTATTCAACTTTGCTTAAAAGACATAAATTTAAATTTTCTCAATTTACTTTAATACAATTAATGGTTTCAGTTGGGGTGCTTTTCTTAATTCCTCAATTTTTTTATGAACATGTAAATGGACTTGAAGTAATTTTTAATAAAGCATTTTTTGTTATTCTTTTCTATGTAGTAGTCTTTCCAGCAATAGCCGCCTATTATTGTTGGCAAAAAGGTGTAGAGATAATTGGGCCAAACCGTGCAAGTATGTTTATTCAATTGATGCCTTTATTCAGCGCTGTTATGGCAATAATTATTTTTAGTGAAAAATTTGAAAATTATCATTTAATTGGAGCTTTATTTATAATAAGTGGTATTTATTTATCAAATAGAAAAACAAATGATTAAAGTAGCTGTATTAGACGACTATCAAAATATATTTCAACAAATAATTCAAGTTAAAAATTACGAAGAAATATATGATTTTAAAATATTTACTGAACCATTTAGCTCAGAAAATGAAGCAATGATAGCACTGGAAGAGTTTGAAGCTTTATTTATTATGAGAGAACGGACTCCTATTACAAAAAAATTAATACAAGCATTACCCAAACTTAGATATATTATGACCTCAGGAAAAAGAAATAACTCAATTGATTTTGACGAAGTTAAGTTAAAAAACATTATAGTTTGTGGAACAGATATAAATCCTAACCCAGCAGCTGAAATTACTTGGGCTTTAATTTTGGGTTTGCTAAGAAATTTTAAACAAGAAATTGATAATATGTTTCAAGGCTATTGGCAAACTACTATTGGATTTGAGTTGAAAAATAAAAGATTGGGGTTAATCGGACTAGGTAAAATAGGGACTCAAGTCGCAAAAGTTGCTAAAGCATTTGGAATGGAGGTTTCGGCATGGAGTGAAAATCTTAATTTAACTCACGCTAATGAAATTGGCGTTTTACCTATGGGCAAAGAAGACTTGTTAAAAACATCTGATATAATTTCTATCCACGTTGTTTTAAGAGAAAAATATAAAAATTTAATAACTAGCAAAGAACTCGCCATAATGAAAAAAACTTCTTTTCTAATTAATACATCTAGAGGTCCAATTATTAATGAAAACGACTTAATTGAAGCACTTAAAGATGATAAGATTGCCGGTGTAGGCCTTGATGTATATGATAAAGAGCCATTGCCTCAAGACCACAAGTTAAGATTTTTACCTAACGCTCTATTATTGCCCCATATTGGATATGTAACTATTGAAAATTACTCTAAATTTTATAATCAAATGATAGAAAACCTTGACTCATGTGTAAATAATAAGCCTATTAATCAAATATTTTAATATCAACAAAAATTACAATTTATAGTTGTTTATGATAAGTTATTTCAAGGGAGATTTGTTTTTACATTCGACGTCAAACGTATAAGTAGTAAAAAAGAATTATGAAAAAAATTGTGACTTTATTTGGATTGTTATTTTTATTGAATGGATGTGCAGAATCCCTTGCTCTTCTTGGTCCTGCATCTTCTATTGCTAAAGGAGGTAATGTTGTTCAATCTACTCTTTCTTCGGCTGCGAGCTATGGAATAAAAAAATCAACTGGCAAAAGCCCTATGGAGCACGCTGTTGGATATGCGGAAAAAACCAATCCAGAAAAAAAAAAAGAAAGATGGATAAATTTTTTAGAGGCAACTAACTCCGAGGCCTGCGCTATAGCAAAAAAAAGAATTAATGAACTAAAAGTTATGATTAAGCAAAAATCAAATATCAAAAACTTCGATCAGTAGCTATTTATAAAATAGGTAAACCTTCATTCTTCCATCCCAAATCTTGACCGTTTCCACTAAATCCATCTGAAATATTATGAGCGATATAACCTTCTTTTTGAAGTAATTCAGCTGCAATCATTGATCTACCCCCTGCAGCACACATAACTAAAACTTCATTTTCTTTATTTATTTCTTTTGTAACATTTTTAACAAATTCAGGATCTGGAATCTGCCAATTAGATAGATCTGGGCTTACCGTTATAAAGTATGTCTTAGAATTGTAGGTTTCAATTTTTGGTTTGCCTAAGGAATTCCATTCATTTTCAGTTCTTACATCTAGCAAAACAGTTTTAGGATTAGCCTCTAGATAAGTTTTAACTTCAGAAGATTTAATTTGTTTAATCATTTAATATTTGTAAAAGGCCTCACTTACTATGTAAATGAGGCCAAATGACTTAGGCGGCCAAAGCCTGGTTAATGTCTGCAATGATATCATCTGGATGTTCGATACCAATTGATAGTCTAACATAACCTGGTGTTACTCCTGCAGCTAATAATTCTTTTTCACTTAGTTGACTGTGAGTTGTGGTTGCCGGATGAATTGCCAAACTTCTAGCATCGCCAATATTAGCAACGTGATAAAGCATCTTTAAGTTATCAATGAACTTAGCTCCTGCTTCTGCAGTTCCTAAATCTGCTCCAACTAACGCACCATTTCCACCTTGTAAGTATTTTTTAGCTCTCTCTTTAATCTCACCTTGATGATTAGTAGGGTAGATAACATTTTTAACTTTTTTCTGTGTCTCTAAAAATGTTACAACTTTTTCAGCATTAGCACAGTGTTGTTTCATTCTAAGTCCAACAGTTTCTAAACCTTGTATGATTTGCCAAGCATTAAACGGTGCTAGAGGGGCTCCTGTATCTCTTAGCAACACTACTCTAAGTCTAATTACAAATGGAATATTAGCTCCTGTTAATTTAGGAACTACATCAGTCCAAACAGCACCACCATAACTTTGATCTGGTTCATTTAATAATGGTTGTCTTTTTCGATCTTTTATCCAATCAAAATTTCCACCATCAACAACTATTCCACCAATTGAAGTACCGTGACCACCAATAAATTTAGTTAGTGAGTGCAATACTATTGCAGCTCCATGCTCTAAAGGTTTACAAATTACTGGGGCTGCAGTGTTATCCATAATTAATGGAATTCCATGTTTTCTACCAATATCTGAAACCTCTTTAATTGGAAAAACACGTAAATA
>MDSY01032087.1_pt1 | contig 10088 bp, 8 predicted proteins | sample 811131 | NCBI WGS metagenome assembly MDSY01 (sample SAMN05326643, study PRJNA326480) | marine metagenome | isolation source: seawater | place: Atlantic Ocean: South West | collected 2010
TACACCTATAATAGAAACAGCTCGAAAACTAACTTTGGTTCGGGGAGTAAAATGCATTGTCCAAAAAGATGCAAATAATCTTGAAGAAATGATTAAAATGACCAAGGCATATTCTAAAAGAGAGAAAATTATAAAAAAAGGTGAGAAAATTGTTATTACTGCAGGTTTACCTTTAAAAAAGCTTGGTACAACAAACTTAATTAGAGTCATAAAATTAGATTAATTAACCTTGCCTAGCCTTAAATCTTCTGTTTGTTTTGTTAATCACATAAAAACGACCCTTTCTTCTTATAAGTCGATTATCTCTATGCCTTCCTCTAAGGGATTTTAATGAGTTTTTAACTTTCATGACTGACCTTTTGTTCGGAAGCTAAAACTTAGTTACAATTATGTCAATAATACATTGGATTATTATTTTAGTTTAATATAAATTTTTATTGAACAATTAATAGAAAGAATTTTTTATGCAAAAAAAATATGATTATGCACTAATTAGTGGGGGTTTTGATCCAGTACATATTGGTCATCTAGCAATGATAAAAGATGCTAAAAGAATTTCAGATAATGTAATAGTTCTTCTCAATAGTGATAAATGGTTAGTTCGAAAAAAAGGAAAGCCTTTTATGGTTGAAACACAAAGAGCCCAGCTATTGGAAGAATTCGAAAGCGTATCAAAAGTTTTAATACAAAAGAATGACGATGATGATAGTAGTAATAATGCAATTATAGATTTTTATAAATCACATTCTGATCAATCTATTTGCTATTGCAACGGAGGAGATAGGAGTCAGGAAAGTAAAATACGTGAAACGGAAGTATGTAAAAAATTAAATATTGATCTAAAATTTGGAATTGGAGGTATTCATAAATTAGAAAGTAGTTCGAATTTAACAAAAAATCATTTATCGGAGGAGGAGCACAGACCTTGGGGAAGTTTTCATATCATTGCCAAAGGACAAGGATATCAAATAAAAGAAATGACGATTAAACCTGGAAAAAAACAATCACTTCAACGACATAAAAATAGATCTGAATATTGGCAAATTATTAATGGTAAAGGGATGGTCTATTTAGAAGACTCAAAATTTAAATTAGAAACGAATGATAATATTTATATTCCACAAGGTGATTTACATAGATTAGAAAATATTGGAAAAAGTCTTTTAACGTTAATTGAAATACAGATTGGAGAAAAAATATCTGAGGATGATATCGAGCGCTTAGAAGATGATTTCGGAAGAATATAATTAAGGCAACATTGTTGTTCTATATGGTTCTTTGAGGGATATTTGAGATTTAACAGCTAATTCAATCCAAGAAATGAGTTTTGGTCTTGTTTCTTTTGGGTCAATTAGTTCATGTACAGAAAAGTTTTCAGATCTCGGAAAAGGAGATGATCTTTTGGTCAACATTTCTTCTAACTCCCTCCTCTTTTCTTCCGGATTATCAGCTTCTTTTATTTCTTTTTTAAAGGCTATTGCTACGCCGCCTTCAACAGGAAGAGCCCCACTTTCGGCACTTGGCCATGATAAAGTGTAGCTATCTGGTGAGAAATGAGCAGCACCCGCAACACCATATACTTTTCGAACTATGATACTTGCCCAAGGTACAATTGATTGCATTAAAGATGAAATTGCTGCTGTCCCATGCCTAATAGTACCTTCTTGCTCAGAGTCTGGTCCTATCATGAAACCAGGCTCATCAACAAAACTTAAAACAGGTATATTAAAAGAATTAACAAAGTTTATAAATTTCTTTAATTTTAAAGAAGCATCTGATGTCATTGCGCCCGCATAAAACATACAATCATTTGCAAGAATAGCTACAGAATGTCCGTTCAGTCTAGCTAATCCAGTAATTATACTAGGTCCATACATTTTACTCATTTCAAAAAAACTATCTTTATCAACTACAAACTCAAGAAGCCTTCGCATATTGTAAGCTTTTCTTCTATTTTTAGGAATTATTGACTCTAAATTTTTCTCCATTCTATCAGGCTTATCTGTTGTAGTTATTTTAGGAGGTAAATTTAAATAATTATCCGGTAAATATGAAAGAAATGTTTTTATTTGGTGCAATGCATCTTCTTCATTTTCGGCTAAATTATCAACTACTCCTGACTTAAGGTGTACTTCTGGCCCGCCAAGTTCTTCTTTTGTTATATCGATTCCAAGAGCTCGTTTAACTACTGCGGGTCCAGCAATTATTACTTGAGAATTTTTTGTCATAACAGAAAAGTGAGATGCAACTAATCTTGCCGCAGGTAAACCAGCAACCGGTCCAAGCGCTGCTGCTGCAACTGGTATGATACCTAAGCACTTGGCCAATGCTTGAAATCTATTTTTTGAAAAAACTGGTTCACTATTTGGGATTGTTGGTCTTTTTGCTGATCCTCCAGAGCCTGTAACCGATCCGCCACCCCCTTCATGTAACCTTATTAAAGGTATTTTATATTTTAGAGCTAGTTCTTCAGTGTATATACTTTTTCTTAAACCTGCGGGGTTAGGCGAGCCACCCTTTAATGTAAAATCTTCTCCTCCAATTATTACATCCCTTTTTTCAATTTTTCCAAAACCAAGAAGAAAGTTTGCTGGGGTAAAGTCTAATAGTTCACCATCCTTATCATAGGAAGATGAACCAGATATCTTACCAATTTCATCAAAAGAATTTCTATCTAAAATTAGATCAATTCTTTCTCTAAGAGTTTTCCTGCCTTTTTTATGTTGAATATTTACAGAATCTATACCGCCCTGTTGAAGAGATAATTTTTCTCTCTTTTTTATTTCTTCTATATCTTTCTTCCAAGACATTTTCTTTATTTCTCCTGTAATGTTATGATAATGAATAATTAACTTAAATTAAAGCCAATATAATGGAAGATTATGAGGAAGCACCATATTTAGAATTAGATCATTATAAAGCTCCAAAAGGAGTTAATTCAATCTTTATTCCAATGCATGATATGAAGAAATTAAGGTTAATGTATTGGAAATCTAATAAAAATAAAGAAGTGGGAACTGTTCTACTTCAGCAAGGGCACAATGAGTTTATTGAAAAATACTATGAAACAATCCAAGAATTTTTAGATAGGAATTATAATGTTGTAGCATTTGATTGGCGAGGCCAAGGCATGTCTCAAAAGATAATCAATGATAATCATAAACAATATATTGAAGATTTTGCAATTCATGACCAGGATCTTGAATTTATTATAGATAAGATAATTACTAATAATTTTAATGGACCTCTAATAGGAATTGGTCATTCTATGGGCGGATGTATACTTCTCTCAGCATTAAAAAAAAATGCACATAAATTTGAAAAAATTATACTTTCTGCACCTATGTTAGGTTTTCGATCAGAGAAATTACTTATGAATATGATAGAAATATTTAATTTTCTCCTTCCAAAAGAACTCTTTATGCCAGGTTCGAAACCTAATATGGGAAAGGAAACACCTTTCGAAAAAAATGAACTAACAACTGATAAAAAACGATATGCACGAACTCAACAATTAGTAAGATTAAAAAAAGAAATAAGATTATGGGGAGTTACTATTGCCTTTGCTAAGGCCGTTAAGAATAGACTTCTAAAAATAAGGCAGAAAGGTTGGGCAGAAGATATAAAGTCAAAAATTCTAATAATAAATTCTATAAATGATAAAGTAGTTTCATCTGATCATATAATTGAAATGGCTAGAAGATTGAAAAATTGTGAGATTATTAATTTTGACTCATGTGAACATGAATTATTCATGGAAAAAGATTATTTTAGAAATAAGCTCTGGAAAAAAATAGATAGCTTTCTATAAATTATATTTTTATCAATAAACCCTGACCTGTTGGAAGCTCAGCTACAGAGTGAAAATTTTTTTCAAAAAAAAGTTTTTCTTTTTTATATTGTTCTTCATAGCCTTTATGACCGTAATCATCCAAAATTATAATTCCACCGGCAGTAACTTTTTCGAATACCATCTCCAATAATTTAATTTCAGTTTTCGCATCGTTTAAATCAAAGTGAATAAATGAGATTTTTTCAATTTTTTTTGGATCATAAATATTTGGAAGCAATCCTTTGACTACTTTTGCACATTTATACTTTGAGAGATTTCTATCAACTTCATTATATAGATTTGGTGAATGTTTGTCTCCAACATCTTTTGTAGGAGGGTTATCAAAAATATCAAACAGGTGAAATTTCTTGTCAGTTTTTTCTATTTCATTGTACTCAATTAGAAATTCTGCAACTTTAGCATCATAGCATCCGAACTCTATAAGATCACCCTCGATTTTTTTTGCATGATTTATTGCCCAAGCCAAAATATGAATTCTCCATATAATCGAGCTATGAAGCGGATCGTCATTAAAATGTTTATTTGCGAGATCTGCAAACTTTTTATCCTTTAAAAAACCAGCAATCTTAGAAATTAAAATCATATTATCAGCAGCGTATATATTAGAATCTTCTGTGTTAGCAGAATATTTAGAAATTATTTCCTTTAAAATTGTTTTTAATCTCTCACCACCTTTGAAAAAGAAACGAGGATTTGGTTGAAAAAAAGCCATTATTAACCTTGATTTTGTTTAATTTTTAATATTCTAAGATTCATTTTCTATTCTGCAGCAATATTAGAAATATTTTTTGATAAAAGGACTTTTTGAAGTTCGCAAAATAATTCTTCCATTAGATTTCTTAATAAAATAAATTCATCTTCTTTTAATTTATATGTTTTTTCATTCATATATATATTTCTATTTATTTCTATTTGCACGACATTTATCTTATCATTGTTCATACCAAATTTTTTGATGAAATATTGACCTGCATATGGGTAATTATAGGCTATTTTTAAATCCTTTTTATCGAAAAAACCTTTTATATTATCAATATATGTCTTTTTACATGAACTTCCATTTTTATCACCTAAAACAAATGGCGGTAATTCATATTCATGATAATTTGTGCTTGGCATCGAATGAATATCTATAATAAGGATTTCATTATACCTTTTTAATAATTTTAGATTATTATTTTGGATGAGGCTGTACCATTCCTCATGATAATTCTTTATTCTAAAATCATACTCTGACCATGGTAACTTTTCTTTATAAATTTTTTTTATTCCAACTAAATCTGGAATAACTCCATAACCTGATTTTGAATAATCTGAGCTCATAATTTCGAAACCCTCAGGAATATCTTTAAATAAATTTGGATTAATTTCTCTTGGGTGGCGATTTAAATCAACAAACATTCTAGGGAAATTTGCATATGCGTAAAAATAATTTTTCATTGATTTTCTTTTTAGGAGCAGATCTAAAAAAGGATCTTCAGAACCTCTAATTTCATTACCTTTAATAGATGCATTTTTTATATATTTACCTCTATATTCTCTTCCTGAATGGGGAATTGTTATAATTAATGGAGAATCTATTAATTTATCAAAGTTATGAATTATTTTTTTATTACTTATATTTTTCATGCTTTATAAATATAATCTAATAATAACAAAAGATTAACATTTTAAATTACTATGAGTGATAATATTCAGCCGCCGAGAGAAACTGTAAATCAAATCTTAAATTTGTTTACTACAGATGATTTCGAAAAGCTTCAAAATGAAATTACTAAGGTTTTAACTAACTTTCCTAATGGTTCAACATCTTGGTTATTACTTGGCATGTTTTATAATAAAATAAATAATTTAGATAAAGCTGAAGAGTCTCTAACTAAAGCTCTAGAAATTGACAGTAATTATCCTGAAGTTAATAGGATTTATGCTGATACTTTAAGAAAAAAAGGGCAATTAGAAAAATCAATTATTTTTGCTAATAAAGCTAAGGATTTAGCTCCAAATTCAGTTAATATTCTTGATACTCTTGGTACTTGCTTGGCTTCAAATAAACAATACAAAGAAGCTGAAAAATATTATGATCTTGCATTAAATATAAATGGTCAAAATCCTATAGTTTTAAATAATTTGGCTAATTGTATTAGAAATACAGGAGAATATGAAAGATCTATTAAATATCTAGAAAAGGCCTTGGATATAAGCCCCAATATGCCAGAAATACACATTAATTTAGCTATAAGTTTCATTGAAAATAAAAATTATAATAAGGCATTAATATCTCTTGAGCGCATAAGTGGTTTAAACCTTAATCCATATAATAGGTCTAGAGTTTATGCCTCTTATGGTCATATATATCTAAAACTATTTAAATATGAAGAATCTGAAACTTACTATTTGAAATCTATTGATAATTCTAAGTATATCCAAAATGGGGTTTATGAGGGACTAGCTCAAATCAGTATTGTGAAAAGGGATTATATTCAGGCTTTAAGTTATATTGATAAAAGGATTGCATCCTCAGAATTAAAAAATGAGTCAATTTCAAGTTATATAGTTGCATATTCTTATTTATTTGAATCAAACCAAAAGAAAATATTTGATAAGATTTGTGAATACGCAAAATTAATGCAATCAGAAGAAAAGAGTGAACTGAATTATTCGAAAGATAAACAAAAAAAATTAAGAGTTGGATTTATTTCTGGTGACTTTTGTGAACACCCAGTTTCATATTTCCTCGCAGGCTTAATGAGGGAATTCAACGATCATAACTTCGAGTCGTATGGTTATTATAATTTTTCAAAATTTGATAAAATGACAGATATTTTAATTAATTTATTTACTAAATTTAGAAATATTTCAGGTTTAAATGATAAAGAAAAAATAAAATTAATTTGCTCTGATGAAATCGATATCATAATAGATTTATCTGGACATACATCACATAATGCTTTGTCTGTAATGAAATCAAAAGTAGCTCCAATTCAAATGACTTGGCTTGGCTTTAGTCAAACCACAGGAATTAATGAAATTGATTACATAATTTGTGATAGCCTATCTATTCAAGAAGATGATGAGAAATGGTATGTCGAAACACCTCTTAGACTTCAGAATAGCTATTATTGCTTCTCAGCTCCTAATGAAAAAGAGCATCCTATTAAAATAAAAGAAGACAGTGATAATATTTTTTATGGAAACTTTGGAAATACAAGAAAAATTAATAAAAATGTCATAAAGGTATGGTCAAGTATTATCCTAAAAAACAAAAAAGCAAAATTAATACTTAAGTCAGAATCATTCAGAAGTAGCTTAGTTAAAAATCAAATTCTTAGAGATTTTGACAGTCATAGGGTAAATTCAGATAAAATAATTTTCGAGACTGATGAATTAAGAGAAAAATATTTATCTAAATATAATGATGTTGATGCAATATTAGATACTTTTCCTTATCCAGGCGGCACAACAACTTGTGAATCTCTTTTTATGGGAACTCCTGTGATTTCATTAGCTGGTAAAGATTTTTTAAGTAGAAACGGGGAAAATATCTTAAGAAATCTAAAATTAGATTATTTTGTTGCTCAAAATATTAATGAGTACATTGAAATAGCAACGAATTTTAAAAAAATTATGTTAAGTAGAGATTTAAGAAAAAAAACTATAAGAAAAAAGTTTTTAGATTCACCATTAGTAAGTAATATCGATTTCTCCGACGACTTTAAATTGAAATTAAGACAATCTTGGGAAAAATTAATAGATGACCAAATCTGAGCTCCATGAAAAATTAAAAATTGCGATGAATGAGCATAGAAATGGCTCTATAAAAATTGCTGAGTCATTATATAAAGAGATTTTGAATTCTCGAGCTGATCATCCTGATGCTAGCCATAATTTATCAATACTATATTTAGAAAATAATAATTTAGAAAAAGCAAAAATATACATAGATAAAACTATCAGTAATCAATTTGTTATGCCTGAATATTTTATTACAGCGGCAAAAATTTATCGCTTAAAAGATGATGAAGGTACTGGCGATATAATCGATAAAGGTATTAACCTTTTTCCTCAAGATCAACAATTATATTTTTATAAATCTGCATATTTGAGAGATCAAAAAAAAATGGAACAAGCCACACAATATATGGCAAAATCTCTTAGCTTAAAACCCGATGATCCAAGCCTAAATAATAGTTTTGGAGTTATTCTTGGGGAGCAAGGAAAGTTTTCTGAAGCATTAAATTTTTTTAAAAAAGCAGTTGATGGAGATAACTCAAACGCAGAATTTTTATTAAATCTTGGATTATGTTGCCAAAAAGTACAAGAAATTAAAAAGGCACTTGAATATTATACAAAGTCTATAGAAATTGACCCACATAACTTTAAAGCATTTATCAACATCGGATCACTCTTCCAAGAAATAGGAAATAAGGAAAAAACTATATATTATTACGAAAAAGCTAAAGACTTAGAGCCAAAAAATGCAGAAATCTATAATAATTTAGGAATTGCCTATGGAGAGTTTGGTGAAAGAGAAAAAGCTGCTACTTATTATAGAAAATCATTAGATATTGATCCAAATTTTTATCCTGCTTTTAGACATCTTTGCACTACAGGCGAAATCAAAACAAATGATCCTATTTTTATAAGAATGAAGGATGAGTACGCCAAGACTTCAGATGCTGAAGATAAAGTAATTATTGGCTTTGGCTTAGCTTTTATTTATGACAAATCTAATCAATATAAAACTGCTTTTAATTACCTTAAAGAGGTAAATGATATTGCATGTAAAAGAATTAATTACACACATGACATAAAAATTGTAGTTAAAGAAACAATAGAAAAAAATAATTTACTGACAAAAAAAAATATCAAATATGAAAATGACTGGAAACCCATTTTTATAGTTGGAATGCCGAGATCAGGAACATCCATGTTAGAAAAAGTTATAGGGAATAATATGAATGTTGATGAATTGGGTGAATTACCAACTATGAATTCTTTAATTTCATTAAAAATAAAAAATGATATTGGGTGGCCATATAATATTGCTGATTATGAATACGAAGATATCGATTTCATCGCTAATAAATATATTGATATTGCGAAACAAATTAAACCAGATCTTAAAAATATATTTACAGACAAAATGCCTGCGAATTTTCCTTATATTGGTATAATTAAGTTAGCTTTTCCAAAAGCTAAATTTATTCACACCATTAGAAACCCCTATGATAATGCTATATCTATTTATTTATTAAAGCTATCAGACGCACATCGATATACGTTTAATTTAAGCCACATAGCAGAATATTATAATTATCATATTAAATTAATGGATTATTGGAAAAATATTTACCCCAATGATATTCTAACAATGAAATATGAAGATTTTGTTGAAAACCCAATTAAAAAAACGAAAGATATATATAGCTTTTGTGGACTCGATTATCAATCGGGTAATGAGAGATTTGATTTAAACAAAAGTAATACTAGAACAGCTAGCAATCATCAAGTAACTGAAAAGCTGTCAAAAAAATCAATTGACAGGTGGAAAAACTACAAAGATTATGTTCAGATCTTACTAGATGAAATTAAAATCTAAAAGGGCGCGTAGCTCAGCGGGAGAGCACTACGGTGACATCGTAGGGGTCGCTGGTTCAAGCCCAGCCGCGCCCACCATAATTAAAACATCAATGTACATTTAAGGTAGAATCCTAATAAAGTTTCCTAATAAAATTAGTTCATCTACTTGAATTAATTTAATTGGGTAACCATATACATAATAAATTTAAGGAAAGGGAGATAATATGTTAGTAGAAGCAATAACCACAGCAACTTTTTCAAATGGCATTCTTAGACTTGAAGTAGCAACAATTAATGGAAGAGGAGAACAAGTAGTTTCGGGTAATATCGAAATACCTGGGAATCAGGTATCTAATGTACTTGCATCAATTTCTACGGCTGCACAAGATATATCTAAACAGCTGTCATCGAATGATAAGTCAAATGGAGGAGATAATAAGAGCTCTTCATCGGGTAAAAAAAATAAAGATAGCTCTAAAAAGAAATAATTAACAATAAGCAATAAAGCTATGTCTTTTTTAAAAAAATATCTAATTTCATTTAGTTTTGTTTTCCTTATAAATACAGCCGTTTTGGTCAGGAAATAGGGATAAATAAAATATCACTTAAATCATTTACTTCAATAGATTATGCTCAAAATTCTCTTACTGAAGAA
>MDSY01065145.1_pt1 | contig 10088 bp, 4 predicted proteins | sample 811131 | NCBI WGS metagenome assembly MDSY01 (sample SAMN05326643, study PRJNA326480) | marine metagenome | isolation source: seawater | place: Atlantic Ocean: South West | collected 2010
AGGTTTCGATTCTTATGTTCAGGTCACTGGCATGCCAGATTCTAGATTAAAGAGTTGAGATAAACCTGTTGACGAGAGCTCTAACTCTAGGTGAGACGTTCTGCGATTATTCTCATTCTGGTGACGATTCAGGAAGACCCGTGTCCATCTCAAATGTCGCGCGCGAGCTTCTCGGCATCTCCAATATAGCTGGCGGGCGTCAGAGCGAGGAGGCGCTCCTTTGCGTCTTCGGGAAGCTCATCACCGAGCCCAGTGACAAAGGTGCGCATGCCCTCAGCATTCACCTTGGTGCCCCGAGTAAGCGCCTTGAGCTTCTCGTAGGGCTCGCTCACTCCGTGCATTCGCATCACTGTCTGCACGGGCTCGGCGAGCACCTCCCAGTTCCCGTCGAGGTCGGCGGCCAGGCGTTGCGGGTTGATCTCCACCTTGCCGAGCCCCTTTTGCAACGCCGCGTAGGCGATGAGTGAGTGTCCAAATCCGACGCCAATATTGCGGAGCACAGTGGAGTCGGTGAGGTCGCGCTGCCAGCGCGAGACGGGGAGCTTCTCTGCGAGGTGACCGAAGAGCGCATTCGCGATCCCGAGGTTCCCCTCCGCGTTCTCAAAGTCGATCGGGTTCACCTTATGCGGCATCGTCGATGAGCCAACCTCTCCCGCGACCACGCGCTGCTTGAAGAAGCCCATCGAGATGTAGCCCCACATGTCGCGTGCGAGGTCGAGGAGGATGGTGTTGAAGCGCATGAAGGCGTGGAAGAGCTCCGCCACAAAGTCGTGCGGCTCGATCTGCGTCGTGTACGCGTTGTGCGCGAGGCCGAGAGATGAGCAAAAGGCGGCGGCGAACGCCGGCCAATCTGAGTCGGGGCACGCGACCATGTGGGCGTTATAGTTGCCGACGGCGCCAGCGATCTTGCCGAGAATCTCCACCTGCTCCACGTTGCCCAGCTGCTTGTTGAGCCGCGACACCACGTTGGCCAGCTCCTTACCCATCGTCGAGGGCGTCGCGGCCTGTCCATGCGTTCGAGACAGCATTGGCAACGAGGCCATCGCGTGGGCCATCTCGCGGAGCTTGGCGACGAGGCTGGCCATGGCGGGGAGGAGGACGTCCGTGCGTGCCTCCTTGAGCATCAGCGAGTACGAGAGGTTGTTGATGTCTTCGGAGGTGCACGCGAAGTGGAAAAACTCGATTTGGGCGGCTAGCGTCGAGAGGCTCGGCCGTTCCTCTGCCGCCTTGAGCGCGCTCTCTTTGAGGTAGTACTCGACGGCCTTGACGTCGTGGTTGGTCGTACGCTCAATCTCCTTGACGCGCTGCGCCTCCTCGACGCCAAAGTTGTTCTGAATACCCTCGAGCACTGCGCGAGCCTCCGCACCGAAAGGAGGCAGCCCAGGCACCATCTGCTTCTCACCAAGCCGGAGGAGCCACTGGACCTCGACCTGGACACGGCGCTTGATGAGCCCAAACTCCGAGAAGTACTCCTGCAGCGACTTGGTCTTGTCCGCGTACCGCCCATCGATCGGCGAGACGGCCAGAAGCGACGCAGACATTGTGAGAACGGAGCTTTTTTTCGGCTTTTATATCCGGTGACGTGGGGTGTTTTTCTAGTACCTAAAACCAGCGCTCTACTCCCCAGGCCCCCTGGGGTATTGTGCACTTCCAGTCTACAGTAGAGCTCGAATAAAAACTGAAAGTGGATTTCAATTTCTTTGAGAAACTCAAAATGGATTCCCCTTACGACTCGAGGGATGTAACCTAAGTGCACCATCTTACGTACCATCTTTCAGATGTTGAAAGGCTCCAAGGGAGTCTGGCCCCTCAAAGCCAGGGGCCGAGGCCGTCCCCTCGTCCGGTCAGCGGCGGCTGTGGCGCATGTGTTTAAGCGAGCATGCGCCGCACATGGCGAAGCTCAGGGTGAGCATTGCGAGAAAGCCCGTGCATGCCCAAAACGAGCCCATGACTGGCCCCTCGATTGCATAGAACTCGAGCACGTCAACGAGCCGTCCGTCCGAATTGGCGAACCCTGTGATGTTACCGACGCTCGAGTCGCGGAACTGGTTGTTCATCATCGCCCCCCACGAGTAGCGCAAGAATGAGGTCCAGCTGAACCACTCCCAGTAGACTGGGATCTTATCGAAGAGCAGAAAGAGACCACCAAAGTACATGCACACGGTCACATAGGCGGGGAGCAGCGCATTGGCCGCCTCCATTGTGGGCACAATCGCGGCGACGCCGTAAGCGAGGCAGATGCCGGTCATTGTTGTGACGTAGTAAACGAGCCAGAAGGCTGCGAAGGACCCCTGCAGCGAGCACGCGAAGAAGACGATCAGCGCAAACGCCAGGCTGGTGAGGATGGCGAGCACCGCCTCCTCGATAAACTTGAAGGCATAGTACGTCATCGGGCTGTAGCAGCCGTCTGCGAGCTCTCTGTAGTAAAGAGGCCGCTCGAGCGTGATCGATGGGACGAAGGCAGCCGCGCCGTAGCCGCACAGTGTGATCACAAAGTACAGCAGCGCTGCCGTCGACTGGATGGACTGCAGGTCGGTGTTGTTGCCAATGCCCCAGTAGAGCGAGAGGATGAGCGTCGCCATGAAGATCTTGTCACCAATCCGCGGCCCAAGAAACTGGCCCGACTTGTAGTGGGTGAGCATACGGTACTGAAGTAGCGTCTTCAGCGCGCGCAGCTGGCTCGGCGCTGCCATCGGCTTGGCATGCACCGAGTCGTTCGAATCGCGCTCGAGCGTAAGACGTTCGGCCGTTTTCTGCTTGCACACTGCCGCCGCAGTGTAGCTCTCGCGCAGCTGCTCGGCGCTCTGGTGGTGCGAGATCTTCGAAGGGAGTAGTGTCGAATTGCGACCGCATGTCACTTCGACAAGCCATTCAGGAAGAGAAGATGTCTTGTCATACTGCAGGTTGAGTGTCGACTCGAAGTAGTCTGAGACGGCCGCACGAGCGCCCGCGTAGATGAGACGTCCCGATTGCAGCATGATCAGATCATCAAACTGGCTAAAAGCGAACGAGGAGGGTGAGTGGATTGTACTGATCACCGTCCGGCCGTCGCGCGCGAGCGAGCGCAGCACTGCGCTGATCTCGTTGGCCATCAGCGAGTCGAGACCCGATGTGGGCTCGTCAAGATAGATGACGCGTGGTCTCGTGATCAGTGCCAACGCAATGTTCACCCGCTTGAGCTGACCCCCTGAGATACCTCGTTGGAGCGCAGAGCCGATCACCTAGGGGTTGAAGGGGCACACTGGCAGTTCGAGTCAAGGGTAGAATGGCGGGTAGGATGAAGGGTAGGATGAAGGGTAGGGTGAAGGGTAGGGTGAAGGGTAGGGTGAAGGGTAGGGTGAAATGTAGGATGAAGAGTAGGGTGAAATGTAGGATGAAGAGTAGGGTGAAGGGTAGGGTGAAGGGTAGGGTGAAGGGTAGGGTGAAGGGTAGGGTGAAGGGTAGGGTGAAGGGTAGGGTGAAGGGTGGGTGAAGGGTAGGTTTAGGTCTACTCACCGTGTCGCGACACGACTCTAGCTGTAGTGTGGCGATGACCTCCTCGACGCGCGCCTTCTTCTGCGCTGTGCTCATCGAGGTGGGAAGCTTGAGGTCCGCGTGGTACACGAGCATCTCTGCAACCGTCAGCTCGCCAACCAGCGTGTCGAACTGCTCGACGTAACCGCAGAGGTGTCGAAGCGTCTTCTTAGTGACTGGGCACCCGTTGTAAAGGATCTTGCCTTGCATAGTGCCAATATTCTTGCGACCGGCGAGTAGATCCAACAACGTCGTCTTGCCTGAGCCCGAAGGGCCCATGATCACAGTTACCTTGCCCGCCGAGCAGTGGCCGCTGATGCCCTCGAGGATGTCGACCGTCTTCTTCTTGGAGACCTGAATCTGGTAGCTGAGGCCAGCGAAGGTGACTGGGACCGTCTGTCTTCCGGGCGTCACACCGGCAGTGTCCGCCTCCAAGTCGACAGCTGGCGTCGCATCGGCTGCGCTCTCCATGGACGGGAAAAATGTTTGTAGAATTTTTAGAGCAATAGGAATTTTCCAGAAATACTCCGCAGATCGCAGATAGAAACGGCCAACGTCTGTTTTTGTCGGCCTTGCGAGAGCTTCCGACCGCGTCTCTTGCACTTCATCGTGCGGCTGCGGCGTGGCCATGGGCACATCGCTCTTTGCCACCGTCTCGGTCAAGGTGGTTGGCAGCCGCAAAGTCCACGCTCTCGCTTGGAGCCAAGACGGCCTTCATTCCGCTGGTCCACTGCTTGCCGTAGCGCTCGAGGGCAGCGAGATACTCATCCTAAAGGAGGATGGCGAGCCCTTGGAAAAGGTGCAGATCAGCAGGCGAGGGCGAGGGTGTGAGTGCCTTCACCTCGCATGGTCGCCCAGCGCGTCGCAGGGCGAGCTGCTCGCCTTGGGCTGGGGCGACGGCAGCGTGCAGGTGTGGAGCCTCCGCGATAGACAGGCGCGCGAGGAGGCGAGCGAGGGTGCCGAGGCACACGCGGGCGAGAGCATCACGGTGCTCAAATGGAGTCCTGAGGGTGAGAAGCTCATCTCTGCCGATGCTCGCCCCAGCGGCTCACGCGAAAAGGACGTGTCGATGCTCGCTGTGTGGACCGTCGTGCGCAGCAGGCCTTCTGTCGTCTGCACATACCGAAACCCTGCAGTGGGCGGCTACACGCACGCCGTCTTCCGCACTGAGGGGAGGGCAACCAAGCCGACCACTGCCACATCTGCTTTCGCCGCTGCCGAGTGTGCGCCCTTCTACTGCGGCGGCGAGCGCGGGACGATTTGCTACGGCAACGACAAGGGTAGCTGCGTCGACGCCATCTGCGGCCTCGATGCGGCGATCGCGGCGATGCTATACGATGAGGGGAGCGATACACTCTTGGTGATCACACGCCTACATGCTCTTGCGCACTACCGGCTCCCCGACCCCCACGCGCCCCAGCCGATCCGCAAGGTGATGCTCAGCATGGGGAGGGAGGGGCTGCACGGCGCACTCTGGGCGGGCGCCGGCCACCTGGCAATCGTCTCGGCGGATCAGCTGGTGCGCGTACATGTGGCGGGAGCGGATGCGCACTACATGCTCAGACCTCCCATCGATCCTCCCGAGCTCTCGCACCACGGACAGCACCACCTGCTCGCTCTCGCGCATGAGTCGTGCCGGGGGACGCTCGTAGCGGGGACACGTGAAGGGTTTGCCTTCATGTGGCGCGCTTCGCCGACACTAGCGCCCGAGGGTGCCGAGACGAGCGAAGGCTCCTGGGAGGCGCTGCCGCCAGTGAAGCTCCCCTCGCCACCCCTCGGGTTTGCATGGGACCCAACTGGGCGATGCCTCGCCACGCGCGGCGCGCGTGGACTCTGGCTGTTGCCAGAGACGGTGCTTCATCGTCAAATGTGTGGTGAGTGGGCGCTCGTGCAGCTCAGCGCGCAAGCGCTCCAATTGGAGCATATTGATGGCACGCTGGTGCCAATTGAGGCTGAGATGCGCGTCTGCGGCACCGCCCTCCAGGAGGGAACCCTCGCTCTCTGGTCGGACTCACTCGTCAAGGTGTACCGGTTCGAAAGCCAGTCCGAATACGATCCCAATCCCGAGACAGATCGCCACCCGACTCGTGACAGAGCGAGTGATGGGAGACCGACCAATATGTGGCGCTGCCGTCCACCATCGCTACTTGCCGCCTTCGAGTGCCGCGTCCGTGCCGCCACCGCCTGGGGCGAGGCACTCTACCTGTGCGTGGGAAACAAAGTACAGGTGACAAACCTCTACGGCAAAACAACGCAGACACTCACGCTCTCCGAGGCGGAGGGCGCGCCAATCGCGGTGCACGCGACCGGTGATGCAAACGGCCGCTATTTGGCGGTTGGGACCGACCGCGGCCACATCAAGGCGTGGGATCTCTCGCGGCGAGATCCTCGGCAGCACACGCCCGGCAGGCGCTTGCTCGGGGGAGAGGCCTCGCCTAGGGAGGCCTCGGCCAGGGACACTTCACGCGCGCGCACAACCTCGGTGCGGATCACGAACGACGGCAGGCGGATCAGCGCGACGATGGACGTGCGGTGCGACGGCGCCGATTGCCGGCAAAGCAACGCATCGCCAGCGAGCGGCGCGTCGATCCGCAGATCGGCCGCGTCGGCCACGCCAGCATGGTCGCCATCGACTAAACTGTGGGTCTACCTCGTAGAGCTGGACGCCGTCGAGCACTTCGACTTCGGCGCGCGCGTTCCCACGGCGCACTTTTGGGACGCCGTCGAGACGCGGCTCGTCGCGGTTGAAACGCACCCAGCGCCCGGCGTGCCCTCCCCCCGCGAGGGAGGGGGTGCGCGCGAGGTGGTGACTCTCTTCTCGACGCCCGAGCACGGGCTCAAGATGCAGCACGAATTCCATCCGGACCATGAGCTCGAAGCGCTCATCAGCATCCAGGTGCCGCACTTCTACTTTGCTACGACACCGCAATGCAACGAGGATGCCCGCGCCGGCAAACACCAGCAGTGGCTTTGTGGGCACGTGATGCGCGACTTTGTCGGCATGGAAGGGGTCGATGAAGATACACGGCATGCGCTCGTCGAGTTGTCGTACCAGCTTACGGTAGGCAACGTGGACGAGGCCTACCGTGCGGTCGCGCACATTGATAGCTCTTGCGTCTGGGAGAGCATGGCGCGCATGTGCATCAAGACGAGGCGGCTTGACGTGGCGCAGATTTGCCTCGGCAAGCTGGGGCACGCGGCCGGCGCTCGAGCGGTGCGCGAGCTAGCACGCAAGCACACGGACGCCCAAGGCTGTCTGCGAGAGCCCGAGTTCTGCGCAGCCATGGTGGCGCTGCAGCTCGGACTCGTCGAGGAAGCCCAGGCGTTCTATGCGGCATGCGGGCGGGACGACCTGCGTAACCAGCTGCTCCAGGCGACGGGCGACTGGGAGGGGGCGCTCGAGGTCGCGCGGACCAGTGACCGCATCCATCTGAAGACGACGCACTACGCGTACGCGCGCCAGCTCCAAGTGGGCGGACAGGCCGAGCATGCCATCAAACAGTTTGAACATTCGGCAAGGCACCGTGCCGAGGTGCCACGGATGCTCCTGGACGCGTCGCAAATGGGGCGGCTACAAGCGTACATTGACAAGGGCAGCGATGGCGAGCTACTCACGTGGTGGGCTCAGCTTGCCGAGAGCAACGATCAGTTGGACACCGCGCTCCAGTACTATGCGCGCGCCGAAGATCACCTCGCCCAAGTGCGCGTGCTCTCATTTCGCAATGAGCTTAAAGGCGCCGCTCAGGTGGCGGAGGCCTCTGAGAATACCTCGGCAGCGTACCATCTGGCTAGACAGCTGGAGGCTCGGGGCGAGACCGAAGAGGCCATCAAGTTCTATAAGCGTGCCGGACGCTTCAACCACGTCGTGCGCGTGGCCAAGGAGCACGGCATTCCCTTTGAGCTCTCGGCGCTGGCGCTGCAGCAGATGCCACCGCGGGTGATGATCGAGGCGGCGCAATTCTTCGAGTCGCGAGGCATGTTGGAGAAGGCGGTCGTTCTATATCACAAGGGGGGGGATACTTCGAAAGCCGTCGAAGCGTGCTTTCGCGGCGGGCTCTTGGACGCGTTGCGGGACATTGCCAACGTACTCTCTACCGACCGCAGCAACGCCGACCACAAGTTGCTCTGCCGGTGCGCCGATTTCTTCTTAGAGCACGGCTGGTACGAGCAGAGCGTGCACCTCTTCATTGCTACCGGCGAGGTGACGCGAGCCCTCGAGCTTTGCGTGCACCATAACGTGACCATCAGCGAAGAGATGGCGGAGGACATGGGCCCGAAACCAGGGGTTGGGGTCGGTATTAGCCTTGGCGCCAGCACAGCCAACGCTGAAGGAGAGAGCGCACGCTGTGCGCTTCTATCAAAGGTGGCCAAATGCTGCAAGCGGCAGGGCAGCTACCAGCTCGCGTGCAAAAAGTACACACAGGCTGGCAACAGGGTCAAGGCCATGAAGTGTCTACTCAAATCGGGAGACGCCGAGAAGATTGTCTACTTTGCTAGCGTCTCTCGCGTGCGCGAGGTCTACATCCTCGCCGCGAACTATCTGCAGACTATCGACAGACACTCGGACCCCAAAGTAATGCGAGACATCGTTGACTTCTATACCAAGGCAGAGGCCTTCGAACACCTCTCCGCCTTTCACGACGCGTGCGCACAGGTCGAGATCAACGAGTATCGCGACTACGAGAAGGCAGCGGCTGCGCTTCACGCCGCGCTCGCCGTCCAGAGCCAGGTGCGCGCGCAAGGGAACGAGCACGCGGTGGCGCAGCTCCAGCAGAAGATCTCGCACGTCGAGCAGCTCGTCACCGCGCACAAGATGGTCACGAGCAATCCGCAACGTATGATCGAGCTCTGCAAGCAGCTACTAGAGCAGCACCACATCGAAAACGCCCTCCGCGTGGGAGATGTGTACGCGCTCATGGTGGAGTGGTATCATTCGCAAGGGCAGATGCAGGAGGCGTACGCCCTCGTCGAAAGTATGCGCGCACGAGGCATTATCGTATCGCCATATCTCGACCACGAGATGATACAAGACATACACGACGCCGTCGGCATGCCCCTAGTCGTGGACGAACCAACACCTCCGCCGCAGAGTGACAGTGAACAGATCGCGGAGCTCATCGAAGTGGATGACCTAGCTGAATGCGAGGATGACTACAGATGAGCATTCAGCGCGTTGATATAATACTTGTTCATTATATTAATGCAGTGTGATTGTGTGTATTACTAATGCATCGGTATCTAATTGTTTGATTTTTTTTGCATGCATCATCAGACGGAACTAGGACGCCCATTCCACGCACGCAGACTGTGAGCTTTCCCCAGACCCCCCCCCCCGCGCGCGCGCGTACCTGCCTGGGACGGCAACACTCGTCGCCACCTCTCTTTATTCCGGATCTGGTTGCATAGATGTCGGCTTCGTCTGAAACAAGACCCCCGAAAGACGGCACCAAATTCCTCGAGGACGCCGACAAAATGTACGCACTGAATACAAGAAGAACAAGGGTCGCTCTACGTTCGACACGTACCAAAAAGATCTCAAGGCCTTCTTTTACCATACTTTGAACTCTCACGTTTTTGGGCTTACATCAAAAGCTGCTGACGGCGCTAAAACGGATGAAGACGGATACGCGTTGCACTCTGGCCGAGCAGAAGCCGAAGCAGCTCACATGAAGGAGGCCAATATCGACCACAAGGAATTTTCTCGCATATTTTACAGCGTGGATGCCGTGCACGCGTATACCTAAGCTCTCCGCACATCTGACGAACTGATGTCTGACTGCTTATCCCTCTGATACTGAATTCTGACTATTGAATACTGATTTATGGCGCGGGCGCTTGCTTACCACAACTGCATGCATGAATGAATGATCTTGTTTGGCTATGTGACTATGTGTGTGCGTGCTGTCCGCTGTGCGAGAGCCGATTACGTGCGTCCCCGTCCGTGCATGCGAGTCGAGCGAGTGAGCAGTGCGGAGTGCCCGAGCCGAGAGCCCGACAGACACGCCAAGGTGCGAGGACCGACTGTGAGAGTGACGACACCGAGTAAACTGTGAGTGCGTGTGCGGCCCTAGTTCACTATACGCCCGTCAGTCTCACTCGTTTCGTGTGTCCACTTCATACTTGCTGACTTGGTTCTGTTTTACAAGCTGGCCGCCCCAAGAAAAGGTTTTTATTGTAAGGTTGTGAATAGGTTTGGATTTGGGCTAATAGGTTAATCCAGTTAGTGAAAAAAAGCTAATAGGTTTTCCCTATTAGTGCTGTTGAGCTAATAGGTTATTTTTCCTATTAGTGCCAAAACGCGGTGGCTAACCGCCAGTTACCCAGTTAACCGGTTAATTGGGGGGGCCTGACACTCCCACGCAGTACAAAAAAACGTGCCAACCAGGCTGTTACGTGTCCTCCCGCCCGTACTTCGCTTTTCGGCTTTTCGGCTTTTCGGCTGCTGCGCGGCTCCCCGTGCGCCTTTTTGGACGCGTTTTTTTCGTGCTGCATCGTTCGCTTCCTAAGCATGGGCATAAAGCGGAAGAAGGGCTCAGTGCTGGAGGAAGACATGTATGAAGTGAACTTCATCAAGG
>MDSY01156250.1_pt1 | contig 10088 bp, 12 predicted proteins | sample 811131 | NCBI WGS metagenome assembly MDSY01 (sample SAMN05326643, study PRJNA326480) | marine metagenome | isolation source: seawater | place: Atlantic Ocean: South West | collected 2010
CAGAGCCGGCATCTTCATACAAAGTAAATGGTGAAGTACACGGTGGTAAAATCAAGTTCAAGAACTTAGCAGTAAAAAACACTGCGAGAAAAACAGCTACTAACAAGTTGTTATCTAAAGGTATTGATTTTACAGTAGAAGTTTTAGGTACAGCACCTAAGGCATCTGCGTTAACAATGAAATCGAACATTATTTCATTACTGAAAAAATCAGGCAGAAAAGTAATTAATTACTCTGCGTAATTGATTAATATCAGGGGCGGTAGGAAACTATCGCCCTTTTTTTATGACTTTATTTTCTTGGATTGCCCCAAAGGCTTGTTGATTCTACTGTGGTACCGTCGCCAGCATACCATTCAGTTTTGAAATGTTCAGCAAGACCCGCCTTGCCTGGATTACTTTCTGGGTCACCGCCCGGGTGTCCATAAGGCCATGTGTCTTCTGACCAAACAGCGTCAACGGCATTTTTCATTCCTTCTTGGTCTGATGCACTTTCAAATTCATAAACAATTTTAAGAGTCCTTCCACTGTCTTCTAGGGTCTCTGTCTTTGTTGGATTATTGGTATCGTAAGCGGAACTTAGATCCATTAAAGTCTTCGCTTCAGCTACCGAACTGAAAGTGATAAGACTACTGTCTGCCCACAATCTCTTCCTAAAATATCTAGCGTGTCTATACTGTTTTGCCATTGTTATTACTCCGTTTACTGTTCGTATTTAGCATAGTAAAACACATTATCTGCCATAGGATATGATCTCCATGGATCAAATATTGTAGTGTTTTCGTCTGCAGTGATTTCATCAGTCTCATGAACCCTTACAATTACTTGCACAGGGTTATCGAAGCCATTTACTATCTGGCCACCATGCTTTTTAATGTAGTGTTGCACCAAAAGTGAGTACGATCCATCTGTCAAATCAACACCTGGTTTGTAACTGTCCGATGTAAAATAAACATTCTCGCCATGTTTAAGTATGGCTATGGCCATGTTCTCAGCCTGTTTTTCACGTGCCTGCATTATGCTTCCAAACAGATCATATCCAAGTCCTAGATCTTTGGCCAACCAACTTAAGGCGATATTATCTCTTGGGTGACAGGCTCCACCGTCTCCCATTCCTGCTTTCATGTATTTGGCACTCATAATTCTTCTATTGCTTTTAGCGAGAGCTTCAGTTACCTTATCAACATCCATGTTGCCCAATTTATGAGAAACGTCCTGAATCATATTGACCAATGCAATCTTGTTACTGATGAATGTGTTGTAGAATATTTTCATCGCTTCGATCTCTTCCCATGTTCCAAACTCAATCCGTGGATCAGCATCACCACAGATCACTTTATAAAAATTCTCCAATTGTTGTGCCTTGACCGCTGTTTCATACACACCCTTCTTTGTTCCTATCATTATCATCTCTGGGTTGATCATGTCCTCGGCCACTGTGCCCATTGCAATCAGATAAGGATTGTATATTAACTTTACGTTGGTCACCAGAGGCGCCAATTCTCTCCTAATAGTTCCTGGCAAAACTGTTGATATCAAAACAAGACTTTGAGTAGACTTCATGTTTTTATTGCATTTTTGTAAGACTTTTTTGACAGAATCATAGTTGAAGTCTTTGACCTCCTTGTGACTCGTGGGCTCCCTACCGTCGTAGCCCTCTTCGTGTGGCGTTGGTGTGGCTATGAACACTATGTCCCGGTCTCTGCAAAGATCCTCAATGGAGTTTCGCCATTCAACAAGCTCACTACTCTTATTTTGGATATCATAACCGGCCACGTGAAAACCTTTCTTTCGTATGGCTTCAGCACAAGGCATGCCGAGTTTGCCCAGGCCTATGAATCCTATCTTTTCTTTATAAATTATCTGATTCTTTTCTCCGAACATTATGATCTTTCTAAATCACATGTAATACAATGATGACCACCGCCTAGTGTTCTTGAGTGACGTAGCGGAGTCTGTATCACCTTCATCTTAGATGCCAATTGTTTTTTAAGATCTTTTTGCACAGAATCGATCAAAACTAACTCCGGATTTATCGTTAACACATTCATGCCTATCCATTTGGATGCGTAGGGATAATTGTAAAAGTCTCTCTCCTTTATTTCACTTACCCAAATTTTATCATGGTCTTTTAAGAAACTAGGTAGTTTATCTTCGTGGTCAACACGTGAAGCGTTTATCAGTATGGTATCTTTGTTTAAACTTATTAATGTAGAATCTATGTGTGCATGAACGTAAATGTCATCCCATACTATTACTTCAAATTCTGTGCCAACCACATTCTGTAACCATTTTGCCCCTGTCCTGTTTGCGGTGCTGGAAGTCATGTACAATAACTTGTCATCAAACTTCAACACATTGGCGGCATCAAAAATTGGATAACGTTCAGTGAGATTTACTTTGGCAGGTGATCCTTTGATCATACATTCTGCAGATTCCATTCTCGGTCTGGGTGCCGCTATCCATTTACATCCGTCCTTAATTGCATCCTGTTTGATAACGTCATAGGCTTGGAATTCTTCGTATCGAGATAAGAAAGGTGTTGGACATTCTATAGCCATGTTTCCTACAGTCAAGATAAGGTCACGTGCCGAATAAGAGTGCATACCAGTGGTAAGAAATGAATTGTTTTCTATGGCTTGGTAGTGCATCGACTGTTTTGTATAGTCTACTATTTCAGGTCTGTAAACTGTTACTCCATGATCTCGTAACACGTTACGGACTTGAAAGAGGTCTTCTCTGGCCTCCTGTATTATATTTTCTGGGATCGGGCCTCTGCCCAGTTTTTTATGGTACGTGGATAGGTTACACATCCTGTCAAAAAATACATCTCCGGTTGGCCAATTTGCCCCCTCGGGACGACCTAGTATGACAGATTTTAATTCGCCGTATTCGTTTTTTGTTGATACCTTCACATGGATATTTAACTGCGTACATTATGATTAAATACATTTATGGAAGTGGTATTAGGTGACAATAGAGGTGACACAGAATCTATAAAAGTGTTACGAGTCAAAATCCAAAAAGAATTAGACGTAGGAAACACAGTATTGGTAAAACTACTACAGCCAGGCGTGATGTATGAGGAAGATCAGCAATGGTACACAACAGTTGACTTCATGAACGAGTGGACAGATAAGCCTGTGAAATTTAAATCTAACCTCGTTCCTATCAAAGATTGCAAAGTATCTTTCCAATACACTAACGATATGTTTTTGACAGGTCCAAGATTATATCAAGAAAATGAAATGTGTAAAGGTCTTTTGAAAAAATTATTACCCACCTATCAAAAATCTGTTGATAAACATTGGGACTTATTATTGGGAGAGACAAACGAAAACAAGGATTGGTTGTACAATGCTATCCAAAGTCATCCTGTGCTAGATAGAACTTTTCTGACCTATTTTGGAAAGGATCCAAACAAAGGTTATTGGAGTAGTAGTGTTGTTAGACCAAAGCAACACACTGCCGAAACGTTAGGTCCTTTGGCAAATAGATTTAATACACAGATTCGTTGTAGTGATTTGATCGATCCTGCTATCTATAACATGACTCATTATACCGCAATGATAGAGACAACCATACACAACGACTTTGCAATGTTTAGTGAGAAAGAGGCCAAACCTATCATAGCGAAGAGACCTTTCATAATATTCGGTTCGTGTGGGCAACTTCGAGCGTTTAGAAGTTTGGGCTTCAAGACATTCGATACCGTGATTGATGAATCTTATGACCTCATAAGGGACAAACATGAACGCTGGTGTAAGGCATTAGATAGCATGTTGGAACTAACCAGTCTGAATCATATCGAGGTCTACAACGAACTAAGCAACATCTTGATGCACAATAAAGAACACTTTGAAAATAATCAGTGGCAACGTTGCCTTACTTGGGACTCTTACCAGTAATCTGTATTACATATCTGGAACACTCACCCAGGTTAGCGGCCATGTGTTTGGTGCTACCTTGCCAACTGAACCACGACCCTGCTGGGCCTGTGCAGTATCTGTCCTTGATCCATAACTGATGTCCGGGTGCTGGATCATGTAAGAACACCATTATCCTTACTATCTCTTCAACTTTGGCCTTTTTGTTCTTGGCGTATGTGGGGTAGTTGTCTCTATGCCATGGCAGTATCAAACCAGGAGTGTACTTTGCGAAAGCATACACCGAATCGGATAGGTCAAAATATTTAAGAACATGACCAAATATAGCATCCACCTCGGCCGGGATGAATACGCCCTTGCCAACTTGTTCAAACTTGGGAATAAGGCATCCTACTCTCTCCTTGTAGATATCATAATTCTTTTCTGGTGTGGTGAAGCCTTGCCTTTTGTCTGGATTCTCGTACCATGGTAGACTTTCGTAGTCCTCAGGTGACCATTTGACAGGGATGGTGCCCTGCCTGTCATTCCAATCTTTAAAGGAGTATTTCATCTTTGTAATTATCCTGTAAAAAACTTATTGATTTTTTCTCCGGCATCAATCGACATCAAGTGATTGTAATTGTGTGTCACAATCGGCAAGGTCTCCTCATATAGTTGCCGGGGTGTTTTTGCCTCCAAAGACTTCAACACTTTGATGATGTGATCTTGCCTGTCATCTATGTCTGACATCTGGTCATATGATTCATCCCAGACGCTATTGAAAGTTTGGAAGCCGTCTTGCCTCAGTAGTTCAAGTAGTCCTTTGCAACCATTGATCATGAAAGGCGATTTGTAATATATAGGCTTGATCGTTTTCTCAGTGTAACCTTTAATGTTTGGTTGATTCAAGAAAGTTTCATTACTGATCCATATCGAGGTATCTTCAAAGAGATATTCTTCATCCTTCCTTTCTATCCATAGGTTATGACTCTCGTCGAACACTATAGGTAGTAATTTATTGAATTCTAAGTCTGGTCCATCCATCTTGACCATTGATATTTTGCCGTGTTCATGAAGTCCATTGTTATATAATTTTTTTGTAAACTTATATCTATGAATGGCAGGCCTTCCGTTAGCCAAAGAACTGAACAAAAATTTAATTTTATCAATATCTTTTACTTTGTTGTTTTCTTTTGTATATAGGGAAAGGTATTCGTTGAAATATAAGAATTTAGCTTTGACATCATATGTCTTACCTAGCCATTTCACTTCTCGCGATGCAAGTTGCTTAATTTCGGCATCATACCCATAATTTGAACTTATGATGTAAAGTTGCTCTTCAGCAATGCCGTGCGAAGCAAGTTCAGACAAAATTTTCCAATATGCGATAGATTCCACATTGTTGTTCTGCTCAAAAATCTCAGGAATATTTCCGAACATATCAAAACCTTCGGTCAGTATAAAAATCTTAGATTTATTTTTCCTTATGAATCCAAGAGTGTCAGTGGACAGTTTTTCTATACTACTTTTGATATCAAGGCTAGGATGATAGTCGATATAAAACACAATATCATCTTCGTTGTTATTTGGTAAAACCTTTATCTCATCGAAGTAGGGCAACAAAATTTCTAGTGAGAATGAATTAAAGCTGGAAACGTTTTCTACAAATAATTTTACTTTGCTCGCCATTGTGGTGGTGTATAATCTACGTAGATAATTATGACTATATGAAGTCAATAGGATTCTTTGGAGATAGTTTCTGTGCTAGTAACCAACCAGAGAGCTGGTGTAATATCTTGCAAGAGAAGTTAGGTGCGGATAGGATTAGATGGTTTGGTAATCCGGGCAGGAGTATCTGGAGCGTGTTCTTTCAATTTAACAAATTGATACAAACGGACAAAGTTCCAGACATATCTATATTCTGTTGGACAGAACCTTATAGGCTGTATCATCCTAAGCACATCCTAAGTGCCAACACCGAACCATTGGAAGGTGTAGATCCGAACATTTATAAAGCGTTAGATCAGTATTGGATACATCTACACAATTATGACAAAGATGAATTGGCCTATGAGTATGCATTGAAGTACTATGATCAACACGTGTTATCGCAAGTCAAAAGTGAGATCGTACAAATGTGGAGTTTCAAACCGTTCGAGACAGCTGAAAAAGATGTCGGCATGAAACTAACCACAGGGAGATTCATAGATGAAAGCATGTTTGATTTCAGTGGTGGCAAAGACAATTGGGGCAAGGGCACAATCAATCACATGACAGAAGAACAGAACCAACAATGGGCACAGAAAGTTTATGACCACATCCGTTGAAATATTTGAAAAAAAACTGTCACAATTCACAGGAGCACCGTACGTTGTCACAACGGATTGTTGCACACATGCCATAGAACTGTGTTTTCGACTACTTGATATAAAATCCTGTAGCTTTCCGGCATATACATACATCAGTGTGCCAATGACAATGAAGTTGTTGAACGTTGATTACAAGCTATCTGATTCCGCCTGGAAGGATCAATATCAATTCATAGGCACACCTGTCTGGGATAGTGCCAGATGCCTGCAACCAGACATGTACAAAAGTGAACAGTACCAATGCCTAAGTTTCGGGCCTGGCAAACCGTTGGACAATGTTAGAGGTGGAGCGATACTTTTGGATAATCCAGAACATTACAAACAACTTAAAGAGATGAGCTATGACGGAAGAGATGTGTCATATGATAAATGGATAGATCAAAAGGTATTCAAACAGGGCTTCCATTACATGATGAGATATGAAGAATGTGAGAGTGCCACATCACTATTGGAGCAATACATCTCAGCAGGTAAATTCAAACACAGCTATCAAGATTATCCAGATGTGCGAGAAATAAAAATACAATGAAAGTAAAAGGATATTCCACATTTGATCAACTAAAGACATGCCTCGTGGGCAGGACGTATGACAAAGATCAATTTACAAACATTAAGAATCAAAAGATAAAAGATATCCTGTTTAGAATTTTAGATGAAACCGAAGAGGACTACTTGAATTTGTGTAATGTTCTAGAAGTGGCAGGGGTTGAAACACTTCGTCCAGATAATATTACAACAGATACCACACATAAGCCCCCGAATCAACCAAGGGACGACATGGCGGTTATAGGTGAAACCTTGTACGTCAACAACAACAGGCCCGAGTATCGAAGAATATTGGACAAGATAGACAACAAAGTATTTGTAGATAACTGCGAACAGAAGAAATTGGTAAGCACAAGTTTCATACACAGGTTGGGAGATACGCTACACTGGGGCACCAACAAACCAACCTGGAGAGACAGTTCATTGGTCAAGGAGTACACAGATAGATGGCAGTCAACTGGATTCAAAGTGGACGTGATGCAAAATGAAGGGCATGGAGATTGCACCTGGTGTGTGCCGAAGCCCGGATGCATTGTGACTCTATTCGATGTGCAAAACTACAAAGAAAGATTTCCAGGTTGGGACATTTGCTATCTCGAAGACAAGTATTGGGATCAGATGTCGCCTTTCAGAAAAGTCAAACAGAAGAATGGTGGCAAATGGTGGGTGCCCGGTGAGGAGGACAGTGATGAATTTTATTCTTATGTGCAGTCATACTTGTCGGAATGGACTGGTTACGTGGAGGAGACTGTGTTCGAAATCAATATGCTATCCTTAAACACAGAAACTATCTTAGTAAACAATTACAACAAAAAAGTGTTTGACTTCCTAGAAAAACATCACGTCACTCCTGTGATAACGCCTTTTAGGCACAGATGGTTCTGGGATGGTGGAGTGCATTGTGTGACGCAGGATCTATATCGTGAAGGCTCGCTATTGGCTCGCTATTAGGCCTAGTGCAATTTACAATTAAGAAGAATAGTCAGGTAAGGGTCCACCGTATTTCTTGCCCTTGATTCTTTTGCCAGCAACTTTCTGTGTCTTACCGGCAACTTTTTCGGATCTGTTGCCTGTACGTTTCATCTTGCCTTGTGATTTACACGATGATACCCACGAAGATGGTAGCGATGATGCAGGTTTAGAACAAACTCCTTTGGGTGCGGGACCTATGTTCTCATCTGTGTTGTATATCTCATATATCTTCATCGCATGTGTATTTAACACAACAATCCGTGTAAAGTTGATCTTGTGCAGAATGTAGCGGCTTGGTAGAAATGCTTAAGGATTAGTATAAGCATTAGTATTAGCATAAGTTTAAGCATTAGTAAGGTGTAAGGTTAAGGAGTGTAAGGTGTAAGGTCAATAAATACCTACATGAAGATCAAAGAATTCATCCTAGTGCCATCAAAATCTCAAGATACTACATCTTGTGGCACTACATATAGTGGTCAATCGGAGGACCTGGCACAAGATATAGTGCCACAAAATATATTACCAGAAAATGAATTGGCACTTGAGGTTGACACACCGATTGAGGAACACCCGGACCACTCGGCCATTGCAGAAGGAGTAAGTCAAATCCTCCGAAGGCAAAAAGGAGGAGCACCAAAGAAAGGTTTTAGATGTTCATCAGGTCCAAGAAAGGGCCGGATAGTGGCAAAGCCAAGCACCTGTTTCATGAAGACCGATCCGGTTAAGTCGGCCAAGATAAGAAAGAAGAGACAGATCAAAGCCACCCAGGCCGGCAAGAAGTTGGCCCAGACAAAAAGATCAGGAGCAGGCTCTTTGAGATTAAAGGGTGCTCAGATCAAAAAAAGAGCCAACAAGGGCCCGTCAGTGGCAAAAAGACTAACTGCCAAAGCGCCAATCAAATCCAAGATAGTCAAGGCAAGATAAAGGAAATAAATTTGTAGGTTAGAGGGCCTATAAATATTTTTCCATGACAGCTACCAATGACAGAACGAAATGGTTTCCTTATTCGTATAGTGAGAAAAAATCAGACATCATCTACATGAATCAGATACTGAACTGCCTGGATGAATATGGCTGTGGAACAAAGGACTCCTGTGAACATAATCCAAAATGGAAAATGTTCAACTTCAACGAATACTTCACAAAAGACAGATATGATTTTCTGACCATGGGTTGTTCTGTATCTTACGGTTCAGAGATCAAAAAATCTCAGACTTGGCGATATGATCTAAGCAATACCATAGATCTATCAGTACCCGGCATAGGCATAGATGGAATATGGCACAATCTAAAATGTCTCCTCTCACAAGATAAAATTATTTTCGATAAGATTATCGTACTCCTGCCTAACCTTGCAAGAAGAACGTTCAGAATCCATAAAGATAACCATTGGTTCAACTTCATTGCCACCAAAAATTCTGAGCAACCTCGTCATGCCAATTTCGCTTTCCGACCAGACGAAATGAAAAAATTAAATGATAGACACGTTAGATTTTTAGTCCTACACGGAGAAAGATATGGCAGACTAATTTTAGAAAGGTTCATCAAATGGATAAACCGTAGCCAAATACACGGCCTTTTCCTAAGTAGTTGGGACGATGATGTCTATAGGATGCTGAAGGATAGAGTAGTAAAGGCAACGGTGCTAGAAAAATTTGAAGAAGGATATCAGAAAATTCCTGGAATACATCATCCATCTCCCGAGGCCCATAAGAAATGGCTGAGAGATATCACCCATATTTTGTAATTTGAATTTTTTGGTAATTTTGGCAAGGTTGATTGACACTATATCTTGTAGTAGATCTCATTAAAAGGCACAATATCCAGTAGGCTAAAAAGTCCCAAGATCATTGGCTTTTTTGGTCGGCTTTATATATAGACTTTTTTTGACCCCAGGTTGACGGGTGCAGGTTCCATGCTATTATGAATTATGAACAAAGGAGTTGAAATGCAGAAAATAGATTATTCGAATAAACACGGTATAATGATTGGATACATAGACAGATCCGCTCAAGTGGTAGCAATCGAAACAGGTTGGAAGATAAAGCCAGAAGATATGGCAAAGATATTGTTAGAAAAACATCCAACCAAAGAAGATGCGATCAAGGCAGTAGATTCATCTGTTCTTTGTCCGATATTTTGGAAAGACGATTATTGGTATGTGGATGGATTCGGTGATGTTATCGAATCTAACCTATCGTGGAACAAGGAAACAATGAGAAAAAATATTGGTCATTTGTTCTTGTTCATGAAAGGGACTTGGCAATATTCAGACAACGGAATTGATTGGGAGCCGGCAGACTTGGCTCTCAACCTAGAACAAAGAAGCGAATGGG
>MDSY01003573.1_pt1 | contig 10087 bp, 12 predicted proteins | sample 811131 | NCBI WGS metagenome assembly MDSY01 (sample SAMN05326643, study PRJNA326480) | marine metagenome | isolation source: seawater | place: Atlantic Ocean: South West | collected 2010
ATTCATTACCTAAATCAGGTAGATATTTAGTAGCATCTGGTTATGCTTTATATGGACCTTCTACAGTTTTTGTATGGTCTACGATTGGACAAACAAACCAAGCGGGTGGAGCCTTAAGGCTAGCTGGCGGTCAGTCAACTGGATCTGGAGCTGGAGGAAGCGTAACGCTTTTTACGTCACCAGCAGGAGGTAGCGGTGTGAGTTTGAACGGCTATACTAACTCTTGGGTGTTTGGAGCTGATGGATCTTTTACAACCGAGGGTGGTATTACAACAGGCACAACATCATTTGTTAATGCAAGTGGTGTAGTACAGGTTGCTACTCAAGGCACTATTGATCACGATTCATTGGCAAACTTTTCAGCTGACGAGCATTATACTCAAGCTAATATCGTGGCTACAGGTACTATAGCTAGTGGGACATGGGAAGGCACGGATATAGGTGTGGCTCACGGCGGAACAGGTTTATCAACTGTTGGTACTAATGAAATATTAACAGGTAACGGGACGGGGGCTTTAACATCTGAAGCTAATTTAACTTTTGCATTAGATCGTTTAATCATTGGTGCTGATGCTGAAATAACGCCTCAGATAAGATTTAGAAACGACGAAAATACTGTCAACATTGGGGTGTCTGACTCTTCTGACAACTTAATTAGCGGCTCAGCAGACGGAGACTTTGTTATTAACTGTACAGGAGATCACAACGTTTTATTTGGTCAAAACAATGCAATAGCCGCAAAAATAGACACTGACAGTAATTTTAATATTAACCGCAGATTTACTGTTACAGGTGACACGGACGGAACATACGAAGGGGATGTAGTGTATTTTGGTGGGACAACATCTATGACAGTTGGGACTATATACCACTACAAATCTGACGGCACGTGGGAGGTGGCAAACGCTAACGCAGCGGCGACATCTGATGGTTTACTTGGTGTGGCTTTAGGTGCGGCTTCTGATACTAATGGAATGCTTTTAAGAGGTATGGTTACTTTAGATCATGACCCTGGAGCAGTTGGAGACGTTTTGTATTTAAGTAACACTAATGGGGACGCTTCATCCACAGCCCCGTCAGACAACAACGATATAGTAAGAGTAATAGGATACTGCTTACACGCGTCAAATGGCCAGATTTGGTTTAACCCAGACAATACGTTTGTAGAAGTAACAGCATAATGGCTACGATAAATGTAAATAGACAAGGCGTAGGTACTGGTATAGCTAACGGTAACTTTAATACGGCTAGGACAAACGCAGCGTCAGCCGTTACAGATAGTATTACGGGTGATGGTATTGTTCAGTACTTTGCTTCAGGTAGAACAAAGAGATTCAAAAGAGTCTTCTTACACTTTGACACAAGCGGTATAACAGGTACGTTAAGTGCGGCACATATTGATATCAACGGAACCGATGGTGGAGAACAAGCTGACCCTAATGACACTATAATGATAAAAAGCACCGCTTTTGGCGGTGATGGTGGGACTGCTTTAGCTACTTCAGATCATTTTAGTTCTTTAGATTATAACACAGCCTACTCAAGCGAGCTGACTACGTGGTCAGAAGATAATAACGAATATACTTTAACGGCAGCAGCTTTAGCGGACATAAAGAACAACGATCACTTTACTTTAGCTATAATAGATCATGACAACGACTACGCTAATTCAAATGCTACAGCTACTTCTGACATTAGTATAGACTTTGACACAACAATAACTTTAGACTTTACCCTTGCTGCTACTGGGTACACTCATGATGTAAACGGGCTTGCAGCAGCGAGTATAGGTAAGGTAACTTCAGTTGCAACAGGGAGTATAGGTAAAATAAACAATGTAGATTAAGATGAACACAATAAAAAAAAACAAAGGAGGTAAGCTTACTATTTACAATAAAAAAGTAGCGGTAGATCCTCCAAAAGGATTTCACTGGATGGAAGAAGGCGGAAGATATTTCTTAATGAAAGGCGCATATGGAAAACACCCGAACGCCGTAGAGAAAGCAATGTTTAAAACAGCAAACCACTCAAAGTCTTGAAGATTAATAAAAAATATTTATCAGGAAGCAAAAACCCTACTCGCCGAGCAGAGCTTATCCGTAAGATAGCGGCTATATACAAAAAAGGTAAGCCGTATCCTAAAAATTTAGATGCGCTTATGAAAGAAAGAGATTCGCTATGAAAGTAAAAAAATACGCAAAAGGAGGTATGGCTGGGCTTGACGCCGTAGAAAAACAAGTTTACAAAAGAGGTTTGGCTGCTTACATGAGTGCTGGCAGTAGACCAAACGTTTCTCAACATGCATGGGCTATGGCTAGAGTAAATAGTGCCTTTGGCAAAAAGGAAGCTGCTAAAATTCGTGCTAAAAAATAATCACTATATTTGCATATAAATAACTACACCCAATGGCAACTACAACTGCAACATTAACATTATCGAGCTCCGATTTAACGGGCGATGCTCTTTCGTTGTCTACTACGGCAACTCTAACAAAAGCTGGTACAGTAACTGGCTTAAGTCAAACTACTGGTATAGCTAGAAAAACAACTAGCGCTACATCTCAATATACATTATTTGATGGCGACGCTTATGGGAATGGATCTCATAAAGTTTACATTAAAAACACAAGCACTGTAGCTACGGAGTTCGTAACTATAGAGATTAACTCTGAGCAAATGGGTAAGCTTTATGCTGGAGACTGGACCCTCTTCCCTTGGGAAGCTAATGCTGATACTAACGACATTAAACTTACACCAAGCGTTTCTACAGCATTTACTGTAGAGTATGCTTTATTTTACGAATAATGGCTAACATAAGGGTAAGCCTAAATATTAGTTCTAGCAACGTTCTAAGCAGCGCTTTAAACATTTCTCTAGAAAAGATTATATCCGTTGATAGCGGGAATCTTATTAGAGCTAAAGTAAAAGGCGTAGCTGCGGACTCTAACGACTTAGCTGTATATATTGTAAATCAGTGTAGCGATAGAGCATATTTATATATTAAAAATCTAGAGACGGAACTAGAGAATTACATATACGTCCACAACGACACTGATACGGGTTTAGTTGCCAAGTTAGGTGGTGGAGAGTTTGCTTTTATTCCTATCAACCCAGATAAAAAGCACGAGGTATACGCTACGAAAGTAGACACTATGATTGAATATGGAGTATTCGGAAACGACGACTCAGCTAACCAGTACGGAGGTACTTGATAAATAAAAAACTATGACTAAAAATTATATACCACCTCAGTACGCTGGTAACTTAGTATACCTTGACGAAGATGTTGCTGGGATAGCGGATGTTTTAATAGCTCCTCCTGCAGGTAGGTGGGTAGCAATTCATAATATCCACGACGGCGCTGTAAGTATTTTTGCTCCTGAAAATGAGGTTTTAAGATATATAGCTGAAGATGGTGATGCTAGATCAGACGTTCATGGTCCACTTAATACAGGTAAGCTAGATGCAAATCAATCTATTTTAGGCTCTATTTCAAATCTTGTTTTAGGTCTGACAGCAAGTCAAAGTACAGGAGGTACTAGCGGTACGGTAACCGTTACCAGAGCTGGAAGCACGTTTTCTGGTACAGTGCCATCGTTTGACGGAATAGTTACAAACGGAGATGGAACTATTACAGCAGCTTTAGTTAACGCTGAGGGAGCTGGATTAGAAGAAGGGGACGTTATTACATTCAGTTTTGTTAACGAAGCCACTACTGACACTGGTATTGTAATTACAATTACTGTAGCTGAAGATGATCTTCAACTTGGGGCTGGGTTTTATGCTCTTAAAACTACAACAAGAAAAAAAATCCACTCATTAGCAGCTGGTGAGACTGTATACTTAAATACATCTAAGATTGAAATTCAAGCCGATGATGGTAATGATGATGCAATAATGATTGGTTACTACGGATAATAAAATAACAAATTAATTTAATATAAATGGAAAATAAAGAAAGCATTGGAGGCTTTGAAGTATTCAGCTCCCCCGAAGAACTTTCTGCATCAGTAAATGCAGAACCACAACAAACAGAAACAACAACAGAAGAGGCTCCCCAACAGGAGTCTCAACCTGTTCAGGAGAGTTTTCAGTCTGAACCACAAGCAGAACAGACTCCCCAAGAATATACTCAGCAGGAAACTGCTGACACCTCAATACAAGAGCCTGAGTACACTGAAACAGAGCTACAAGGAGCGGTATTTAACTACCTTAGCGAGAAGCTAGGCAGAGATATTGACTCTTTGGATGCCTTGTCTAGTCCTCAGCAAAGAGCTCTCGACGAAAGGATTGAAGCAATAGCTAACTTCGTAGAAGACACAGGAAGAAGCCCAGAAGACTGGTTTGCTTACCAACAGTTAAACCCGTCTGAGATGGACGACGCAACTGCAGTAAGAGTAAACATGGCTGCTGAGTTCCCAAGTCTTTCTAGAGAAGAATTAAATCTTTTGGTAGATAGCAAATACAAGCTTGATCCAGACCTCTATTCGGAGGACGAAGTTAAGCTGTCTCGCTTACAGTTGAAAATAGATGCAGAAAAGGCCAAAGAGAGTATCGAAGGCATGAGGAGTGACTACAAGTCACCCGCGTATCAAGAAACTTCATCAGAAAGCCCGATAAACGATGAGTGGATTTCGAACATGAAAAAAGAAGTTAGCGCTATGACGGGCCTAGAGTTTGATCTAGGAAACGATAGAACTTTTTCTTTTGGACTTGACGAAGGCTACAAGTCACAACTTATTGAGAAGAACACTCAACTCGATAATTATTTCGATCCTTACATCCGTCAAGACGGAAGTTGGGACTACGATACATTGTCCTCTCACAGGGCTGTAATTGACAACATTGATAAAATTGTTTCTTCTGCTTATAGGCAGGGAACAAGCGATGGTCAAAGAGGCATAGTAGAGAAGGCAGCTAATGTATCAACAAACTCTCCTCAGTCGACACCACAAAACGAAAACCCGTTGGCTGAAAAAATGAGAGATATCCTTAGAGGAAACTCCTCTAAACTTACTTTTAAAATATAAATATTAAGAAAATATGGCAACTACTGCTACAACTACTGTAGACCACTCAGCCGCAGGCTTACAGTACAGGTTAACACCTGAAAAATATACAACAATTGACCAGCTACTAGATCCTGTAAAGGATATGGTGCTACCTCAGCTTGTTGAAACATACGGCGAACAAGGAATCACTGGATTCTTAAAACTAACAGGAGCTATTATGGCTGGTGGACAATCGGATCAAGTTGATTGGTTTGAAATTGGCCGTCGTCACAGAACTGTTGTTGGTACTCTAGACGCAACTAGCGGACAATCTGATGTGCTTGTTTTTGGCTCTGCTGAGGATACTTCTTCTGAAGATCCTTCTACTATTAAGCACTTTCAGAATAACGACATTCTTATGAATGTTGCAAACGGTGAGCGTTATTTAGTAACTGACGATCAAAGAACGGCAACCTCGACTCTTGACGGAGATGCTACTACTGTTATTCGTCTTGATGGTGCTGCGTTCTCTTCTGTAGATCCTGTTACATCAGGCACTTTTGCTGTTGTGGGTAACATGTACGCACAGGGTACTGATCAACCTCAATTTTTCCAAACTTCAGACCTTAAGCGTCGTCAATCTCCTTTTGCTATAAGCAAAGGGCGTTACGAAGTAACTGGATCTCAGGCAACTAATGTTGGTTGGGTAGACGTTGGTGGTGGTGATTACCGCTGGTTCATGTACGAAGAGGCAAACGCTCGTAAGCGTTTTGAGGACCAAAGAGAGATGACTATGCTTTTTGGAGAAAAGAATGCTGATACATCTACTGCTGTAGCATCATCTATTGCAGGTACTGAAGGTTACTTCTCAGCTGTTGAAGATCGTGGAATTAACGTAAGCAACGCTAACGCTAACCCACTTGATTCTTTTGCTGAATTTGATGACATTATCATTGAACTTGACCGTCAAGGAGCTCCTTCTGAGTACGCTATGTATGTTAACCGAAAGCAAGATTTAGCTATCGACGACATGCTTGCTTCAGGTATTGCTACCTCCACTACTGCTGGTCTAGCTGGACAGTTCGGTGCGTTTAACAACGATGCCGATATGGCTGTTAAGCTTGGATTTAAGTCGTTTACTCGTGGTGGGTACACATTCCACAAGCACGACTGGAAGCTTCTAAACGATCCAACCCTTGCGGGAGCAGGTAATGCTTTCCAAGGTGTGATGACTCCAATGTCTCAAATTGCAGACGCTCGTACAGGTGTGAAAGCTCCTGCTCTAGCTATGTACTACAAAGAGGCTAACGGGTACTCTCGTGAAATGGAGCACTGGGTAACTGGTGGTGGAGTTTTAGGACACAATAACAACGGAGATGCTGGAACAGATCAAGCTGTATTCCACTACCGTTCTGAGTGTGCTATGGCTGTACGTGCTGCTAACCAACACGTGGTTATCAAAGGATAATATTAACTAGGTTGACGGGGAAGGAAAGCTTCGGTTTTCTTTCCCCTTAAACTATAAAAAACTTAAAAAATTATGCCTATATATGACCACTCACCATCTGGTGCTGTAACAGTTGCAAAAAGAGTTACAGCTACAGATGTATTTACACAAGCCGCTGACGGAGCAATCATCGAGGTTGACCAGCCTGCTGGATCGCTTTTGAGAGAAGTAATCGTTAGGTTTACTAACACTTCAACTCACGCAGATTCCTCATCAGCTGGTTATGAACTCGGAGTTACTACAAGTGCAGCCACACTAGGAACAGACGTAGATGCCTTTCTTGACGTAGGAACTTCTATTCCTGAAAATACAGTTTACCTTCTTAAAGGGGGTGAAGCAGCTGATGCGGATGGAGCTAATTTTGAAAGCATTACTGGAGCAGCATCTCCTGCACTTGCAATCGGATACACAGATACAGTAAGAACAATTTTTTTAACGTTTTTACACGGTAACACTGTAGTTACTGCAAATTCAGACGTTGAGGTTAATTTTGTTTTTACGGTTTTAAACTAACACGTGAAAGGAGGCTTCGGCCTCGCTTTTATCTTATTATTAACAGTTAGGTGGGAACTCCCCAGCTACAAGAAATAACTTTTAATTATGAAAAAATTTTTATTTTTTAAAAACTCCGAAACCGATGCTCTTACGCTACCTGCCGATAACTTAATCGGGATGGAGGTAAACACCACCTCTGCGGCTATAGCCTTAACTTTTCAGGACTTCAAAGATGGGGACGGAAACACAACTTTAGTAACTATAGGAACTACTACTGACAAAGCAAACGAAGCTCTGGAAGCTATAGCTAATGAAATTAGATCTGGCAAAAACCCTTTTATTGTGGTAGCTGATGAAATTTCAGGAGATTTTTTACATCCAGTTATAGACGCTGTAGATAACAGCTTAAGCGTATAATATTAGAAAACATGGACTTAACAAAAAAATTCTTATATATAAATCCAGACGGAACTTCAGGAGAACAGGACTCTGCAATTTGTTATCCTGCCTCTTCTTTAGTAGCTATAGAAACTACTAGCAGCGCAACAACTTTAAAACTATACTTTAAAGACGCTGCTATGGCTGACACAACCGAAGTGACTTTTACGGTTGATACAAATACAGGAAAGGATGTTGCAAAGACTATAGTAGAGCACATTAACTTTGATAAAAGCGCTTATCTTACTGTTGCTGACGATGCTGAAGGTGTGTATATACACCCAAGTATTACAGCTGTAGCAACCCCTAGTTTAGGAGACACTTCTGTCACTTTAGGAGGAAGTGGTACTGTAAATGGTACTCTTCAGGTAAAAGGGTTAGCTAAACTTACTACTATAGCTGAAGCTGCAGGAACTGACTTAGCTGACGACACGGCTGCCGTTACTCTTGCAGATGCGGATCACGGAAAAACATTTTTGTGTTTAACTGCCGATAAAGATAAAACTATAAACTTACCCACAAACGTAGGTACAGCAGACATCGGAATGCAGATTAAAATTATACAAAACGCAGACTTAGTTACTAGTGGCGTATTAAGGATTGTATCAAACGACACCCTTGCTTTAAATAGCTATGTTATTGGATATAATTCTAGTAGGTATTTACCTGCAACAAGGCCCGCAGACGCTAATACTACGGTTACGATTACTGGCACTAATAGCAATTCTGCTTGGGGTATAGGATCTACCGCTGTTTTTACCGTAGTAGCTGCGGATGAATGGCATGTAGCTATAAAGGCTGAACCGCTAGGAACGGGTAGCGATGCAATAGCTTTTTCTTAATTCTTTGCTATAAACTGTTTAAAGAAAGGCTCCTTCGGGGGCCTTTTTTATTTGTTGTATATTTGCATATAATTAAATGTAATGGAGAAATTTTTCCTATTTCGAAAAGAAGAAATTAATGAAGATAGCTCAAGATCCTCCGACACAGGAGTTGGTCTTAGCGTCTTAGCGATACCTACAAAGCACGTGTCTTTTATGACCGCTGCAAAAGGGTCCGTAATAATTACATTTAACGATACTGGTCTATATGACAAGATTGAGCTTTTTGACTCGGAGGCTATAGAAAAAACAGCTGTTACCGTCTCTTGTTCCGTAGGAGAAGAGCTAGGGCTTTTAGAAAATATTATAAATTTTATCTCTAATTCTAATCAGCATGTTTTAAAGTTTGACGTTGTAAAAAACGACTCTGTATTTAAAAAAGCTGTTCTTTCTTCTTCTAACGATCTGTCTGCTAAAATACGTGTCAACCCTACAGTATACTCTACAGGAGCTATTAGTCAGGGCACACAAGAAACGCAGTTTCAAGGAACTATCGCAGGGATATTTTTTGGGAAAAACCTTCCTGCACTAGACTTTAATCACGAAGGGTTGTCTGGATATGCAGATGACGCTGAAATAACAGCTTGGGCAAACGCAGGGACAAAAGGGAGTACGCACAGTATAGCCGCTAACGTTGGGGATCCCTCTGCTGAAACAGGTCTTACTGCAGCAAGAGGTCTATCTACTGTAAGCGCAACGATAAATTTTGATGACTATTTTGTAGTACCTAACGCATACACGGTGTCGGAAGACTACACCCTGTATTTAGCTTTTACAAATAGCACTGAGCAATCAGGTCTGGGTCCAATTTATGGGGACGACGAAGGTGACACTATAGGATTTTGTTTTAAAGACCCTGCAATTAACGGAGACGGAGGAGTAGACAAAGCCGCGATTGCTAACAACACTTTTAACGTTAGACACGACGGAAGAGTTGGGGAGCCTGCAAAAACACAAACAAACAACACAAATAACGGAACTCAATCATATCAGTTCCCAGAGATTTATTTTGATCCAGACGCGGGAGAAACTTTACAGGTGTTTGTAATTAGGAGAGATAAAAACTTTAACATGTATCTTCACAACAGAACAGGAGATTTAGTTGGGTTTATTCCTTCTTTTACTGTTATTGACACTATAGACGCAAGGTCAACTACTTTTGACTTTATGACCGATGGAGATCTTTTAATCGAGCAAATAGGATCTGCTGGAGGTATAGCGGATGCTAGCTCCTCCCTAAACAAAAGCTTTAAGGGAAATCTTGCTCGGTTTGGAGTAATAGAAAACGACATCGGGGCTAACGCCACCGCTAACTTAGCACAAGATCTTTTTAATTTATATAATTTTTAATTTATTTTAACATGGAAAAAACAAAAACAAGAAGGGCCCCTGAACGCCCTAAAGCAAGCGAGGCTGCTCAGCCCGTTGCCGTTCAAGAGAAAGTAGTTGCAAAACCTGCCAAAAGATCTATTAAGCGCAAAGAAAAACAGATTAACAACTGTGAGTTTAATGTAATTAAAGGCGGAGGCATAGTTCTTATGCTACCTCAAAAGGGAGTAACTATTTATGATAAAGAAAAAGATACAATAAGAGAAATTAGGTACTGTCCTAATGAGCCATCAATATACGTAGACGAACAATCTTCTCATGCCCTTAAGCAGTCTGTAACTTTTAGAAACGGTAAAATCTTTGTGCCTAAAGAAAAGCCTAATTTAAGAAAGTTTTTAGAACAGCACCCATCAAATGTAGCTAACGGAGGGTCTGTATTTAAGCTAA
>MDSY01078530.1_pt1 | contig 10086 bp, 14 predicted proteins | sample 811131 | NCBI WGS metagenome assembly MDSY01 (sample SAMN05326643, study PRJNA326480) | marine metagenome | isolation source: seawater | place: Atlantic Ocean: South West | collected 2010
ATTCATGAAATCAATATTCACTGAACAAGTACCAATTAAACTATTTTTTTTATTTTCTGTAATTGAGAAAATTATTTTTCCATTTTTTCCTGATAAGTGATGCTCTCTAAACAATCTTTGTTCTTCATAAGTGTTAGACTTATATCCATGAAATAAATAGCTGTTTATATCCGGATTATTAAACCATTTATACCAAGTTGGTAGGTCTTCCTCTAAAGTTTCCCTTATTGAAAACCCTGCTCCCTGGAATAAAAAAATTTGTTTACTTTTGTTCATTGCAATTATTTCTTTATATTATTTTTTATACTTATTATATAATTTTAAACAATCACCAAGACTTTCAATCTTTGAAATTTCATTTAATGAGAACTTTTTCTTTATTTTTTTTTCAATTGTCAAAACGATATTAATATGTGCAAAAGAATCCCAATTTTTTGTATTTTTATAAGAACTTTTGAGACTTAATTTATTAATTGGATTTTTTGTAATTTTAGAGACTATCAATTTTAAGTCATTTAATTTTTTTTTAGCTTCAGGCATATAAATTTATTTTCTAAAAAAAGATTTTATTAAAATGCATAATTTTTTTACATCTTTTAGTTTTAGTTCATAGTAAATAGGTAAACTTATTGCTGTTTTTGCGTAATTCTCTGCAACTGGGTATTGATTAACTTTAAAACCTTTTTTTTTAAAAAAAGGACTAAGGTGTAGTGGCATATAATGCAAATTCACAAAATACTTTTTTTCTCTCAATTTTTTAAAAATTTTTAAATAACTGTATTTTGTTTTTTTCAGATCAAACTGAATCACAAATAAATGATAACTAGAGTTTATTTTAGAGTCTATTTTTTGAAATTGTAGAGGTAAATCTTGCAAGTAACTTTTATATAATTTTGCTATTTGATTTCGTTTTTTAATAAATTTTTTAATTTTTTGCAATTGGCTAATTCCAAGTGATGCCGAAATATCATTCATCCTATAATTAAAACCACTACTTTGATGTTCATAATACCAGGGTAATTTTTTTTTAAATTTTAAATATTTTAAATCTTTAACTATTCCATTGGTTCTTAATGATTTCATTTTTTCATAAAGTAATTTATTGTTTGTTAATCCAGCACCACCTTCACCTGTGGTAATAATTTTTACTGGGTGAAAACTAAAAACTGTTATATCTGACCACTTACAACTACCTACTGGCTCATTTTCGAATGATGCTCCAATTGAATGGGATGCATCTTCAATTATTTTAAATTTATATTTTTTTGATAGTTGCCATATTTTTTTTTGATTTGTTGGTTGTCCAGCAAAATGAACAGGTATTAAAATTTTAGGTAAATTTCCCTTTTTTTTTGCATCAATAAGTTTTATTTCAAGAGAAGGTATGCAAATATTGAAAGTCTCAGCATCTATATCAACAAAATCAACTTCAGCACCACAATTAATAGCGCAGTTAGCAGATGCTACAAATGTATTTGGCACAGTCCAAACTATATCTTTTGATTTTAAATTTAAAGCCAAACAAGCAATGTGTAACGAACTAGTTGCACTATTAGAAGCTACAACATATTTACTTCCACATAAATTAGAAATTCTTTTTTCAAATTCTTCTACCTTTGGTCCTTGAGTTAAAAAACGTGATTTAAGTATTTTAACTACTGATGCGATATCTTTTTTATCAACACTTTGCCTACTATACGGGATCACTATAATATTCTTTATTAATTTTTTTTATTTCTATTATGCTTAAAAATTTATCGTTTTTATCAGAACTATATTCAAAATCTGATTTAACTTTTATTCCCTTTTCTCCTAATGCGTTGAATATAAAACTTTGTTTTTTTTCAAAATTTGCTGGGGATGGAAAAATTACATAATGATCTTTAAATTTTAAAGTTAGATGATGAGTTTCATTTGGACACATTAATTCATGAATTTTTTCACCTGGTCTTATTCCAATAATCTTAATCTTTAATTTTGGAGCCATTGATTTAGCTAAATCAGTAATTTTTATAGATGGTATTTTTGGTACAAATATCTCACCACCAGACATACGCTTAAATGTATTTATTACAAAATTTGCACCATGGTCTAAAGTAATCCAGAATCTTGTCATTCTTGTATCTGTAATTGGTAAATAATTACTTCCTTTATCAATCAGTTGTTGGAAAAAAGGCATTACAGATCCTCTTGAACCAAGAACATTTCCATATCTAACTACAGAAAAAAAAGTTTTTTGTTTTCCAACAATATTATTAGCAGCAATAAAAATTTTATCAGAAGCAAGTTTTGTAGCTCCATAAAGATTAATTGGGTTAGCAGCTTTATCAGTAGAAAGTGCTATAACTTTTTTTACTTTTTGAGATATAGCCGCATGAATTATATTTTCAGCACCATGGATATTTGTTTTTACAAATTCCATTGGATTGTATTCGGCAGCTGGCACCTGTTTTAATGCAGCAGCATGCACTACGTAATCTACATCTTTCATAGCTATATTAAGTCTATCCTTATCTCTTACATCTCCAATTAAGAATCTAATTCCAGGATATTTAGATAATGGAAATTTCTCCTGCATAATAAATTGTTTGTATTCGTCTCTAGAATAAATAATTAATTTTTTTGGCTTATAGTTTTCTAAAATATTTTTAGCGAACATGTTACCAAAGGAACCTGTACCACCTGAAACAAAGATTATTTTATTATTAAACATTTTTTTGACAAAGCTCCGCACTTTGACTTCTTGCACTTTTTAAGTCAATGAATATTTTCATATTTTTTCTTTTAATTTAACTGGTAATGATAATTTGAGTCAACATTTAAAACTGTCTTAACATTTCCAACTAATATTTTTAAATTTGTTTTATTTTTTTTAATTAACTTGAACATAAGATTTACAAAAGGGCCAGATGTAAATTTATAATTTTTATCATGTAAAATATTAAGAAAGTTATTCTTAATATAACCATTTTTATCCTCATATGTCTTAAAATATTCTATAAATTCTATAAGTTCTTTTTGATGAAAATTTGTTCCTGTTAATAAATATTTCAATCCTCTAACATAAGAATATCTTTTTAAAAAATTTTTATCTGAGAAATTAGAGTGATAAAAAAAAATGTAATCTCCAAGTAATAGTTTTTCTTTCGGTACTAATCTATTTTTAAAAAAAATTTCATATTTAATTTTGGGACAAAATATTTTTATATCATTAAAAGTAGAGCTTTTTATATTTTTGATTAATAAGTTTTTTTCATTTAATTTATATTTCGCTACAATCCACATTTTTAATTCTCAATTTCTTTTTTAAGTTCATCATATTCTTTCATTTTAAGTCTCATGTAGTTAACAGTTAATTTTGTTTTCTCTGTTATTCCTTTAGGAGTGAGAACATAAATATAATTTAATTTATTTGGATTTTTTTTAAAATTTCTAATTTTTATAAAACCTTTTTCTTTTAAAGCTTTTAAGCAATAATTTAACTTTCCAAGACTTACATCCACTTGATCAGCTAACTCTCTCTGTGATGAATTAGGATTTTTATTTATTGTACGCAATATATTAAAGTGATCTTCTTTGTTCTTCATAAGTACTAGTTCAAATTTTGAACACTATATCGTTCAATATATGAACAGTAAAGTAAAAATTAAACTAGATAATATAGGATAATTCAAAACAACTTTTTTGAGTTTTTTTACCACTTTCTAGGATCTAGTGTACTATTTTTAAAAAGGGATTTAATCTCATTTAATTTGATTAAGTCAATATTTGAACTTCTTTTTGCTTGTAAAATTTCTTCAAGTTGTGACGCATTATTTGTTCCAAAAATATAATGATCAAATTTTCTCACTGAATTAATAAAACTTAAACAAAATTTTAAGGGATCGATATTATTTTTTTTTAGATAAATAAAATATTTTTTATGAGCCTTAATTGTTTTGTTATCTAGATTTTTATAATTTATTTTTTCATTTATTAAAAATCCTTGTAAGAAAATTGATCTAGCAAAAGTTTTGAAGTTTTTTTTATATTTTAATTTCAAAAAATCATCGTTAAGAAAATTTAATGGAACTTGAATACAATTTATCAAATTTATTTTATCTATTTTTTTTAAAACTTTCTTATCATATAGTGATAATCCAAAGTTAGGATTTCCAAACTCTTTTTTTATTTTTTGAAAAAAAAAATTATTTTCCAGAATAAAATCGATATCGTTTTGATCATGAAAGAAAATTGTATGAAATTTTTTTATATTCAAATTCTTTAAAGATTTTTCTAAAATTTTTGTAATATCATTTTTTTTTGTTATTCTTAGGCTTGGAATTTTTGTGATAATTTTAATTTTTTTTTCTATTCCATTAGCTTTAATGAAATTACCAATGTCTTTTTCATTATTATAACTGTTGGCAGTGTCTAAAGTGCTGATGCCATTATTAAGAGATAAATTTAAAATTTTATAAAATATGCTTTTTGATATTTTTTTTTGATTTGTATTTGCTATACCGTATTGATTTAAAAACTGAGCAGTTCCAAGTATAATCTTTTTATTTTCCATAAGGTTTATGTATTACAATGTGTACAATTAAAACAACATCATATAGTAATTTAAAAAATAATATTAATTCTTTTATGATAAATAGATTGTTGATTATACCTGCTCGTGGAAATTCAAAAAGAATACATAATAAAAATATTAGACTTTTTCATAAAAAACCGATCATTTACTATGTTTTGAATTTAGCAAAAAAGAGTAAGCTTTTCAAAAAAATACACGTATCTACTGAGTCAAATAAAGTTGCAAAAGTTGTGAATAATTTAGGTTTAAAAATAGATTTTATGAGACCAAAATTTCTTTCAAAGGATACTACTCCAGTTGTAGATGTTTTAAATTATGTCTATAAAAAATATGATCCAAAAGAAACTTACTACGATGAGGTTTGGACAATGTTTCCTTGTAGCCCTTTGTTATTAAAAAAAGATTTAATTAAGGCTTCTAAAATATCAAAAATTAAAAAAAAAAAATTTTACTAGCTATAACAAAATTTGGTGCACCTATACAATGGGCTTTTAAAAAGGATAAAAACAATAATCTTAAACCGCTTTTTAAAAAAAAATTGTTTTTAAGATCCCAAAGTCTAAAAACATGTTTTTACGATGCGGGTGCTTTTGCTGTATTTCCTGCTAAATTTTTTTCAAAAAAGATAAAAAATTTTGAAGATAAATTCCTAGGGTTTGAGTTACCTCAGGAAAGAGCAGTCGATATCGACGATTTAGATAATTGGAAATTTGCTGAATATTTGTATAAAGTTAACAAGAAATAATAATTAAATTAATTTTCCATATGAAAAAAGATATTAAAAAAGTATTCAACGAAATTGAAAAAATAAGAAGTAAAAACAACAAAAATTGGATGAACCTTCTAAGATTATCATATGATGTAAAACCTAAAGAAACTATAGAAATAATTAATCAAATATTAAATAAGGATGAGAAATTAATTTCCTTAGCTAAAAAACTAACAAAACTATCTAAATAAATAGATATGAATGATCACATAATAGAAACTTGTCTTAAAAAAATTTATTCAAAAAGATTCATATCTCATACTAGTTCAGCAACAAGTGCTTTAATTGCTTTGCTACAAACTCTCAAAGAAAAAAACAAAAATAAAAATGAAGTGATAATTCCTTCTATAGTATGTCCATCAATTTTATTTGCAGTAAATTTTTTGTCATTAAAGCCAATTTTTGTAGATATGGAAACCGAATATTTTAATATGAATGTTTCCCATATTAAAAAATTAATTAACAAAAAAACCTTAACAATTATCTGTGTACATTGTTATGGTATAGCCTCAGAAATAATTAAAATATCAAATATAGCAAAGAAGAATAAAATATTTTTAATAGAAGATATATGTTTAAATTTTGGTGGAAAACTTAATGAAAAATTTTATGGATCCTTTGGAGATGCTTCAATTGTAAGTTTTGGATATGACAAAATAGTTTCAGAAAAAGGTGGTGCAGTAATTATCAAAAAAAAAAATAATTTATTTAGAAATAAAAAAAATTTTAAAATCTAACCCTATTCTTGTAAAAGTAGATGTTAATAAAAAACAATTTATTCAAAAGATAAATTCTATAGATAAAAATATCGCAAATAGAAGCTCTAATGCAAAATTTTTATATGAAAATATTAAATCTAAATCATTCATTAAACCTAAGTTTAGAAAATCAGATGTATATTGGAGGTATCCAATTTTGTGTAAAATTAATAGAAAAAAATTAATTTCTGATGCGATTAAAAAAGGAATTATAATAACTTCTCACTACCCAAATTTAAGTAAATTTCAACATAATACAGATTTAAAGAATGCAAGTAAATTTGATAAATCGGTCATAAATATATTTGTAAAAAATCAAAATTCAAAAAATTATCTTAAGAAAGTTTGTAATTTTTTAAATACTAAATGAAAAATAAAATTTTTTCTCTTTATAAAGATCTATATAAAAAATTTGGAGTCTCTCCAAACTCAGTAAAAGCAAGAAATGTAAAACAGCAAAATTTAAGGTTTAAGCACTTAGTGAACCTTATAGAAATAAAAAAAAATGATAAAATTTTAGATATTGGATGTGGATTGGGTGATTTATCTTATTATCTAAAAAAAAATAAAATAAATTGTAATTATCTTGGCATCGATTTTGTAGAGGAATTTATTTATGCTGCAACTACCTTGTATGGTAATAATAAAACTAAATTTTTAAAGCTTGATATTAACAAAAATAAGTTTCCAAAAAATTATGACTGGTTAATTTTATCTGGTATATTTAATGATAGGACTAAAAATTCAGAAAAGATTATGTATAAAATAATAAAAAAAATGTTTTTAAGCTCAAAAAAAGGGATAGTTTTTAATGGTTTGACCAAATATGTTGATTACGAAGATAAAGAATTATTTTACAGTTACCCTGACCAGATTTTAAAGTTCTGTATTAAAAATTTGTCAAAATATGTAGTTTTAAAAACAAATTATCAATTAAAGAAAAATATAATACCTTTTGAGTATTCAATTGCAGTCTTTAAAAAATGAAAATTAAAATTAGAAATAAGATTATCTCTAATCAATCTAAACCATTCGTAATAGCGGAAATTTCTGCTAATCACAGAAACTCTATTGATGAGACTTTAAAGCTTCTTAAGGCAGCTGCTAAAATAAAAGTTGATGCAGTTAAGTTTCAAACCTTTGATTTAGATGAAATGACACTTAATATTAAAAAAGATGACTTTTTAATAAAAAAAAAAATTAAAACTAAGAGCTGGAATAACAGGTCATTATATAGCATTTATAAAGAAGCACAGTTTCCATTTGAATGGCATGAAAAAGTTTTTAAAGAAGCAAGGAAACTTGGGTTAATTTGCTTTAGTTCAGTTTTTGACGAAAAATCATTATATTTTTTAGAAAAATTAAATGTGCCAATGTATAAAATTGCATCTTTAGAAAGTCTACATTTTCCACTTATAGAAAAAGTTGCAAAGACAAAAAAACCTATCATTATTTCTACAGGGACATTATCAAGTAGAGAAATAAAAAAGTTAATTTTCTTCTTAAGGAAAATTAAATGTAAAAAATTTGTAATTCTACACTGTGTTACAGAATATCCTGCTAATTATGAAAATATAAAACTGAAAACTATCAAGCACATTAAAGATAAGTATAAATGTCTAACAGGATATTCTGACCATACTAATGGGATAGGTGTTGCTATTAGCTCAATAAATTATGGAGCATGTGTAATCGAAAAACATTTTATGCTCTCTAAAAACAAAAAATCTCTAGACTCTGATTTTTCTTCTGATGTATTGGAAATGAAAAAATTAATTGATGAATTGGAAAATTCTTGGAAAGCAATAGGAGCTCCAAAAATAGAAATTTCAAAATCTGAAAAAATTTATAAGAAATATAGACGATCAATTTACTCAGTCAAAGATATTAAAAAAGGTGAAAACTTTTCAAAACAAAATATAAAAGTTATTAGACCCGGCCTAGGTTTGTCACCAGAATTTTATAATAATATTATAAATAAAAAAGCAAAAGTATTTATAAAACGCGGAACAGCATTAAGTAGAAAAATTATTTCAAAATAGCTTTTTATTTTTTCTTCTTCCAGATCGAATAATATTAATTGAATTATCTCCCTCATTCATAATTAAATCTAATATACTAGCGTATGAATTAAATTTTCCATAAAGTTGGTTATATTGAGGATGGCTATAATTATGCAAAAATACTTCGATTTGGTTATCAGTAAATTTATTTTGATCCTTTAATAAATATTCTTTTGCTCCTAAGCCAGATAAATAATTTTTTTCATTACACTTCTTACAGATATCAATAATTCTTTCACTTTTTACTTTATCTACTTTTAAAGAAGAAGAAAATAGAATTTTTTTTTTAATTTGAAGAATACTTAAACTTAAATTTATCAAACCACTATTTAAAATTAATAATTTTTTTGAATTAGAATCTTTATTAAATCTTTCAATAAAAATTGGAAAATAATTTTCAAAAAATTTTGCTTTTGAATAATTAGTGATTAGAAAATGTTTAAATTTTTTTTGGACTCGCTCAGGATTAAATATTTCCATATCTTTAATTAATTTACTTTTTCCTGATAAGATCGGCAAGGTAAAGAGTTCTAACCCTTTTTGTGATTTAAAATTATTTCTATGATGCCAGCTTTGCTTTTCAAATTTAACATCATCTAAAATAACAAAAATATCTGATTGATCTATTAAATCATAGTATCCAATCCATGGAAAAAAAGTTGGTTGAGATAAGAATAACATTTTAATATTTATCTAAAATATAAACTATGATAACATTGCGTTCAATCTTTGAACAGATTTATAATTATAAATATGAAAAAAAAAAAATACTACGATATTTCAATTATTGGTGGAGGGGTATCTGGATGTATATCTGCTTTACTTTTATCGAAATTAGGTCACAAAATTACACTTTTTGAAAAAAAAGATACTTTAGGCGGGACTATAGGAGATATAAATAATAATAATGAAAAATTTTTAAATGGTCCCCAATATTTTGATAATAATTCTTCATGGCTTAAAGAGATTAAAAAATTAAAAGTTTTTAAAGATCATTTTCATAATTTTTATGGTTCATATAAATTTAATAAAAAAAATATGAATGTATTTAAATCTTATATAGATTTATTTGATAACGAATTAGCGAATGATTTATATGCTCAACCAATTACAAGCACAAAATTTACAAAATTAAATAATTTAAAAAAAACGTCTCTCCTAAAAGAAAGGCTAAATTCTTATCAGTTTAATGTAAGAAAACCTATCGAAGATTGGTGTCAAAACTTCTCTAAGAAGTATGATAGTTTGCATGAAAGTTGTTCAGAAGTTTTGAGTGTAACTAGAATTTTATTTTTAAAAGATCAAGAGCTCATTAAAAAACTAAAAAATAATAATAAAAATGCCGATAAACTTCTTGGTGTACCAATGATTGCAGAAGATGAGAAATTTAGTATTCCTAAGAATGGATATAGTGACTTTTTTAATGATTTAGAAAAAATTTTGATAAAAAAAATTCAGATTAAATTTAATTCAAAAATTAAAATCATAAAAAATTATAACGGAAATATTAAATTATATAATAATTCTGAACTGATACGTGCAGATAAAATCATTTGGGCTGGTAATCCAATTCCTCTATTGAGCAATCTGGGGTACGGTAATTTTGATAATCCTGTTGTGCGTACAAAAGTTTATTGTGCAAATCTTAAATTTAAAAAAAAATATAAATCTCAGAATTTTTATATACAGGTATTTTCAAAGAAAACCAATATTTTTAGAATTTACATTTATAAGCTAAGAAACAGATTTAAAATAACAATAGAAACCTTTATTAAAAATAAAATTGAGAAATTAGACAAAAAATTATTAATTAAAATTTTAAAAAAATTCAAAATTGAAGCTGAAATACCTGATATATTTGTTGAAAAAAAAGAAGTTAGACATATTCTGATTACTAAATCTGATTATAATAAGTTTTTA
>MDSY01049310.1_pt1 | contig 10085 bp, 3 predicted proteins | sample 811131 | NCBI WGS metagenome assembly MDSY01 (sample SAMN05326643, study PRJNA326480) | marine metagenome | isolation source: seawater | place: Atlantic Ocean: South West | collected 2010
CCCCCAGGGGGGGGCAGTGCGCGGACGAAAGGCTCAATAAGGCAATTCTGAGCTGAGCCTCTCGCACCGAGCCAGCATGGTCGAGCCCGCTTTTTGTTCGCTGAGGAAGACGTTGGACGTGCTAATGGTGCGCGGGCAGGCGGCGGAGCCGGCTGGCCGGGCGGGAGCGGTCGTCTTCGCGAGCGACCCGAAGGCCCTGCGGGGTTCGTTGCTCAAGTTCAAGGAGGGGAAGGAAGTGGACGGCGGCGGTCAGTTTGCTGCGGTCAGGGTGTTCCAGGGCGTTCACGTTGATGGCGAGGTCACCACGCTCAAGGTCTCGCTCACGGGCGGCGGCACGCCGGCCGCGTGCAAGTGGATGACGAAGGAGGAGCTGGACGAGAAGGTGAAGTCGGTGGTGGTCGGTGTTTTGGCAGATGCCAAGGAAGCGAGGAGCTCGAAGGGCAAGGGGGTGGCGGAAGTGTCCAGGCGCCATGATGTCGTGCTGTCGGTCGTCGAGAAGGAGGGCGGCTTCCGCGAGCTGCGCGCTGTCACTTCCAAGGGCGCGATGCAGTACACGAGGGAAACAACGGTGGAGACGGCGGTGTCGGAATACAGCATGCAGTGGCTGCCGTGGACGGAGGAGGGGGGGGGAGCAGCGCAACCCCCGGCCCCAGAGCACGCGGACCTGGTGCCCAAGGAGCTGTACCTCAATCCGGAGCCTGCGGTTGCCCAGGGGGATGAGACGGACGAGGACTATGGTTTCTGTGGCGTAGTCGGCTGGCCTGAGATGCTCGTGCAGCTCGGCTTGCTGGACGGCGAGCCGGCGGAGCTCAGGCAGGGAGGCAGCCTGCAGTGCGACGACATGCAGGTGGGAGAGTTGTGCGACCTGGCCCACAACCTGGTCGGGCACCTGGAAGGGGAGCCGGGCACGGACACTCTGCTGCAATACATGGCAGGGCGCGAGGAGCAGAAGATGCTCCTTCAGGCCGTGCTGGACTTCGGCTACAAGCTGGAGGCGGCGTACCCGAGGTTGTTGCCGTCAGCGGCGGAGTCGGCCTACCAAGTCGTATGCAAGATGGGGCCGCTGTCTGGAGGCTTGATGCACAGGGGCACAGCAAGCATCCATGCAATGCACATCGCCGCCGAGGTCCGAGACTACGAGGAGCCCGAGCACTGGGACTGTGATCCGCGAGGGAACTTCATGCCCAGGGCTGAGCTCGCGCGGCTCGAGCGGCGCAGGGCCTTTGACGGCGCGACTGCGGCGGTGGCAGCGGCGCGCGCGCTGGGAGGAGTAGCCAGCCCCGGCCACCGCTCGCAGGGTGGGTCGCGGGCAAGCTCGCCGGGGCTGGGGCAGCTCGCGCTCACGGGCTTCGCCACGCCCCGCGTAGGCGGCCAGGCGGGCAGCAGGCCTGGATCGCCGCTGGTGCCGGGCGGGTCGTCGCCCGGATCTCCGGGGCCAGGGTCGCCGGCCCTGGCGATGTTCGCCTCGCACCTGGCTGTGCGGCCGACCGACCAGGGCGTGGACTCGCCGCAGCTGCAGGCGCCGGCGCCGCGCGGGGGCGTCCTCACGCCCCCGCCGCAGATGATGTACCATCAGTCCCAGCAGCAGCAGCAGCAAGCCCAGCAGCAGGGCCCGCAAGGGGGGCAGGGCCCGCACATGTCCAGCTTGCAGCAGCAGCAGCTGGCACAGGCGCAGGTGCAGGTGCAGTACCTGCAGCAGCAGCAGCAGCAGCAGCAGCAGCAGCACCAGCAGCAGCAGCAGCAGCAAGGGCTTCAGCAGCAGCAGCAGCAGCAGCAGCAGCAAGTCCAGCAGCAGGGCCAAGTGCAGTGGCAGATGCAGCAGCAGCAGCAGCAGCAGCAGCAGCCGCAGCAGCAACCCCCGTGGCAGATGCAGATGGGGCAGAGGCCGCCGCCGCCGCCGCCGCCGCCGCAGATGCCGCAGCAGCAGGTGCCGGTGCAGCAGCAGCAGCCGTGGGGGCAGGGGCTCGTCGCCGTGGCGGGCGCGGCGGCGCTGAGCATGCACCACCCCGCGATCACTGACTTCATCCCGCTGGGGCGCGAGGGTGACAGCCCGAGGCAGATAGTCGATGCCATGGGGGGCGAAACCATGCAGCGCACGCTGGCGACGCTCCGCCCGCCGCCGCCGGGGGTGCAGCCTGCCAACTGGACGGGTCGCGACCTCTTCGAGTCGTTCGTGCCGCTCAACTCGGACCAGGCGGCGGAGGCCACCCTGGGCGACATCCGTGACCTGCACATCGCCCTCGTGCAGCAGGGCGTGCGCGCGGTGCCGGGCGCTGGCCCGCGGCCAGTGGACTACACCCAGGCGCACGGGAGGCTGCGCACACTGGTGTCCCAGGCCGCTACTGTACGGCCGCAGCCGGCAGCCGTGGCGCCGGGCGGCGCCGCGCAGCCGTTGCGCGCGCCCGATGGCACGGCCTCGACGCTCGAGTCGGGCACGGCTGATGACAGGAAGTACGAGGCGTGTGTGCCCATGAGCCGCCTGCACCCGCTGCAACGTGTCGAGTACATCGTCTCCGAGGCGCGCGTGGCGCAGACGCCAGCGGTGCTCTCGCTGTCGCCGGAGGCGGCGGTGGCTCGGTGCGTCAACCAGGGCGAGCCAAACGGGTCGGCGGCGTTCGCCTACCTCTTCAGCTCCGCCACCACTGAGGACAAGGCCTCAGGTTCGATTGCGACCTCGATCAAGGGGGCCAGGGGGGCATTAGTAGAGTCGCTGGTAGAGCACCGCGTCGCCGCCATGGGCGGCGTGCTGGAGCGCAACGTCACGGCGGCGCATAAGAACGAGCTCAGGGTGTTCTTCGGCGGGTTCTTGTATGGCAAGCTCAGCTCGAGGGAGGTGACCCGCTTCTTCGCGTGGGTAATGCCGGATCAGGACCGCGGTGCGCAGCCGGGCACGCTTGCCGGTGGCCGCCCAGGCAACCCGGACGAGCGAGGCGACTTCATGCGCGCAATGCCGCTTGTCTTCAAGGACATGACGCGGGCGTGGGGCGACGCGGCGGGCTGCGAGCTCGGGCCCGACGGAGTCTTCGGCATTCGCCACGTCTACGAGGACATCTCGCTCCGCATGGACATGCAGCGTATGCACGCCGTCTTCGACGACATCTACCGAGGCATCTTTCGTGCCTTCGCGCGCTGCAGGACGCAGAACGGCCTCAACTACCACGTGTCGGAGCTGCCCGGCGCGACCAACCCGCACCGCACCATGATAGGCGGCTACCTGCGTCCGAACCTGTGCAACGTGGTCGTGGTCTACGGCACTTACACGGTGGAGCCGGAGCAGAAGGAGCAGAAGGAGGACGAGAGGCTCGAGCGCAAGTGGAACAAGCGCATGGACGAGACGGGCGGCGCGGGGCACCAATCCTCCACGGCGGTGAGCGCGCTCGCGGCGCAGGTGGGGGACATGCAGCGCCAGCTGAACGCGTACAAGCGTGGGGCCCCGACGCAGCCCACCGTCGCGGGCGGCCCCCCGCCCCCGCCCCCGGGCGGCCCGCCGGTGGTGCAGCAGCAGCAGGTGGTCAAGCAGCAGCGGGTGCAGCAGCCCCTGCAGCCGGTCGTCGCAAGCGGTGCGCCCCAGATCCCCACGCCGAGGGACCCGGGTGACGTCACCATACCTGCCCGAGACCCGGTCAAGCTCGTCGAAAGGTACGAGTGGGAGCTGCACAAGGCGGGCAAGCCATCCAGCTGCGGGTGGCTGGCGCTGTTCGACGCGTGCAAGACCGGCGGCAGCGGGAAGCGGTGCCCGAGGTGCGCGGCCGGCCTTGTCACGCCGGACAAGGATGCGTTTCTGGCGGTGGCGGCCACGGCCATGACTCCCCAGCGCACCGGGGAGCTCGACGCGGTCAAGGCCAAGCGTGGCTGGGGCTAGGGGCTGGGCGGGGCGCGGGCGGCGGCCGCGTCCCGCCCAGCTCCAACGGGGGTCTCTGCGCCATCGCAGGGCCCCGAACGTGTGGTGGATTCGGAGCGCGCCACGGGGGTGGGCGGTGGGGGCTCGCCTGCATGGCCGGCCCCCCAGGTGGAGGTAGATCGTGCGCACCGGCAGCAGCAGCCGGCGCAGCAGGAGGCGCAGCAGCAGCAGCGCCCACAGCGGGCGCCGCAGCCCCAGCAACAGCATCAGCACCAGCATATACAGCATCAGCATCAGCAGCAGTACCAGCATGAGCATTTTCAGCAACACCATCAGCAGCAGCAGCAGCAGCAGCAGCAGCAGAAGCAGCAGCAGCAGCAGCAGCAGCAGCAGCGACAGCAGCAGCAGCAGCAGCAGCAGCAGCAGCAGCGCCAGCGCCAGCAGGCGCAGCAGGGCCACCTGCATCAGTGGCGGCGCCGTGCGGCCAGCGTGGCGGACGAGCGGCCCGATGAGGCGATTCTTCGCACTCTATGCGGAGTACCCGAGGTGCGCCGGACGCGTGGCCTTAGCCGCCGCAGTGCTTGTGGTCGCTGTAGTCACAGTAGTCACCGTGGTCACCGAGGTGCAGTATTTGTAGTTAGCGCAGGCACAGTAGTCACTGTGGTCACTGTAGTAGTTGTGGTGGGTCACGTAAGTGAAGTCAGTGAGTGGAGTCACAGTAGTAGCATGCACTCGAAGGTGGCGACTCGCCCAGGCCACAGCGCCTGCCCCAAGCTGTAGCCGAGCCGTAGCCGTGGCCACATGTGCTCCGCCTACGCTGGGCAGCCGGGCCGGGTCACTGACTCATACGTCACGGCAGTGCCTATTGTATGCCTGCCGCTCAAAAACGGAGGATATGATACGGTCACTACACATGGGTAACATCTCCTCCCTGGGCTACAGGTACCGAGCGACAAGCCGCGCGTGCTTCTCATGTACCCGGGCCACAGGCGCCCAGGGGGCGCCGATGACCAGCTTGAGGCGCTCGGGTACAGCGTCGTTGGCATTGACGAGGTCAGGGGCCACGACGCGGCCGATGGGGCGTTGGCCGCGGCGCTCATAGACCATGCGCAGCGCGGGGCTTTCGTCGCCTGCCAGCAGGGCCTGCCGTGCGACTCGTACGCCATCGTGCGTGCGGCGGGCCCCAGGTCCTGCCAGCTGCGCACGTGGGAGCACCCGCATGGGGACCCGGCGACGATCACCGTGGGGCAGAGGACCTACCTGCGCCTCCACAATGGCCTGCTGGACCTCACGCTGGCCATCCTGGAAGCCATGGCGCGGTTGGACAGGCCGGGCCTGCTCGAGAACGGCGCGAGCAGGCACATCCAGGGCACCGATTACTACTGGCCGGCGCGTGCGGGCATGCCCCAGGTCTGGAGCATGGCGCAGTTCGAGGCCACGGCGAGACGGCTGGGCCGCCGCATGACCCTGGTCACGGGCCCGCAGTGCGCTTTCGGGCCTGGCCCGCACGGGCTATTCCAGGCGTACACCACTCTGGCGTGCGTCGGGCTAGCGAGGCAGCGCATGGAGGATTTCGGCCGCATGAAGTGCCTGCACCCGCGGGGCCATGGCCAAGTGGCAGCGGGCTATGACGATCATGGCACCTCCATGGCTGGCAAGAAGGCGCAGTACTCGAACGCTTTCTGGGCAGCGCAGATCTTCGCCCTGACGGGCAGGTATGCTCACTGGCGCAAGTCGGGCCGCCGGCGCAAATCGGTGTCGTGGGCTGACGGGGCAGGCGGAGCCCTATCGGCCATGGAGCCTAACCCGCCTGAGCAGCAGCAGGACTGGACGCGCAAGACCAAGGCGGGGCGGGTGGCCGATGGCCCCTACCTGGCCGAGCCCATATGCGAGCGCATACATCGCGCGCGCCATGACGCGCCGCCGTGGGCGTCGTTCCGCCACCGCAAGCCGGCGTCGGCGGAGGAGCGCGAGGTGGCCCCCATGCCGGTGGGCAACGTGCCGCAAGTCACGGAGGCGCACGAGCCTGACCCGCTGGCGTGGTCGGACGAGCAGTGCCTGGAGTTCGCGAGGCGCGAGCTTGGTCGCAGTGTTGAGCCAGCGGACCTTTGGCCGCCGGGTGTCTACCAGGAGCAGCTCGACTGGCTGCAGCAGGCGAGCGAGGGCCGCCCCCCGCCGCGGCGCACATGGCCGGACGGCCAGCGCGTGTGGTGGGCGCGGGGCCGGGTCTGGGATCAGAGGGACCCGAGCGACGTGCGCCCCGTGGTGCGGTCGGACCGCGACACGGTCTTTGCGCCTGACGGCGCGGGCCAGCTCAACCGGGAGGCTTTCCGCGCCATGGCGCGGGAGGTGGGTTGCCAGGATGCGCGGCTCCTGGCCACCGTGGGCGAGGGGGGTATGGAGTCGGGGTCGACCTGTGCGCTCGACACCGTGCTCTGCGGCCACCACCCGGGCTTCTACGAGAACGAGGCCTTCGGGGAGGAGGCGCTGGCCAAGGAGAGGGACTCGCACTGGGCGGACCACTCGCATATCCACCCGCCGTTCTCGCCAACGCACATGGTGCCTCGTGACGTGGTCAACACGGTGAAGGGCAAGGTGCTCCTGGCGGGCTCCCTGAGAGCAGACGGCTCGGAGGTGATGGCCGACGAGGTGATACGAGTCCCCAAGGGGAGGATCACGCTCGACCCGAGCACGGGGGACGAGTCGCCCAACGATGGCATTCCGCCAGAGCGGCGCACCACGGTGCTGCCCACGGTGCGCGGCACGGGCCAGGCCATTGCGGTGGTTGGCCAGGCGGCGAGGGCGGCGGGCGAGCGGGCGGTGATCGTGGGCATCGACGACTCCTCGGCATACTGCTACGTGCAGCAGCAGCGCGCTGAGTGGTGGTTCAATGCTTACCTTGCCCGCCGGGCAGACCGCACGGCGGTCGTCGGCTTCCTGACGCGCATGGGGTTCGGCGGGGCCCACTCCACGCAGTGCTACCAGGGCATCGGCACGGTGGCAACACAGGCCATGCGCAAGCGCTTCAGGGAGTTCGACGAGGCGCACCCGCTGCCTGAGGGCATGCAGCGCTGGTCGGCCAAGCGGCGGAAGCTGCAGGAGCTCGGCCTGCTCCCACCAGGACCGGAGCAGTCGTCGCCGGACTTTGCCTCCAGCTTCGTGGATGACACGCAGATCGTGGCCACATCTGATGTGGTTCAGTGCGCCAAGCCGTGCTGCGAGCGTCACAGGCTGGTGCACCGCGGCGCTGACGCCACGCGAGCAGTTGGGGGCGTGCCCATGCACCGCGACTCCCGCGCGGCGCGCAAGCTGAGCATCGCAGTGGACGTGAAAACCGAGATGGGGCTGTTGGTCGCCCAGGAGAAGACCGAGGGTGGCACGGCGGCAGTCAGCCTTGGCCTGCTCCTCGACGTGGCAAGCGACAGGATCCGCTGCCCGGCGGGCAAGCGCGCCATCATGCTCGAGGACATAGACGGGCAGATCGCGGCGATCCGCGCCGAGGGCGTGGTGCAGCGTGAGCTGGCGGAGGAGATGACTGGCCGGCTGGGCAACCTCACGCAGATCGTGCCGGAGATCCTCCCGCACATGCACGGTGGCCACAGGGTGGCCAACGCCGCGTTCACGGACGGCAAGGGCCGGCGGCACCAGCTGGCCTCGGTCCGGCTGGGGGCGTCGTCCCCGGCGCGGAGGCAATACCTCGGCCTGCTGCGGGTTGCGAGGCAGCTCATAGACAGCAACGAGGGCGTGCCCATGATGTCCCCGGCGGTCTTCCCAGGCCCGGAGCAGGCGCACGTGTGGACCTCCACCACCGACGCCAGTGGCAACGACGGGGCGGGCGGATACGTCTTTCGACCGCACGAGCCGGACCACGCGTGGCTGGTCAGCGAGGTGTGGCCGCCGGACGTGCTGGCGGCGCTACTCAATGCGGCGAAGAAGAAGGCGGAGCGTGACCCTGACGTGCCCTTGCTCTCGATGCCCGCGGCCGAGCTCTTCACGTGCTGGGCGGTGCCGGAGGCTGTGGCACGCGCATCCCGCTGCACTCCGGCGGCAGTGTTGGCAGTGGGGGACTGCGACCCGGCGGCGAAGGCCATCAATGCGGCCTCCAGCGGCGTGCCGCAGATAGCGCACATCCTTGACGCCATGAGGCGCACGTCGTCACAGTGGCTCGGCATCCATGTGAACCGGGAGTGGAACCTGGACGCCGACAGGCTGAGCCACCCGCGCATGCTGGACCGTGTCCGTAGTGATGCTGCAGCGGGCGGCATACGCACGTCGGTGGCGTGCATACCCAATGCGGTCTGGGACGAGCTCAGGAGGGCGATGCTGGTTCCAGGGGGCGACGCCGTCTTCGGGGGCGGCGCTCTAGGGGTAGTGGACACAGGCTCAGACCCGGTCAACGAGCCGGCCTAGCCGGCCAGGGCGTACGCCGGGTGCTTCCCACTGGCTCGCCGCCCGTGCGCAGGTGGTGCGCGCGAGCAGCCAGCGCTGGGGCCGATGCATGGCGCTGTGCCGATTCGGGCCGGCCCGCCCCCGGTGCTGGCCAAACGTGTGGGCGCCCAACTGCCCGAGCCGAGGGGCGCAGTGGTGCATCACCGCGGGGAGCAGGCTGACGCGATACAGAGACGCAACATGCTCAGGGCGCATGACGTCGGCATCCTCGGGCAGGGGCCGGAGCACCTGCCGCTGGATTGGGCGGACCCCACCCGCGGTGAGGTCGATCACGTCGCGCAGATCGAGGCAGGGGTGCAGCTCCGCCTGCGCACGGCGCGGATGCAGTCCAAGGACAAGCGCACGGCCACGGGCCTCGGCGCACTGGAGGAAGTGCGAGCGCGCATGCCGAACCTCGTGTTCTTCAAGCCGTTGGAGCACGTGGGCGACTTGCGCACGTCGGCGTACAACGAGCGGATGCTGTGCCTCATAGCCGAGGCCATCCGGGCGCAGCGCAAAGTCTTGGCAAGCAGCGTCTCGGGGTACGTCTCGGCGATCAGGACGCTGGTCGAGCGCGATCACGCGCAGCCGCTCCTGTGCCCGGGCCCAGGGGCATCGGGCAAGATGCTTTCGGAGCTGTACCTCAGCATGCGCAAGGAGGATGGCCCCAGGGCTCACCGACACCTCGGCAGGGCCATGCGCTCGGCCCACATCCGAAAGGTGGTCAGCCAGCCGGGCTACGCTGCTTACGCACTCACCCATCTGGGCTGCATGGAGCATGCCCTCCGGCACGCGTGCCACCAGTGCTTCCTCCGGCCCGGTGAGGTCGGGACCCCGGACAACCAGCCCTTCTGCCCGAACACCATGCTGGTGTGCGGACCCAACTCGGTGCAATGGGTCACGGCGGCCCAGGCAAACGCAGACAGGCCCAAGCTCTTCATCATGGTCCTGTCCATAAAAGACTCGGAGTCCAGGCGCACGAGGATGCCAATCACGATCGAGCCACGGGCCCCGGGCGGGGGCACGGTGGATCACTTCTGCCCGTACTTGGCCATCCTGGCATGGTGGTCCATGCGCACAGCGGGCATCCCGGAGGAGAGCTGGAATGACGTGCCACTGTTCGTGAGACCGGGCACGCACCCGGCTAGCGTGGACGCAACGGCGGTCTTCGCAGCCTCGCATCTGCTGCCGATGGTGAGGAGTGACGCCCTCGTGGTGGGCTTCCCCCCGAACGAGGTCTTCGGCAACGCGTACCGCGTCGGCGGGGCCACGGATCTCAGGGACGCCCCGAGCAACGCAGTCTCAGTCATCGCGGGCCCCTGCATTGGCATGGAGCAGGCAACGCGCATGATCAAGGCGCGCGGCCGGTGGTACTCGGACATCTACGAGATATATGAGAGGGGATCGCTGCAGGAGCATGCCCTCGCCTCCGCGGCTATTACCGAGGCGGGTGGCATGGACCTGGAGCAGATCCTGGTTGGCTGGATCCAGCCGGGGCGCTGAGCACGGCGGCTGGGCGTGGCTCCTGGGCGGAGCCATGCCGCGGGACGGGGCCGGCCGAGCCGAGCCCAGAGCCGGGCGGGATCCCGTGGTACCGGGCAGTTGACATTGGTGGTCCTGGGTATGGGCTTGGCCACGCGACGGGAGGTCGCAGTGGTGGTATTCCTGTTAGCCTGCTAGCATTCGGGATTACCCCTGCGCACCACCGAGGGGTATCTTCCGTGCATCACGTGGCTGGACCATACAGGTCCCCCTGAGACACGTGCCGTCTCTCCCGGGTTTCGTCAGGCCCCCCACGGGTTCGTCACTCCTGGCC
>MDSY01000981.1_pt1 | contig 10081 bp, 10 predicted proteins | sample 811131 | NCBI WGS metagenome assembly MDSY01 (sample SAMN05326643, study PRJNA326480) | marine metagenome | isolation source: seawater | place: Atlantic Ocean: South West | collected 2010
CCAATACCTTTTCACGCTTTTTTCTCCAATATTCCAGCTAAAAATGAGCACGAAGGTGATACCGCACGCGTTCAAATAAAAGAGGCGCCCATTGCTTCATTGATCGCAATAGGTATTGCAGCCTTGGGTTGTTTGGTCTTGTTTATCTACCCCAACCCTCTTTACGAATTGGCTTCTGCTATTTTAGAACCTCAGCAAGTGACTCACGGAAACTAATAAAATGACTCAATGTCCAGATATTCAGAACTATAAAACATCGACGTCAATATTATTGCCACTTTCATTTAATTGTTGCCGTTTGTTAAAAAGAAACTTTTACTGCCTTCTCTTAAAAACACAAATTGGAGAGCACGTATGAACGAGCAAGAAAAACATTGGCTAGTTAGAGAAAAGACCATACGCTTACTTTGGCAAGGTGGTATTGCTGTGCTGTTTTTGCTCGTCATGGCTGATTTTTTTATTCACCCCCACCCTTACTTCCAGATAGACGGTACATTTGGCTTCTTTTCTTGGTTTGCTCTTGTGACCTGTATCAGCATGGTACTTTTTGCTAAGGCACTTGGTCTAGTTTTAAAGCGAAAGGACACCTATTATGACAATGAGTGACTTCCCACCAGGCCTGGTATTAATTATTGGCGCATTGTTACTGCCGATCATAGGTCAAAGACTGAGACCTTTGCTTACACTAGGCCTGCCTCTGTTAACACTTTACCTAGTATGGAGCTTGCCAAACGGCACTTTCTCTACTTTCTCTATGTTAGATTATAACCTTGCCTTTATTCAAAGTGATTCACTAAGCCGTCTTTTCGCCACTGTTTTTTCTATAATGACATTTGGTGGAAGCTTGTTTGCACTTAAGCAAAAGCGAGTATTGGAACTCGTTTCAGTATTTGTCTATGCTGGTAGTGCTATTGGTGTTGTTTTTGCTGGAGACCTGATAAGCCTGTTTATTTTTTGGGAAATAATGGCTGTTGCATCAACGTTAGTTGTTCTTTCAGCTGGTGGCAAACGTTCATATCAGATTTCAATGCGATATTTCCTCGTCCACGTTTTTGGTGGCACGCTATTATTGATAGGAATATTGTCATATATTGTAGACACCGGCTCGACTGCATTTACCGCAATGGAACCCAATACATTCGGTACTATCTTTATTCTTATGGGTTTCCTTATTAACGCTGCTGCCCCACCTTTATCAGCATGGTTATCTGATGCCTATCCAGAAGCTTCTTTTAGTGGGGCTGTGTTTCTTTCAGCTTTTACCACTAAAGCCGCTGTATATGTTTTGCTGCGTGGTTTCCCTGGGTCTGAAGTTCTCATTTTTATCGGTGTATTTATGATTTTTTATGGCATTATTTATGCCTTGTTAGAAAATGATATGCGCAGGATTCTCGCTTACAGCATCGTCAATCAAGTGGGCTTTATGGTGACCGGTGTAGGTATTGGTACAGAAATGGCTTTGAACGGTGTTGCTGCACACGCCTTCACACACATCATCTATAAGGGATTATTACTAATGTCTGCTGGTTCTGTCCTTTACATGACTGGTAAGCGCAAGTGTACTGATTTAGGAGGACTATTTCAGAGTATGCCACTCACTGCCGTGTGCAGTATTATTGGTGCTCTGTCGATCTCTTCATTTCCACTGACCTCCGGTTTCATCAGTAAATCGATGATCAGTCAGGCGGCTGCAGATGAAAGCCTAACTTTAGTTTGGTTTATGCTGATGGCTGCATCAGCTGGGGTATTTCTCCATGCTGGGATTAAATTTCCCTGGTTTGTATTTTTCCAAAAAGATTCAGGCTTGCGCCCTTCAGATCCACCTTGGAGTATGAGGCTAGCAATGATCCTGTTTGCAATTATTTGTATCGGTCTAGGAATTTGGCCTGAATATTTATACGCAATGTTACCTTATGAGGTTACTTATGTGCCTTATACTTTGACTCACGTGGTACAGATGTTGCAGCTGTTACTATTCTCAGGCTTTGCTTTTTTTATCATGCTCCCTTTGATGAAACGAACACTGACTATTACGCTAGATTTCGACTGGACTTATCGACGTTTTTTCCTTTTAGTATTACGCCGAGTGTTTGCCATAGTTTGGAAAGTTGATGAGGCGTTGCGCCGTATTGTTCTCTCCAAACTAGATTCTGGGCTAACTTATTTAGCCCAGAAGAACATAGGAGCCAGTAGCTTACTTTCTCGTGATCATCCAGCAGGCAGTATGGTCCTTTGGGTTACGGTTATACTGGCTATGTATATGTTACTAAGTTTCATTCGTTAACCATTTTGTACCTATTTTCTGGTACCTTTTTATGGGTGTTTTTTATAGGTACTGGGATTGGCCTGAGTAAATTAACATGGAAGGGGTCATAACGGCCCACTGGTGCCTTTTAACCTTGCCTTGGCACCAATGGGTATAGACACCTAAAACGCCCACGAGAACAAACTACGGTAACGTAAGCCCTATGGAGATGCAGCAATAGACTTGCATTTTTTAGTACCTACCTAAATTATAAATCTAAGCGTTATATTTGCTATTGATGGTCAGTACCTATCGACGTTTATTGCAATAAAACCCATAACAAATAATATGCACAATATGCACATAGGGTTCTTTTTTCATATTTCCTTAACTTTTAGATGGAGCCTATGATAAATTTTAATTGGCCCAGATCACGCAAGATCACTGGCTTAAAACTCCCTTCTAAGCCTCACCACTAAGCCTCACCTCTAAACCACACTTTTAAGTATTTCTAAAAGATATTCATATTCAGTCACATAATGCATTGGTTAACCAACTATCGATTAGATCGCGAAATTACTTTGAGTTTCTAGTGTTTTATCACGTCTAATTTTATAGAGTAGCATCAGTATTATAAAAGATTCTGCTCACCAAAAATAACGAAACAATGATAATTGACACCAAAACAGTTGAATAAAATCACTCGAAAGTAATTAGAACCAACAATCTGGCCAAAAAAATAAAAAATAAATCCAAATACTTACCCACAGCTTATACAGGTTATATGTCGACACATGGACGGTTTAAAATAACCAGAATAATTTGGCAAAGGTGTTTGAGGTGGACCTTAATAAAAGTTATCCACACTATCCACAAAGATATTCACAAAACGTTAGCCTTTGAACAAATACCCTAGGACGAGAACCCATTTTTCGCTTAAAACCTGTGAATAAGCTGCAATTCTAAAGGTAACTAATCTGGGGACAACTTACAGCTGTGTATAAGTACCCTAGTTGTGCACATACCATACCCAACCTTTGTAACCTAGATTCAAGCCCAATTAACAGGTTTATCATCAGTTCTACTCATTGTTTTTAATAAGTTTTATTAACTTATACATAAAAAAAGGGGTGCTTAGTAATAACAACAATAACAATATAAAATAAATATACTTTTTAAAATAAATATAACTAACTAGGTGTCAGCATAAATCAAATTTTTGACGTTTTCTTAACCGCATTAAAAACGCTATACTAACTCCGTCGCAGTTGAATTGAATTTAGTAAGGAATAGCTCGTGGATTTTACCTCACGTTTTGATGTTATTGTTATTGGTGGTGGACACGCTGGCACAGAAGCAGCTTTAGCGAGTGCCCGTTTAAGAGCTAAAACGATTCTATTGACACAGAACATAGACACTCTAGGCCAAATGTCTTGCAACCCAGCCATTGGTGGAATTGGTAAAAGCCACCTAGTGCGTGAGATCGATGCATTTGATGGTGCCATGGCGAGGGCTACAGACTTAGCAGGAATTCAATTTCGTGTACTAAATTCGCGCAAAGGACCAGCAGTCAGAGCAACACGCGCTCAGGCAGACCGTAGCCTGTACCGAACTGCCATTCGTCAAACCTTAGAAAACCAAGAAAATCTCTATATTTTTCAACAGTCAGTTGATGATCTCATCATAGAAAAAGATCAAGTGATTGGTGCTAAAACCAATATGGGGTTAAATTTCTACGCCCAGCAAGTCATCATGACAACAGGCACTTTTCTTGGTGGTATTGTTCATATCGGTATGCAGCAAAGCCAAGGGGGCAGAGCCGGTGATGCGCCAGCCAATGCACTAGCAAGACGTCTAAGAGAACGACCGTTTCGTATAGAGCGCTTAAAAACGGGCACACCGCCTCGTATAGATCGACGCACAGTAGATTTTAGTGTCATGCAGGAACAGCCAGGAGATAGCCCAAGACCAGTGATGTCTATGCTTGGTAACGACAATGATCATCCACACCAAGTGCCGTGTCACATTACTCATACCAATATCAATACTCAAAACATAATTCGTGATAGTTTACATCGTTCACCATTGTATGCAGGGGTAATAGAGGGCGTCGGGCCGCGTTATTGTCCATCAATAGAAGACAAAATTACGCGTTTTGCAGACAAAGACAGTCATCAAATATTCGTCGAGCCTGAAGGACTCAATAGTATTGAACTTTACCCTAATGGTATTTCTACTAGTCTACCTTTTGACGTCCAGTTAAATTTTGTAAGATCGATTAAAGGATTTGAACAGGCCCATATTATTAGACCAGGTTACGCAATCGAGTACGACTATTTTAATCCACAGGACCTGAAAGCCACTCTAGAAACAAAATTAATTAGTGGATTATATTTTGCAGGCCAAATTAACGGTACAACTGGATATGAGGAAGCAGGCGCCCAGGGTTTATTGGCAGGAGTTAATGCAGGCCTTAAAGCCCTAGGTAAAGAGAGCTGGACAGCTCGTCGTGACCAAGCTTATCTTGGGGTGATGGTAGACGACTTGGTAACTAACGGCACACAAGAACCGTACCGCATGTTTACTAGCCGCGCAGAATACCGACTATTGCTAAGAGAAGACAATGCTGACCAACGCTTAACTGAAATTGCTTATAAACTTGGCTGCGTGGGTGAACAACGGTGGCGGGCATTTAACGAAAAATGCGAATCTATTGCCCAACAAAAAAAGATCATGAGAGAAACAAAGATAACTTTGCATAACGAATTGGGACAGCAATTGGAATCTTTGTTAGATCAAACACTAAGTAAAGACACTAATTTATTAGACATACTTAAACGACCTGAGTTAACTTACGAAAAGCTACACCAAGTAGCAAAATTGCCTGAAGTAGACAAAACAGTAGGTGAACAGATAGAAATTGATATTAAGTACGCCGGTTATATAGATCGCCAAAAGGAAGACGTTGAACGTCTTAAGCGCAGCGAATCTACCGTAATACCAGTTGACTTTAATTACCAAGCTGTTCATGGACTGTCCAACGAAGCAACGTCAAAACTAGAACAAATCAGGCCACCAAACTTGGGCATGGCTAGTCGAATTCAAGGGGTGACGCCTGTAGCGCTCTCTTTGTTGTTAATATATTTGAAGAAACATAAAACGAAAGCAACAGTTGATTTGGCATTACACTGATGACACTACCAACTCAAGCATTAGTACAAGATACCACCCAAACTCAATGGCGCAAGCTGATTGATAAGGGTAGTAGGTTGCTTTCGATCACCTTAACGACTGATCAACTGGAGTTGCTGGTTAGTTATGTTGAACAACTCGTTAAATGGAATAAAGCCTATAACTTGACAGCTATTCGTGATCCCTTGCAGATGATAAAGTTACATGTGTTTGATAGCTTGGCCATTGTTGAGTCTCTATCTAGGCTAAATGAACGTCGTATTATTGACGTTGGCACAGGTGCAGGTTTGCCAGGAATGGTTTTAGCGATTATCTGGCCCCATAAATCCATTCACCTACTCGATACAAATGGCAAAAAAACACGTTTTCTTACGCACTTTAAATACCTACATCAACTTAATAATGTCGAAATAATAAACCAACGTTGTGAAAATTATGTGCCAGACGTAAGCTACAACATTGTATTGTCTAGGGCTTTTTCATCGATTACAGATATGCTAACCGGGTGCCACCAGTTGGTCTGCGATGATGGCGTTTTTGTTGCTATGAAAGGGACTTATCCACAACAAGAATTAGATGCTATGCCAAAAATTTATAGACTGATAAACTGTGATGCCTTGCAGGTACCGGGTGTTAACGCACAGCGACACCTGTTAACTATTAAAAAGCGATTAGCGTAGGTTACTTGTGAGTAGAGTTATTGCAGTAACTAATCAAAAAGGTGGTGTTGGTAAAACCACTACTTGTGTTAATTTAGCGGCGTCGCTGGTAGCGGTTAAAAAACGGGTATTAGTCATTGATTTAGACCCCCAAGGTAATGCTACCATGGGTAGCGGCATTGACAAAAATAATTTACGTTATTCTGTGTTGGACGTCCTTACTCAAAGGGTAGATATCAACCAAGTATTGCAGAGAAACACCCCAGCTGGGTATGACCTGCTGCCTTCAAACGGTGATTTAACCGCTGCCGAGGTTGAACTGCTTCAAGTACAACAAAAAGAAACTAGACTTCGCCTCGCACTGAGTCAATTACAACATCAGTATGACTTCGTACTAATCGATTGCCCACCCTCTTTAAACATGCTCACTGTTAACGCCTTAGCCTGCGCTAATAGTGTACTAGTGCCCATGCAGTGTGAGTATTACGCATTGGAGGGTATAAGTGCGCTACTTAACACGGTAAAGCTTATTAAAAATAACCTAAACCCAAAATTAGTTATCGAAGGCATACTACGCACTATGTATGACCCCCGAAACAGCCTAACCAATGATGTTTCACATCAACTTATCAACCACTTTGGCGATTTAGTATACCGCACAGTAATTCCTCGCAATGTGCGTTTAGCTGAAGCGCCAAGCCATGGATTACCTGCACTGATGTATGATAAGCACTCTCGGGGTGCAGTGGCTTATTTGGCATTAGCTAGCGAATTTATTAGTCAACAAAAAAAGAAATAGAGCAGTATTATGGTTAAAAAACGTGGCCTTAATCGTGGTTTAGAAGCCTTACTTCAGGGTGCAGGAAGCTTTGATGTTGACTTAACAAAAAACGATCCCAAATTAATAGACGGTTTACAAGAACTGCCACTGGAGTGGATTCAACGTGGCGTTTACCAGCCGCGACGGGATATCAATCCAGAAACCCTAGAAGAACTGGCCTCCTCAATTCGTATACATGGCATTATGCAACCGATCGTTGTTCGCACTGTAGGTATTAATCGTTATGAAATTATTGCCGGCGAACGCCGTTGGCGCGCAGCTCAATTGGCAGAATTAGACAGCATACCTGCTCTCATCAAAGAAGTGCCTGATGAAGCAGCAATCGCCATGGCTTTAATCGAAAATATCCAACGTGAGGACCTTAACGCAGTGGAAGAAGCCTTTGCGCTGCAGCGGTTACAACAAGAGTTTGAACTGACGCAGCAACAAGTAGCTAATGCAGTGGGCAAATCGCGCAGTGCTATTGCTAATCTACTGCGCTTATTACAGCTAAGTGAGCCAGTACGGCTTATGCTAGAGCGCGGTAATTTAGAAATGGGCCATGCACGTTGCTTGTTAGCGCTGGATGAAAACCAACAATTATTTTTGGCTCGTGAAGTTGTGGCAAAAGGATTGTCTGTTCGTCAAACTGAAGAGCTGGCACGCAAAGCGCAGCAGACATCCAAAGTAGTAGAGAAAAGAACCTTAGATGCAAACACAACGAGTCTTCAAAATCGATTGTCTGATGCTATTGGCGCAGCAGTTAGTATAAAACAATCAGTTAAAGGAAAAGGTAAGTTAACCATTAGTTACGGGACGTTGGATCAACTTGATGGAATTATCGCTCGGCTTGAGCCTTAGTAAAGTAGGTTTATGGTATTGTTAGGTTTAGTCGTAAAAGGAGTTTTATGAGGGAAAATTCTTGAGGTTTCAAAACAAAATCAATATACTCTGTGCGCTGTGGTATTTAGTTACTTCAGTGAGTATAATTAGACCATCAACCAATGGATTTTTTAAGCACGTATGGCGCTCAATAAAGCCCCCCGTTGGTTGCAAAAAACATTAACCTATCAGGCCCTTTTAGTGGTTCTGGTTGGAGTAGGTTTATCTATAACAGACTGGGTTACGGGAATGTCCGTGATTCTTGGTGGTGCAATTTATAGCTTGCCTGCTTATTGGGCTTTTAGAAGAGAGTTTTTGCGCGGAAACAAACGCGGCTCAGTTCCTAAAGCAACAGCAGATGCAAGATTAACTTTGGCACAGATGTACGGCAATGAGCTGCTTAAACTAATATTGACTATAGTCTTGTTTGGTTTGGCGTTCAGTTTAGTTAGTCCGCTAAACCCCCTTGCCCTACTACTAGCTTTTATTAGCTCCCATATACTCTCGGCAACGCTGCCAGTTGTTATAGATAAACAAACTTCTAAGAAATCAAAGTGAGATAAAGCATGGCTAGTGGCATGACGTCCTCTGAGTATATCGCTCATCACCTGACCAACTTAACCTATGGCAACCATCCTGTTAACGGATGGAGTTTTGCATATTCTGCTGAAGAGGTCTCAGAAATGGGCTTTATGGCAATCAATGTGGATTCTATGGCTTGGTCAATTGGTCTTGGCGCATTTTTCATCTGGTTATTTAGCCGTGTTGCTAAAACTGCCACCACAGGGGTTCCGTCTGGCACCCAAAACTTCATTGAGATGATCATTGAATTTGTGGACGACAACGTAAAAAGTATATTCCATCACAAAAATGCACTCATTGCGCCCATGTCACTGACAATTTTTGTTTGGGTCTTCTTGATGAATCTGATGGATTTAGTGCCTGTAGACTGGATACCTGCGCTTGCGAGTGCAGCGGGTATTCCGTTTATGAAAATAGTGCCATCTACCGACTTAAACATTACTTTGGGTACGTCGTTGGCAGTGTTTGTATTAATTGTTTTTTACTCGATTAAGCAAAAAGGTATTGGTGGATTTTTAGCTGAACTTAGCTTACAGCCTTTAGGGAAATGGGCCCTACCTTTCAACTTACTTCTAGAAGTGGTTGGTTTGATCGCTAAACCGATTTCATTATCATTACGTTTGTTCGGTAACATGTACGCTGGCGAAATGATCTTTATTCTGATTGCACTACTTCCCTTTTGGGCTCAGTGGTTCTTATCGGTGCCGTGGGCTTTGTTCCACATCCTAATAATCACTTTGCAGGCATTTATCTTTATGGTGCTGACCATCGTGTATTTGGCGATGGCTCACGACCATCATTAATCAGTATTTTTTTACTTTTAACTACTAATCTCACTTAACTGGAGAAACACAATGGAATTGGAAATAGCACAGATTGCTGCTAGCGCATCGCTATATTATTCGGGCGCATTCATCTTAGGTATGTCTGCCCTTGCTGCCGCTGTTGGTATTGGTATTTTAGGTGGTAAGTTCTTGGAAGGCGCTGCGCGTCAGCCAGAATTAATCCCTTTATTGCGGACACAGTTTTTCATTATAATGGGTCTTACCGATGCTGTTCCTATGATCGGTGTTGGCATCAGCCTTTACATCATGTTTGCGGTTGCATAAAGGTCATCTTTAACCAACCCATATAGATGGAGGTCTTGCCATGAATATGAACATGACAATTTTGGGCCAAATGATTTCCTTTATTATCTTTGTGTACTTGTGCATGAAGTTCGTTTGGCCACCGCTTACAGCGGCTTTGGCAGAACGTCAAAAGAAGATCGCTGAAGGCTTGGATGCTGCTGATAAAGCCGCACGCAAGCTTGAAGATGCTCAGCAGTCTGTGGAAGCAGCACTGCAAGAAAGTAAGGCGCAAGCAGCTACTCTTATTGAGCAAGCTAACAAACGTGCCAGCCAGATCGTTGATGAAGCTAAACAAACAGCGCAGGTAGAAAGCGACCGCATTAAAGTGGCAGCAGCAGCCGACGTTGAACAGGAAGTTAACCGTGCCAAAGAAGCGCTTCGCGCTCAAGTAGCAACACTTGTTGTTGCTGGTGCAGAAAAAATCCTGGGCGCATCAATTGATGTAAACAACCACAAAGAGCTTGTCGATAAATTGGCAGCCGAACTGTAAGATAAAGAGAGGTTAACAATGGCTGAATCCATTACTGTTGCCCGTCCTTACACCAAGGCCGCTTTCGAAACGGCATTGGCC
>MDSY01007877.1_pt1 | contig 10081 bp, 3 predicted proteins | sample 811131 | NCBI WGS metagenome assembly MDSY01 (sample SAMN05326643, study PRJNA326480) | marine metagenome | isolation source: seawater | place: Atlantic Ocean: South West | collected 2010
GATAGTGACGGATGTAGAGACGCATCTGAAGACTTTGATGATGACGAAGATGGCATTCTTGACAATTATGATGTATGCCCTAAAGGACCAGTCGGTTGGATTTCAACAATTGAAAATGATGAAAACCAAGATGGTTGTGAAGATTTAGATTCAGATGGTGACGGCGTAGTTGACCAGTTAGACAAGTGTCCAGGTATCAATGATGACCAAGCAGACCTTGATGGAGATGGTATTGGCGATGCTTGCGAAACCGATACAGACGGCGATGGAATAATCGATGTTATGGATAATTGCGTTAGAGATTCCTTTACTTGGGAAAGTCAGCATGACATTGACCACGACCAAGATGGTTGCCGTGATGAGGATAGAGATGCAGATGATGACGGAGATAATGTTCTAGATTTGTCTGATGATTGTTCTCTTGGAGAAATAAATTGGAACAGTAGTTTCGATCACGATGGTGATGGTTGTCATGACGATAGAGAAGATAGCGATGATGACTCCGATGGAATCTTAGATTCTGATGACAACTGCCCACGAGGATACCTGGGAGTATCGGGGTCTGGAATGGATTTCGACCAAGACGGTTGTATTGATTCCGCGGAAGATACGGATGATGACAATGATGGAGTTCTAGATACATCTGACGATTGTAAGTATACTCCAGCGGGCATGGAAGTCGATACCAATGGCTGTTCGGGAATTGAATTAGACGATGATGGTGACGGAGTTCATAATCTCGATGATTTATGTCCTGCAACACCGGTCGGCCAAATAGTATCTTCAACGGGTTGCAAAGTCCAGAGCCAGAATGTAGATGATTCTCAATCAGATACAGATTCCGATTCTTCATCTTCTCTAACATGGGTGCTATTCACAATTGCTGGTATTTTAGTCGCCATTGCATTATTCATTACATTGAGGCCTCAGCCTAGCTCTGCAAAAACAGATCAAAGCGTACAATCGCAATCAACTGTATACGACGGACGGAGCCAGGGGGACGGCAGTACTGCTCTTGCCGATGTCGACAGCACCAGTTTCAATCACGACACTGGAAATACCCAAATCGTCACAGATGAATTGTGAAGCAGCGCTGAGAATGCCTCCCTCGTTGAGTGAACCAGCAATCATTCGCTTTTCATCATCCGACCATTTGAAGACCTGAGGTAACATTCTCTTACCCCAAAAAGTCATGACTGCGCCTTTCATCTCTCCTTGAGCAAAGGGCAGAGTTGCTAACTTACTGGCAAATGCTTTGATGTTTTGACCAGACTCTAAGTGAGAAATCGCAGCCTGGGCCAGTTCCGTTCTCCAAGGTCGCGAAATATGAACAATAGCACTTTGCGGTTCTCCGCCAATATGCTTAGACGCAACTTTTGCAATTTTCCTAGCTTGTTCAAGGAATGCTCTCAGATAGTTTTCATCATCAAGAGCATCTAGTTCTTCTTGACCCAATTCTTCAGGTAACTCGAATACCCTGCCTGCGACTAAATCTGTATTTCCGAGCATTTCCCACCAATCTTCAGCAATATGTGGAGTTGCGATTGAAATCATGTGTGTCCAAACCTCTAGAATTTCTTTGCCGACAGAGGGGTTGTCTCCTCCACGCCTACGATACCAATTGATATCTTTGATTAGATCAAAATGGCTCGCGTCTACAGCACCGCGTAAATCATAATTATCCATGGCAGTTTGCCATTGAAGGCATCTCTGTTTCAGACGCGCTTTCATCCACAAATCTATGTCGCTTGCTCCTCCATTCCATGACAAGATCATTTCTGGCATACTGTACAATTGGACCATCTGGCGGTAATTGGCTGCTAAAGCCGAATCAGACCAGTCCATACCAGCAGTAGGGTTAGCGGCAAAGAGAATGAATAATCTAACAGTGTCAGCGCCATACTTCTCGATCATGTCTTCCGGTGAGACAGTATTACCTAGGCTCTTACTCATCTTAGCGCTTCTCTCACTCAACACAGAATCACAGTGTGGGCACCTATTGCCTGAATGTGATACATTGAGCGTAATTGCACATGAATCACACCATGGTGCAGATTTGTTTACCATTCCTTGACACAATAATTCATTGAAAGGTTCATCAATGTCGTGAAGGCCAATATCTCTGAGAGCCTTTGTCCAGAATCTGGCATAGATAAGATGCATCTGAGCGTGCTCAATACCACCACAATAGAAATCAACATTCATCCAATTATTGGCGACATCTTTATTGAAACATATTTCATCCTGCATTGAGTCAGTATAGCGTAAGAAGTACCAAGATGAATCTACGAATGTATCCATAGTATCTGTTTCTCTCCTTGCAGGTTTAGCACATTTTGGACAATCAACATTACAGAATGTTGAACTTGATTCCAAAGGATTGCCTTTCCCATCGAAAACAACATCTCTGGGTAATTCTACTGGAAGTTGTTCTTCAGGAACCGGCACGGCACCGCATGTATCGCAATGGATGATTGGAATAGGAGTGCCCCAGTATCTTTGGCGACTAACTAGCCATGGACGGATTTTCCAATTTATTGTACTAGTACCCATTCCGATATTTTCTAAAGCGGCACATACCGCAGCCTTTGCCTCGTCTCCATACAGGCCATCAAAGCCCTCTATGCCGGAGTTAACCATCCAACCAACATTAGATTCAGCAGATTCAAGCGATGCTTCAGAATCGTCATTTTCACTCATTATCAATACGCGTTTAATTGGAATTTCATACTTATTAGCAAATTCAAAATCACGTTCATCATGACCAGGTACTGCCATCACAGCCCCAGTTCCGTATGATGCTATTACAAAATTACCAATCCAAATTGGGACATGTTCCCCTGTTAGAGGATGTATAGCGAAAGCACCTGTAGGGACTCCCTTTTTCTTACCCATATTCTTGATACGGTCAAATTCACTCATTGCTACGACTTCATCGTGTAGTAACTTCCAGTCTTCTTCAAATTGGGTTCCTTTGACCAATTGTTGAGCTAATTCATGTTCAGGAGCAAGCGTTACGAACGTGACTCCGAAAAGTGTGTCAGGCCTCGTTGTAAATACCCTGATTTTTTCATCACTTCCTTCGACGCCAAATTCTATTTCAGCACCTTCAGACCTTCCTATCCAGTCTTGCTGTAGAGCCTTGACGTTTTCAGGGAAATTAATCTCTTCCAATCCATCAAGTAATTCCTGAGCATATTTAGTAATATCAAGGAACCATTGACTCATTTCTTTTTGAATTACAGGGCCATTACATCGCCAACATCTTCCGGCTTTTACCTGCTCGTTCGCTAGAACGGTATTACAAGAGTTACACCAATTTACCGGGGCAAATTCCTGATAAGCCAATCCACTTTCTACAAACTTTAGGAAAAACCATTGATTCCAGCGGTAATATTGCGGATCATGGCTTTTGAGAAGTCTTCGCCAATCATAAGAAAAACCCATACGTTTGATTTGTTGAGTTATAGATGCCATATTTCTCTCGGTTATATCGTGTGGGTGTCCACCTTCAGCAATAGCTGCATTTTCAGCAGGCATACCAAAAGAATCGAAGCCCATTGGGTACAATACATCGAAGCCCATTAAGCGTTTATATCGAGCTACTGCGTCTCCAATCGAGTAGTTCCGAACATGCCCCATATGCATCTTACCCGATGGATATGGGTACATTTCAAGACAGTAAAAAGTAGGGTTCCCATCTTGTAATTGGGCGTGGAAAATATTTGCTTCATCCCAAGCATTTTGCCAAGATTCTTCAGTTGATTGTGGAATATATTCCGACATCGAAGTCCCTCACCGCCCCTACGGGGCGAACAGACGAACAATACAATGGCCTTGAATCCATCTGCGAAATCAGACCTCAGTTGTATCGAGGAGGAACACTGCCTCACGAGTCAAACTGTATCGGTTACGAACTCCCATCTTGCGTTTCTCAACAAGTCCAAATTTCTGTAGAGTTCGAAGATGGTGGCTAACCAATTGCTGTGATCTATCAAGGCGGTGCGCTAGTTCTGCCTGTGTAGGGTACTTTTTCATGATACCATCGTCATCAAGTAATCGCAGAATTTTACCCTGCAGGCTATTTGGATCAGGAGATAGCGGAGGCAGTGGCAATTCATCTTCTATTATTCCGGGGTGGAGGTTGGAAGTAAACGGATAGAATCGAACAAGGCGTCCATCTGGTCTTCTCCAAATCCCACCTTCATCTTCAAGTACTTTCAAATGGTGTGTAATTTGGCCATTGGACATTTCAAGTGCAGCCATTAAGGCACGGAAGTGGCATCCTGGGTTTGCAGTCAAATATCCCATTAGGCGACCTCTTTGATAACGACCATCGCTTGTCTCACTTGTACGGCCAATGAGGCCAAGGAACCACAGTCCTGCGCTTGTGGCAGGTATTCTCAAACTCTCGTTTGTTGCTATTAGGCCAATTAATAATGAGAAAATTCCACCGCTTGCAACAACAACTCCTACAGTAACGACTACTGGGCTGATCTCTTCTTCTTGGACTCCAATTATTTCCGGTTCTTGTGATTTTTCTTCGGACTCTTTGGAATCTTCTTCAATTGGCTGAACAGATTGTATGTTTACTTCTTCGATAATAATCGCATTTGCTGCGAAATTAGAACATTGTAATGCTGCATCTGAGTCATGGACTATGTATTCCCCTGAGGCTCCACTTTCAGGGGCCCAAGAGACTAATCCCGGAGCACCAGCCAGGGTGACAATTCCTTCTTCAGCAGAGTTCAGCAACCAACAAACCCCGTCGTCTGTATTGGTAGAACTCCAAGTACCTGTCACCGTTCGAGATGGTAACAACTCCTCAGTCTCTGTTGAATCTTCGTTACTAACAGTTTCTTCATCAACTGACACGGCCCAATCGAACGTCATAGAAGATTCTACAAATGGCTCGCTGATGCTAGTGAAGTACAGTGAATATTCGCCATCTGGTAAGCCCGACATGTCAAATTCGACTGCATCTAGACTTAGTGTTGTAAATCGCTTTGTAGAACTTTCTTTCTCATTGCATTGAGTTAATTGTGCTCCAACTTCACCATTTGGTCCCAGCAATTTAGTATCTAATCCACAAGCTCCTAACCAGATTATTTCATCTTCGGATATGCTAACTATTTCTGGATTTATAATAAGTAAACTTTCACCTGATATTTCTGCTGTAATCTGCATGGTTTGGCTTTTACAGTTAGAAGACCTTGCTCGACTTAAATCGATTAAGCTAGTATCGAACAAACCATGTTCTGGAATTTCCATTACTACCATTAATTCACCAGGGGTTACTATGCATCCATCGAGTCCAGTAAATGCCCAGTTCGGTTGCGAATAACTTCTTTCATCTCCAGGTGAGATTAGGTTTTGACTTTGAAGTTCAACGCACTCTTTTTGCATTCTAGAGTCCATGACCACTTCGCCAGCCGAATTCACGACCCATGTTTCAGCACGGCAAGATGTAGTGAAGTCGAGAGTGACTTCAGTGTCCCCTTGGTTTGAAATACTGATTTCGGAATCAAGGGTTTCGGACTCTCCGAATGTAGAATTACCCTCATGCACCAAACTTAGTGTAATATCGGCAAGGTTCTCTGTATTTACAGGCTGTCTCTCATCTTGAATTACTATTACGCTAGTCTCTGATGAAAGGGTGCTATCACCTAGAGTTGCAGAAATAAGATACTCTCCAGCATCTAGTATAACTGGATACTGAGAGATTGTTAAAATCTCGTTTGAAGATAGTTTATCCGGTCCACAAGAATCTCTCAACTGTGAATTGATTACTAATTTACAATCGCCAAAATCCAAGGCTATCTCTTCATTCAAGTTGTTATGTAATCTTAAAGTTACGATACTAGGACTTGCATCTGTTAGTACGCCATCTCTTGAGGTTACGATTAATTCCAATTCAAGCCCATCAGGTATGGAGAAGGGCATCTGGACTTGTACATCTATCATCGAAGACAATCCCTCTCCAGATAGTATGTATTCAATGGTGTAATCTCCTGATGGAACGAATTGTCCATCAGAATCCGTAAGATCCCAATAAAGGGTTTCAAGAGTAATAGACGATTGAGATTCAAGATTCATATCATTACTTTGATCGAGACAATTTACCGTTCCATCAAAGATAATCAAATCATCATTCCAAACTCTCAGAACCTCACTGCAAGTAGGGTCAATTTCAATGATTACTTGATCTCCAGAATTAGATAAAACTGCATTTACAGCAACAACCTCTCCCGAAGAATACCAACCTTTCTGTGGAGCATCTACAAGGTTTGCATCAAGAGTTACATCCGATGACTCAGCAAGAGTAGTTGGCGCCATAGCAAAAAGCAGCCCGGCTAGTAACACTGCCAGCATACGCTCTCTGCCCATGGTAAACCATGGGCGTCATCCCTTAGAAGTGATGCGGTCCATGGAATTGGTGAGCGAAGATGGCCGAACTGATATTGGAAACCGAAAAAATGCTTGTTTTACAGGCGCAGTTGGGCGATTGGGATAATTTAAATCACCTATTAGTTTGTAAAAAAACTAACAAAGCAGTCATTATTGACCCGTTCTTTTCCCAATACTGGCTAGATGTATGCTCAACCAATGGTTGGGAGTTAGAACAAGTATGGCTAACTCATTCGCACTGGGACCATTCTAAAGGTGTTGAAGGATTAGAAGACAAACAGGTTTGGGTTCACAAAGATGAATCACTACGAGGTTGGAACGGCCCATCAAATAACGAGTGGAATAATGCTGCAAACACATCGGTTAAGCAAGTAATAGGTCAGTTAGAACTTGAAGCCCACTGTACTCCTGGACATACTCCTGGTCACGTGACATTTACTGGCGAAGGGGTTGTTGTTAGCGGCGATTGTATGTTCTTGGGGAGGTGTGGGCGCACTGACTTGTTTGGAGGAGATGTAATTGCACAAAAAAAATCGTTATTGTATCTTAGAGATTACTTGAGGAAACTACCCGGTAACTGGATTGTTTTACCTGGCCATCAATATCAATTAGAAAATGGACAAAATCCAACTTTCATTACTATTGAAGATTTGTTGAATAATAACGAAGCACTCAATGCATTAGATGATACTAAGAAATGGGATTCACTGGATTTCCTAGCATTTGACGACAACTTGGCAGAAAGCGCTCGTCGAGAAAAGGCCAGAGAGCAGAAATTCTGATCACAAATCATCAAGGCTGAACATAGTGGGAACTGCTTCTTGTTGAGCTTGCTCTTGTTGAATCTGATGCTGCTGCCACTGTGGGACTGCCGCAGGAGGTGTCCACCCAAGTTCCATTGCTTTTGCAGTATCTCCTTGGTTCACATAGTAGTCAATCCACTCTTGTTTTCGAGACTCTTCCTCATGGAACATTGCTGAAACTTTCATTTCTTCATTGCGGCTGTATGCAGCCTTGCGTCGGCCTGCTTGCTTTGCCACCATTGCTACGGAGATTACGGCTAATAGGAACACAGCAAGTCCGACTAGAACCATTACATCTCCACTAATCGCTAATCCATCTTCACCTGAACCTTTGACATAATCGGGATCTAAATCGTTAGGGACGCCGTCCCCATCTTCATCATCGAAGTTAGCGCATGAAACTTGACTGGTCAAACCTTGACTGATTTCTGGGTCATACGGACAAGGGTCAGTCAGGTCTGAAACTCCATCTTCATCAGAGTCTGTACAACCGAAGTAATCGGCATATGATTCACCATATTTCAATTCACATTCATCCGGTTGCCACGAGCCTAATTTTTGATTATCTCCATAACCATCACCATCAGTGTCTGCCCATTGAGTGGCTCGTACAGGGAATGAATCAGCGAGGCGACCTGAATTGTTGTCTCCAAACCCATCACCGTCAGTATCTGACCATTGGCTTGGATCTGTAGGGAATGCGTCTCCCCACTGGTTTCTGACAGTAATCACATTCCCAACATCCTCTTCATCAGCAATTGTGTAATTCTCCCAGCCGTAATTGTCACCCCAGCCGTCTAAATCAATATCTTCCCACTGTTTAGGGTCTTCTGGGAATTTATCGTCTACATCAGCCCATGAATCGTTGTCAGAATCTAGACAACCTTGTCTAGAATTATTGGTACTGGTTCCGAATTCTTCAGGGCATTCATCCCCATTAGGAACTGCTTGATTGTCGCCCCAGCCATCACCGTCGTTATCGGTTTGCTGATAGAAATCTTCAGGGAACGCATCGAACGGGTCTACGACTCCATCGTTGTCAGAATCAGGGCACCCTCTTGCAGCTGGGATAGTAGATTGACCGAATAGTTCAGGACATTGGTCTCCTTTGTTACCTTCAGAGTTGTCTCCAAAACCGTCGCCATCAAAGTCACTCCACTGAGTCGGGTCGTTAGGGAAGAAGTCTCCATTTGGCAATACTGGTCTATCTCCATAGCCATCGCCATCACTATCCGCCCACTGGCTAGAATCATCAGGGAATGCATCGGGATTGTTTCCATCAGGATTGTCACCATAGTTGTCACTATCACGGTCTTCCCATTGAGTTCCGTCGGTAGGGAATGGGTCGCCTGCGTTAGACCAACCATCTCCATCGGCATCAGGACATCCGACTCTATCGATTGAAGAAGTTCCGTATTCTCCTGGGCACTCGTCGGGGTCATTACCGCTGGTATTGTCTCCAAACCCATCCCCGTCGCTATCTCTCCATTGAGTAGGATCATCAGGGAATGCGTCGGCATCACCATTGGGATGAGCTAGCCAGTCCGGAGTTGGATTTGACCATCCATCTCCGTCATTGTCTTGACATCCTAGGCGATCTTCAGAGGAATTACCCCAGGTGCTGACACAACCATCTGAGCGTGGAGAATTAGGCTCATCGCCGACCCAATCTCCATCACTATCTGTCCACTGATATCTGTCTAGGGGGAATTTATCGACCTGAGTCGCTTGAGAATCATACCATCCTGGCCAACCTTCGTTAACATCGGGAGTTGCAGGGTCGTCAGTTGGACGTATCTCAGTCCAAGATGCATCATCATAGTTATCTCCAAATCCATCACCATCTGTATCGTTCCACTGGGTTGGATTCATAGGGAATGCATCTCCAAGTTGGTTGGTGTGGTATTCTGTCAATGGCTCTAAATCATGGTAGTAATTATCGCCATATCCATCGCCATCAGAATCGGCCCATTGGCTGCTATCGTTTGGAAATACATCACCATCATCAGAGTAACCATCTGCGTCTACATCTGGACACCCAAATTGGTCTTGATAACTTGTTCCTGCAGTATTAGGACAAGCATCACCTTGGTATGACGGGAGGGGATTGTCTCCATATCCATCATTGTCAGAATCATTCCATTGAGTGCCTTCGTCAGGGAATACATCACTTCGCCCATCACCTTGGTCCGAAGTATTCCATCCATCATTGTCTGGGTCTAAATCAGCGAACCAGATGTAAAATCCTTCATTATTTCTGCCAAAGGCCTGAGCAATTCTTGAACCATCTGGGGACCAAGAAAGTCCATTTGTTTGACCACAGTTATTTCCATTTCCAGATTGACAGTTACCTGGGCGTGCCTGAGCAAGATTGTCGATGCTATTACCTGTACTGACATCATAAATTCTCGAGTATGCACCATCATTTTGGTACCAAGACATTCCAAAGATTATCTGTGTGCCATCAGGTGAGAAATCGGTAGAAAGACAAGACGTAGAAATCGACTTACTCCATTTCTGAGTCCAAGAACCAGCCGCAAACAGCCGAATAGTTGATCCTCCTCCGTCCCATCCTTCACAAATTGCCATGTGCTTTCCATCTGGAGACCAACGTACTGCATTTACGTCGGCATTAGGGGAAGAATCAGATCTGACCGTTGACCATGAACTGGTTTCAACCACGTAAAAATCGCCACTACTTCCAACCAACATGTGCGAGCCAGAAGGAGAGAAGTCAACAGATTGGAAACGGTCTTCTCCGCCAGGATTTACATTTTGGATAACAGAGCCATCGCTCATATTTATCACTCTTACAACACCGCTGGTGCCGCCATTACCCGACCTTCCAATCGCAATAGCAGCCATTTCAC
>MDSY01008142.1_pt1 | contig 10081 bp, 10 predicted proteins | sample 811131 | NCBI WGS metagenome assembly MDSY01 (sample SAMN05326643, study PRJNA326480) | marine metagenome | isolation source: seawater | place: Atlantic Ocean: South West | collected 2010
GGTGGAATTGGTAGACACAAGGGACTTAAAATCCCTCGATAGAAATATCGTGCCGGTTCAAGTCCGGCCTCGGGTACCATAATAGACAACTAAATTTTATAAAAATTTGGCTAGATCATATATAAAATACTAATTAAATTAATCTAATCCTTTACAGATGATAAGAAGCCTGAGTTTTATATACCTATGGTTATAGCTTTAACAAAAACTAATTTAGAAATAAAAAACTACTTTTGTAAGTACTGCTTAATAAATTTGTATATTAGAGGTATATATAAATGTACTTTTAAAATTGATATAATAAGATTTCTATCAACACAATAGATATAAGATAAGCAATTAAACAAAAATTTAACATGAACAACGAAAATATATATAATTCTGACGAGATTAATCTAAATGACATATTCTTGGCTCTTTGGAGTAAAAAGTTTTTGATAATCTTTCTTACTACCATAGCTGCTATTACTTCTGTTTTCTATTCTTTATCGATACCCAATATTTATACATCTAGCGCATTACTTGTATCAACTGATGCTGAAGATTCATTAGGTGCCAAGTTGGGCCTATCACCATTGGCTGGATTAGCTGGTTTAAACTCTTTTCAAAAATCTGGTGGGAAAGCTCAAGAAGCTATTGAAAGAATGAAATCCTATGATTTTTTTGTCGATGAATTCCTTCCATATATTAAATTTGAAGATTTAGTAAGTGCAAGATCATGGACTCAATCAACTAATACTATCATTTACAATGACGATGTGACCGATCCTCTGGCAGTTAAATTATCTAATCAACAGGCTTATGAAATCTACAAAGGAATGCTATATATTTCTGAAGATAGAAAAAGTCTTTTCATGACTATGCGCATCGAACATATATCACCTTTTATTGCTCAACAATGGCTTGAGCTAATTATTCGTAATATTAATAATCATATGAGAGATCTTGATAAAATTGTAGCTCAAAACTCTATCGATTTTCTTAACATTAGTGCACAAGAGACTCAATTATCTGAAATTAAAGGAGCCATTTATAAACTTATAGAAAATCAAATTCAGGTTCTTACTCTCGCCGAAGCTAATAAGGATTATGTTTTCAAGCCAGTTTCGTCTCCTATTGTGCCTGAGAGAAAGTCTGGTCCATCTAGGGCATCAATATGCATATCTGGAACACTTTTTGGTTTTATAATTAGCTTATTTATTTCACTTATTTTGCATTACCGCAATTCATTAATATTTAAAGATATAAAGTCTAATGCTTAAATCTATTAAGGATATTTATAAAAATGCACAATTCTCTTCAAGTCTTTTAGGGCTTTTTTTAAATCCTTTTTATATAACAAGAGTAGGCCTAATCAGTAACTTTAAAGATTTGATTCCCAGGCTCTCTGGAAGACTTCTTGATGTCGGTTGCGGCTCGAAACCTTATAAAGATTTATGTAAAGTGGATGAATATATTGGACTTGAAATAGACGATGAAGGTAAAAGAGATCATAGTACTGCAGATTTTTTTTATGACGGTTCTATAATGCCATTCACTGATAAATATTTCGATAGTATTATTGCAAATGAAGTACTTGAGCATGTATTTAACCCTTCTTCTTTTCTAAGAGAGTTAAATAGAGTTTCCAAGAAAGATGGAAAAATTATTTTAACTGTCCCATTTGTCTGGGATGAGCATGAGCAGCCTTATGATTATGCTAGATATTCATCTTTTGGCCTTAAATATATCTTAGAAAAAAATGGTTTTGAAGTAATTGAGAGTAGAAAAAGCAATAAAGGACTGATTGTAATATTTCAATTGCTAACAGGCTATATTTTTAAAATGACGGTTTCCAAATATAGTTTTTTAAACATATTAATCTCACTTTTAATTATAGCCCCAGTAAATATGTTGGGAATTATTATTTCTAAAATAACCCCAAAAAATGAAGATTTATATCTTAATAACATAGTATTGGCTAAAAAGATTAATGACATATAGTTTTTTATGAAAGACTTTAAATATCTCTAAGAAAATTTGAATTATGAAAATTGCAGTTGTAGGAACAGGTTATGTTGGACTTTCTTTAGCAGTTTTGCTGGCTCAATATCATGAAGTTATTGCTCTAGATATAATCCCAGAAAAAATAAATTTACTTAATAGTAAAATATCACCTATTAAAGACAAAGAGATTGAAGATTTTTTAGCCAACAAATTGCTAAACCTAAATGCTACTGTTGACAAGAATAAAGCTTACAAAAATGCAGATTTTGTGATTATTGCCACTCCTACAAATTACAACCCATCACTTAACTCATTTGATACTGAGTCAGTTGAAACGGTAATCACAGATGTGTTGTCAATTAATCCTCAAGCTACTTTGGTAATCAAATCAACTGTCCCATTAGGGTTTACTGAAAGCATTAAAAATAGATTAAATACTGATAATATTCTTTTTTCTCCCGAGTTCTTGCGAGAAGGCTCTGCTCTTGAGGATAATCTATACCCATCACGTATTATTATTGGGGAAGTATCAAGTGTGGCTAAAAAATTCGCTAAGATTTTAATACAATGTGCAATCAAAAAAGACATAAATGTTTTATTTATGGGATCTACTGAAGCAGAAGCGGTAAAACTTTTCAGTAATAACTATCTTGCGATGAGAGTTTCATTCTTTAATGAACTAGATTCATATGCTGAAGATTTTAATCTAAACTCCAAAGAAATAATTGAAGGTGTAGGCTTAGACCCTAGAATAGGCAATCATTATAATAACCCTTCATTTGGATATGGTGGTTATTGCTTACCCAAAGATACAAAACAACTCATGGCTAATTTTAAAGATACACCTAATGCTTTGATAAGTGCAATTGTTGAAGCTAATTCATTACGAAAAGATTTTGTTGTCGATTGTATTATCAAGACTAATCCTAAAGTTATAGGTGTGCATAGGCTAATTATGAAATCAGATTCGGATAATTTTAGATCATCTTCCATCCAGGGTATTATCAAACGATTGAAAGACAAAGGTTTTAAAGTGGTTATCTATGAGCCTATTTTGTCAGATAAGGGTGAAACTTTTTTTTTACAATCTAAGTTAATTGAGAATCTAGATGACTTTAAAAAAATTAGTGACATCATTGTAGCTAATAGAATGGCAAATGAACTTATGGACGTTGAGGCAAAAGTGTATACAAGAGACTTATTTAATTCAGACTGACATAGGAATATAATTATGAACAAAAAAATATTAATTACCGGTGGTGCAGGCTTTATTGGTTCTGCGGTAATACGCGAAATAATCAATAAAACTGACCATAATGTAGTTAATATTGATAAATTAACTTACGCTGGAAACTTAGAATCCTTATCTGAGATAGAAAATGATTCAAGGTATACATTTATAAAATTAGATATTTGTGAAGAAGATGAACTAAGTAAGGTATTTAAAGAACAAAAGCCTGATATTGTTATGCATTTAGCTGCCGAAACTCATGTAGATAGATCTATTGATAGTCCAAGTGCGTTCATTCAAACCAATATCATTGGAACATATAATTTATTAGAGGTCTCTAAAAAATACTGGTTAGGCTTAGATGACTCAAAGAAAGAGAGTTTTAAATTTCATCATATTTCTACAGACGAGGTTTATGGTGACTTAGGGGAGACCAATAATTTATTTACTGAAGAAACTTCATATTCACCAAGTTCACCTTATTCTGCGGCTAAGGCTAGCTCTGATCATCTGGTGAGGGCATGGAATCGAACTTTTAAACTGCCTACCTTGATTACAAACTGTTCTAATAACTATGGCTCATTTCAGTTTCCTGAAAAGTTAATCCCCTTAGTGATATTAAGTGCACTTGAAGGGAAGCCTCTTCCAATTTATGGTGATGGAAAGCAAATACGTGATTGGTTGTTCGTTGATGATCATGCAAGAGCGCTCCTTCAGGTTGCTCTTTTGGGTAAGGTGGGAGAGACTTATAATATTGGTGGGCACAATCAGTTAAAAAATATCGATGTTGTAAAAACGATTTGTGGCATTTTAGATGAACTTGCACCAAGCAAAATTAATAAAATTAATAAGTATGAGGAGCTTATTACTTTTACAACAGATAGAGCAGGGCATGATAAAAAGTATGCAATTGATGCTTCAAAGATTGCTAATGAACTTAATTGGATGCCGATTGAAACCTTTGAAAGCGGCATTCGCAAGACTATTCAATGGTATTTAAAGAATAAAGTTTGGTGCGATAGAGTTAAAGATGGAAGCTATTATGGTGAACGTCTTGGATTAAATATATCATGAAAGGAATAATTTTAGCCGGTGGCTCTGGAACTCGTCTTTATCCTCTTACTAAAGGCATGTCAAAACAACTAATGCCAATATATGACAAGCCGATGATATATTATCCATTGTCAATACTCATGCTTGCTGGCATTCAAGACATTCTTATTATTTCAACAGATAAAGACTTGCCAAGATTTGAGCAACTTTTAGGCGATGGAAAAGATATTGGCATGAACTTTGATTATGCTATTCAGCCCTCTCCTGATGGATTAGCTCAAGCATTTATTTTAGGTAAAGAGTTTATTGGTAATGATGATGCTTGTTTAATACTAGGTGATAATATTTATTATGGACATGGCATGAGTCAGATTTTAGCTAATGCACTTAAAAATGCTGAGATTGAAGGTATGGCTACTGTGTTCGGCTCCTACGTTCATGATCCAGAAAGATATGGGGTTATAAATTTTGATCAAACAGGTAAGGCACTAGCAATAGAAGAAAAGCCAAAACACCCAAAAAGTAATTATGCTGTTACTGGACTTTATTTTTATCCAAACGATGTCATAGAAAAAGCTACCAGAGTTATCCCATCAGATAGGGGCGAATTAGAAATATCAACTATAAATCAAATGTATTTAGAAGAAGAGCGTTTGAATGTTGAGATTATGGGAAGAGGATATGCCTGGTTAGATACCGGTACCCATGAAAGTTTATTAGAAGCTTCTACATTTATTGAAACAATAGAAAGACGCCAAGGTCTTAAGGTGGCATGTATAGAGGAAATAGCCTTTGAACAAGGCTATATTAATAAAGAACAGCTTTTAAAGTTAGCTTACCCATTAGAAAAAAATCAATATGGTCAATATTTGCTAAGGCGAGCTGAGGAATCAGATTGAAATTTATACCTCAAAAAATTAGCGACGTCATTCTTATAGAGCCAGAAATACATATTGATGATAGAGGTTATTTTTCAGAAACATTTCGAAAAGATCTTTTAGAAGAACATGTTGGTTATAAAGTTAAATTTGTTCAGGAGAATGAATCCAAATCAGACAAAGGAGTATTAAGAGGACTGCATTATCAATTATCCCCTTATGCTCAAGCTAAATTAATAAGAGTAACCAAAGGGGTTGTTTTGGACGTAGTTTTAGATCTTAGAAAGAATGGCCCAACTTTTGGTCAGCATGTATCTATAGAATTGTCAGAAGAAAATAAAAGGCAGCTTTTTGTACCAAGAGGTTTTGCACATGGATTTGTTGTACTGAGCAATAGTGCAATTTTTTCTTATAAAGTTGATAATTATTATTCCTTTAAACATGACAGAGGAGTAGCTTTCAATGATCAGAATTTAGATATAGATTGGAAATTACCCTTTGAAGACCTAAAAATCTCACGTAAGGATAAAAATCAACCAAATTTAATTGATCTTAAAGACTATTTCGAATAACTAAAAATGAAAATAATTTTTCTTGGCAAAGATGGGCAACTAGGGAGGTCTATTTTTAAATTAATCAATTTAAAAAAAAGGAATAAAAAAAATCTTATTTCTGACTTCACCTTTATTGGTCGAGAAGAGTTGAGCATGGATAGTCTAGATGATATTGAGAAATATTTTGATAAGAATCGATATGATATTTTAGTTAATTGTTCTGCATATACAGCAGTAGATAAAGCTGAAGAAGAAAAAGAAATTGCTAATCAAATCAATCATTTAGCAGTTAAAAAGTTAGCCGAGATCGCTTATAAAAATAACTGTAATCTAATACATATTTCTACAGATTATGTCTTTGATGGTAAAAATAAAAAATCATACAACGAATCAGACGAAACCAATCCAATCAATATATATGGTGAAAGTAAATTAGCTGGAGAAAAAGCAATCCAGGATACTATGGAAAACAATGCTACCATTATAAGAACAAGTTGGGTGTATTCAGAATTTGGTAATAATTTCCTTAAAACTATGTTGAAACTTGGAAAAAAACTTGAGGAGATTGAGGTTATAAAGGATCAAATAGGATCGCCAACATATGCATCAGACTTAGCTCAAATGATACTCAACATTTTGGAAACCAAATATTCTAAAAAAATAGATTCAAAAACTGAAATCTATCACTTTACAAATGAGGGGGAGATAAGCTGGCATGAATTTTCCATAGAGATTTTTAAATTAGCAAAAATAGATTGCAAAACTAAACCTATAGAATCAAAATATTATAAAACTAAAGCAAAAAGACCAAGAAATAGTGTTATGAGTAAGAAAAAAATTCAGCAAGACTTTAATATTAACCTAGTTCCTTGGAAGCATTCTTTAAAAAAAGCAATAGAAGTATTACAAGGAAATAATTGTAAATGAACCCAACTAAGAGATCATTATTAAAAGACTTATGGTTACTTCAATCCAAGAGGAGAAGATTACAATTTTTCTTACTATTAGGCTTGATGATTCTAGCTACATTTTTTGAAGTTGTTAGTCTTGGTGCAGTTATACCATTTCTTGGTGTGTTAACAGATCCTGAGGCAATATATTCTTTAGATATAATCCAGCCCTTAATATTAGTTGCAAATATAAATGACTCATCCGAACTGATTATGCCAATAACTGGACTTTTTATTACTTCAGCATTATGCGCTGCCTTGGTGCGCCTATTTCTATTATATATTTCTATTAGGTTTTCTTTTGCAGTGGGTGCAGACTTAAGTGTGGGTATATACAGACGAACTTTATATCAAGATTATGCTACTCACGTTTCTCGAAATAGTAGCGAAGTTATAAATGGAATAATACGAAAAACAAGCACAGTTTCCAATGGCGTAGTAACTCCACTTTTAACGTGTATAACTGCAATAACCTTGGTAATTGGAATCTCTACAGCACTTTTGTTTGTTAACAAAGAGGTTGCAATTATTTCTTTCTTTGGTTTTGGTTCTATTTATTCTCTGATCATATTGTATTCAAAAAAACGTCTACATGATAATGGAGAATGTATCGCTAAAGAGACGACCAGTGTTATTCAAACTCTGCAGGAAGGACTTGGAGGAATCCGTGATGTTTTAATAGATCGCAATCAAGAGTTTTATTGCCACTTATACAGAAGTTCAGATTTGCCATTACGGAAGGCAGCCGGTGATAACCAATTTGTAAGTAATAGCCCTCGCTTTGTAATGGAAGCAATTGGTATGAGTCTTATTGCTTCTCTAGCATACTTTATGATTAAAGAGGGAGGTGCCTTAGGCGTTCTACCTGTCTTAGGTGCTTTAGCTCTTGGTGCTCAAAGACTTCTCCCAGCTCTTCAACAGGCATATGCTGCATACACTACATTTCTTGGAGCTATTCCTGAATTTAGAGATGCAATTATCTTATTAAAACAACCTTTGCCTTTAAGGAACAACAAAGACTTAGAACCCTTGCCTTTTAAAAATGAAATCGAACTTAAGAATATTAATTTTAAACATTCAGTAAATCTACCTTATGTTTTAAAGGACATAAATTTAAAATTCAAAAAAGGTTCTTCTACAGGATTTATTGGAATTACAGGAAGCGGGAAAACCACATTATTGGATATAATAATGATGCTACTTATTCCAACTACAGGTGATATTTATGTTGATTCTAATATCATTAATGACGGAAATAGAAAAAAATGGCAGGCTAATATTTCTCATGTCCCGCAAACTGTCTTTCTCTCTGATGCAACCATAGAAGAAAATATTGCTTTTGGCATACCAAAAGATTTAATTGATATGGATAGAGTTATAAGCTCAGGTCAAAAAGCTGAGATTTCAGATATGATCAAGGACCTAAAAGATGGATATAAGACTATGGTAGGAGAAAGAGGTTTGATGTTATCTGGAGGCCAAAGACAAAGAATTGGCATTGCACGCGCATTATACAAACAATCATCAGTGTTGATTTTTGATGAAGCAACTAGTGCTTTAGATAGTCAAACAGAAAAGAAGATTATGAATACAATCAATAGCCTTGATAATAATTTAACAATATTTATTATTGCTCATAGAATAACCACCTTAAAAGACTGTGATCAGATTATAGATCTTAGTAATATAGGTAAAGCAATAGAAAGAAAATATCACGATATAGAACATTAATATTAACAATGAAACCTGAAAAAAAAATATTTGATGAAATTATTAATTTTATTCAAAGAACTTACAATACTAATGAATTTATTCATTTGCATGAACCTAGGTTTATCGGAAATGAAAAAAAATATCTTAATGAATGCATTGATTCTACCTTTGTATCAAGCGTGGGTCAGTACGTAACACAATTTGAAGAAATGGTAACTGAATACACAGGGTCAAAGTATGCAGTAGCTACTGCAAATGGAACTTCTGCACTTCATATAGGCCTTAAGATATTGGGGGTGGATGATAGTTGCGAAGTTATAACGCAATCATTGACATTTATTGCAACAGCAAATGCCATCAGTTATTGCAATGCGGATCCAATATTTATAGATGTGGATAGAGATACATTAGGACTATCGCCGACAAAATTAAATCAATTTTTAGATGAGCATACAACTTTAAATGAGAATGGAGAATGCTTAAATAAATCAACACGCAAGATCATAAAAGCCTGTGTTCCAATGCACACATTTGGACACCCTTGCAAAATTGATGAAATATTGAAAATTTGCAATTCATATAATATAGCAGTACTAGAAGACTCTGCTGAATCCATGGGATCATTTTATAAAGGAAAGCATACTGGGTCATATGGCAAAATGGGCATTTTTTCTTTTAATGGAAATAAGATAATTACAACTGGTTCTGGAGGCATGTTAATCACAGATGATGAATATATAGCTAGAAAAGCAAAACATTTAACTACAACTGCAAAGGTAGCTCATGCATATGAATTTATTCATGATGAAATAGGCTACAACTATAGACTTTCAAACATATCCGCAGCTTTAGGAGTAGCGCAAATGGAAAATATACAATTCTTTTTAAACAAGAAAAGAAATTTAGCTCAAAGTTACGAAAATTTTTTTTCAGATAAAGATATAGAATATTTTACAGAACCTAATAACTCTAAATCTAACTATTGGTTGAATGCAATAGTATTAAAAAATAGAGAAGCAAGAGACAACTTTTTGGAATATTGCAATGCAAATGGTGTGATGGTTCGGCCTATATGGAAACTAATGAATAAACTTGATATGTTTAAAGATGCTCAAACATCTAATCTTGATAACTCTGAATGGTTAGAAGACAGAGTTGTAAATATTTCAAGTAGTGTTTTATTAAAATAAAAGAGATATCAAAATGAATAACAAAATAGAAAATATTGTAATTGAAGTACTAAAAGAACTAAACGAAGAGCTTGAAAAGGAGGATTTGAACAACCCAACAAAGGATACTAAGCTATATGGAGGTAATGGGGTTCTTGATAGTATGGCACTTGTTACATTAATTGCTGATTTGGAAGCAAGAATCTCGGATGAGTTCGATTTTGATATTATACTAGCTGATGAGAAGGCAATGAGCCAGAGAACATCACCATTTAGAAATATTGCCACTCTAACTAAATATATTGAACAAATCTTAGAAGAGTAAAAGCTTAATGAAAAAAATTATATTAATTAGTGGGACTAGGAAGGGTATAGGCAAAGAACTAGCAATTTATTACTTAAGTTTAGGCTATATAGTTATTGGATGCAGTAGAGGACCAACTGCTATTTCAAATAATCAATACAGACACTTTGAGCTGGATGTGAGTAACGAGAAAGATGTTGTAAAGATGGTCAGAAATGTCAGAAAAGAGTTTGGAAAAATTGA
>MDSY01077032.1_pt1 | contig 10077 bp, 5 predicted proteins | sample 811131 | NCBI WGS metagenome assembly MDSY01 (sample SAMN05326643, study PRJNA326480) | marine metagenome | isolation source: seawater | place: Atlantic Ocean: South West | collected 2010
CACTTTATATACCGCGCGTGCACCGACGGTCGACGCTGCTCAGACTGATTGTCGAAAAGGAAGAAGTCTCTCATTGTGTGTCCCAGTCCCGAGTCCGACGCGAGTGCGTTTATAAAGTAAAGTGCCCTCTCGCTGCGCGTATCTCGTTACAAAAAAGCACCGCTGAGAGAGAGACACACACACCTACCCCGGGTACTTTACCACACTAGCTACCGCCCCTCTCGGCGCGTCAGCCCGGCGCGGCGGCGCGGTGTTCGGCGCCCTCGACGAGCCCCCGCTCGACGACCCTCGAGCCGCCCGCCTTGCCCATGCCCATCTTGGGCAGCTTCTTGCCCGCGTCGTCCTCGACGTCGTTCTTCTTGTAGTAGTGCGGCGCGATCTCGCAGAGCCACTCGGGCTTGATCTCGACGATCTGGCGCATGAACTCCTTCGTGGTGAAGACGAGCTCATGGTAGACGACCCACCGCGGCTGCGACTGGTGGAGCGACGAGGAGGGGTGGATGTGCACGGTCTGCGGGTGCTTGACGGTGCGGTAGTCGAGGCTCTTCTGCAGCTTGGCTGTGTGGTAGAAGAAGCCCGCGGTGATGGCCTTGCAGATGGCGTCGACGTCGCCGACATTGGAGACGAGGTCGACCTCGACGCGCTCCATCATGCTCTCGAGCTGCTCGCGGATGTCGCGCGCCTTGCGCATCGAGCGCACCTGGATGAAGTTCTCGAAGCACCACTGCGTGCTGAACTGCGTCTCCGCCCAGCAGTTCCACACGTGGAGCAGCGTCATGTGGTCGCCGCCCGGCTTGTGGAAGTTGATGCGCGCGTTGTCCGCGTGCAGCGCGCGCTCCTTGGGCCGGTAGAAGACGCTGGCGCCGATCTGCAGCATGCCGCAGATGGAGAGGATCTCGGTGGAGACGCCGTACTCGGCCGCCTTGATGAGCATCTTGCTCAGCTGCGGGTCCATCGGGAACTCGGCCATGCGCCGGCCCATCTTGGTGAGCTCGCCGCGGTCGTTGAGCGCCGAGAGCGCGTAGAGCTGCTCGAGCGCGCGGATGAGCGTCTCGGCGGGCGGCGGGTCCATGAAGTCGAAGTGGATGAGGTCGTTGATGCCGAGCGACTTGAGCATGAGCACGACGCTGCCCAGGTTGGTCCGCTGAATCTCGGGGATGGTGTTGTCGTCGAGCTCGTTGAGGTAGGCCCACTTGGTGTACAGCCGGAAGCACTTGCCCGGCGCGACGCGCCCCGCGCGGCCGGCGCGCTGGTTGGCCGAGGCCTTGGCGACGGGCGTCACGATGAGCGACTCCATGCCCGTCTTCGGGTTGTACGAGTTCTGCTTGGCGAAGCCTGGGTCGATGACGTAGACGATGTTGTCGATGGTGATCGAGGTCTCGGCGATGTTGGTCGCCAGCACGACCTTGCGCGCGCCGGGCGGCGTCGGCTCGAAGATCTTGGCCTGCATGTCGCTCGGCAGGTTGGCGTAGATGGGGAGCACGAGCAGCTCGGGGATCTTCGTGCCGAAGCCGCGCGTGCGGTGCTGCAGCGTCTCGAGGGCCGACTCGATCTCGTCCTGCCCCGTGAAGAAGATGAGCACGTCGCCGGGCAGCGGCTGCGTGATGTGGATCTGCAGCGTCGTCACCACCGCGGCCTCGACGTAGTCCGCCTCGGGCGCCTTGGTGTACAAGATGTCCACCGGGTAGCGCCGCCCCGGGATGTTGAAGACGGGCGCGTCGTCGAAGTAGCCGCTGAACTTGGCCGCGTCGAGGGTCGCGCTCGAGACGAGCAGCTTGAGCTCGGGCCGGAAGCGCGCGATGTCCTTGAGCAGCCCGAAGAGGATGTCCGTGTGCAGCGTGCGCTCGTGCGCCTCGTCGAGGATGATGGCCGAGTAGGACGCGAGGTCGGGCTCGCCCAGGAACTCGCGCAGCAGCATGCCGTCGGTCATGTACTTGAGCACGGTGCGCTCGGACGTGCAGTCCTCGAAGCGGATCGCGTAGCCCACCTCGTTGCCCAGCTTGGTGCCCACCTCCTGCGCGACGCGCGAAGCCACCGACATGGCAGCGACGCGCCGCGGCTGCGTGCAGCCGACCTTCTTGTTGTCGGCCGTGTAGCCGGCCTCGTGTAGGTACTGCGGGATCTGCGTCGTCTTGCCCGAGCCCGTCTCGCCCACGATGATGAGGACCTGGTACTCGTTGACCGCCTCGATGATCTGCTCGCGGTACGGGAAGACGGGAAGGCTCTTGCGCACCTCCGCCAGCGTCTGCTTCACTGTCGGCGCCGCCACCTTGGACTCCTCGGCCTGCAGGTTGCCCGAGACGATCTCGTCCGAGATGAACTCGATCTGCTCGTCCGTCGCCATCACCAGCCCGTAGTCCTCCTCCCGCACGCCGCCGATCTGGGTCTTCCCCTTGCGGTCCTGCGCGCCCACCTGCGCCGTCGAGCGCTTGATCTGGTTGGCGTCCCACGCCTGGTACTCGTTGAGCTCCTCGCCCTCCTCCTCCTGGTACCGCGCCATCAGCGGCTCGAAGCGCTTGTTCTGGTCGGTATTGCCCTCCTCGTCGTACGCCGTGGGCATCGTGTACCGGTCCACCTTGTCCGAGATGTTAACCCGCTGGTTGGCCAGGTCGTACAGCTTCTCCTTGTGCTTGTTCTCCGCGATCTCGCGCTCCGTCAGCTCGCCCTCGTTCCACAAGAACTTCTCGTCGGCCAGGTCGTCGCGCGCCGCCTCGAGCATCTTCTTCTCGCGCTCCGCCAGATACTTATGCCGCGCCGCGCGCCGCAGCTCGTCGAGGAGCTCCGCCTTCTCGTCGGCAGTGTCCGCCGCGAGCAGCCGCTGGCTGTCGTCCTGCCGCGCCACCTGCGCCGCCGCCTCGGGTCCGCGCAGCGTCTTCGTGTTCGCCAGGTCGCGCATCCGCAGGCGCTCCGCAAGCTCGTCTCTCTCTCGGATGTCCTGCGCGCGCGCCTCCTCCGGGTCGAGCGGCGCCGCAGCCTTCTCGCGCTCCCGCTTCTCCTCCTTGTCGTCAGCCCGCTGGCGCTTGCGCTCGTGCTTCTCTGAGCGCCTCCGCTCCTTCTCCTTGGCCGCCAGAGCCTGCTGCACCGCCGCCGTCACCTCGTCCGCCTCGTCCGCCACGTCCGCCTCGACCGGGCGGTAGGAGTCGTTATGCTTGTTGAGCGCCATCGTCTCCTTGTCTCTCGCCTTGTCCGCGCTCGTCGCCTTCTGCCGCGGGACGCGCGACCATAGCTCTGACGCAAAGCGGCGCGTTTCCGGCTTGTCAGGCACGTCGGCCTCATGCAGTGCAGTCAGCAGCCCCTGCGCTGACCGATGCTTGTTGGGCAGGGCGCAGACGTAGTCGGCCAGGTTAGCCTCCGAAAAGCCGACCAGCGTGTGCAGCTGGTCAGAGACCCACGTCTTGAGCTCCCTGCTCATGGTAGCCACAGCAGCAGCGCACGGCTGTGCTGCTGCTGCTGCACGGCTGTGCTGGCGCCGCCGCCGCCGCGACAACACGCGCGCCCGCAGTCAGAAAAGGGGGGGCACTTGCCGGGACAACTCTGAGTAGAGGCTTAACATCCGAGGATAAGGAGCCAGACTCCTCGCACCCCGTGCGAGGTGTTCTGTTTCAAACCGGGGCACGTACGCGCGTACGAGTAGGACGGAGATTGGGCAAGTAGTAAAACCCGCCTACTACGCTGTGTGGCTGCTGTTGAGGCTCTTATGAGGCGAAGTCAAAGCGGCGACCCCCGCGCTCTGCGCCAGGTGGTTGTCGGGTTATTCGTGAAACTTCTTGTGCCCAGCCCTCTTGCGCGCAACGCGCTTACCAGCAGCCGCCTGCTTTGAGCCGCGCGCTCGATGGCGAGGATGGGGCTCGCATCTGACCCCGTCGACACCGAGGTGGGCCTCGAAGCGACGCCCGATCGGCGCAAGTCACGATCCGGCCTCGGGGGATTGGCAGCCGCCTCCGTTGCCTCGGCAGCCTCAGTTGGGGGCTCAGTTGGCTCCGCAGGCAGTGAGGGGCATGAGAGACGGCGCAGACGGAAAGAATGCGACCCGCCCAGCACCACAACCAGCAAACCTGGAGTCCTTGGAGGCTGCATGAAATCGCCCACAGTGGCTTGCGCCTCCAAGGTGCAAACGAGGAGGGTGAGCTTCACCTCCGCGGATTTGACCGAGTCGGCCGACTCTGGGTCGTCAAGCTTGCAAGACAGCAGCCTGTCGAAGGAACCGACCAGTAGTCGAGGGCCAATTATGCCGCCGCCGCCGCCGCCGCCTCAAATCGCAAATCTGGGGGTTGGAAAGGTGGCCTCTCAGGGTTATGCGAGCAGGCTGCTGCAGCAGCCCGTGCCCCCGTCGCCGCTGGCAATGGCGGGGCGGTCGGGGCCAGCTGAGAACTCGCCCCTCGTGGTGCGCGGCGCAAGGCTCAAACGCTGGACCCAGGCGAACTCTCACCTCCATGCCCCGCCTGACGCTCACCCTGGCTGTGCCGTGGCGCCGCAGACTGGCGTGGTGGGCGACGCAGCTAGCTCGTTCTCGCTGAACAACAACTCAGACCAAGAGTCGGCCGACCCGTACTCGGACGGCACTTCCGCGTACTCGCTGAGCAACTTCCTCACGGACAAAGGCGAGGTCGTCCCGAATCCGCTGCAGTCTGGCGGCGGCGGAGCGCCCGATGAGTGGTCGGACGCGCGCGCCAGGAGAGCTGTGCCGCGGGCCGGCCGAGGCAACTCTGTGGGTGACGATGCATTTCCACGATGGTTCCAGGGCTACGACCGGTGGCTGAAGCCCAAGGACGGGACGTTCGCCCCGCTCCTCGTGTTGGTGAGCGTGCACGGCTGCGCGTGCGGTTGCTGCGGCTATTGCGGCTGCGTCTGCGGACACGGCATGGACGTATCCCAGGCCACGGGGCGGACCGATGCCGATGCCGATGCCGGAGCCAAGGCCGAGGCCGAGGTGAAGGCGACCGCCAAGGCCGAGGCGGAGACCAAGGCTGAGGCCGAAGCCAAGGCCGGGGTCAAGGCGGAGAGCGAGAGTGCGGTGTAGGTCTCGACCGTCTGGCGCGACGCTCGCATCGGCCGCGCGCGCCCACGGGTGGCACTGCAGGCACTACTTGAGAAGCTTTTGTGTTTGGTTCGTGTGTGTTGGCTGTTGGAGCTTGTGGAAACGCGCGTATATACCCGCGGTAGTGTATAATGTGGCATCTCCCCGGGCGCGACGCCCGACGCGCGCGACGGCGCTGCCGGGTGCCGCGGGTCAGGGGTCTCGCGCTGGCCGCTGCGCGCGGAAGTACCCGCGTAAGGGTCTACTTTAACCCGTAGCCGTACCCCCCCCCATTGGCCATTGCGCATCCATTACATTAACACGCGCGCGTTTACGTATATTATAGGTCGATAAGACACATGTGGATAGAGATTAGAGAGTATAAGAGAGAGCATCGCAGGTGACGCTTCTTCCACGCACCGCGTTCCCTGTTCGCTTCCCGCCACGGAGTTCACCTCTGCGCGGCGGTCACATAGCCATGGGCGCATAACGCCAGTTCGATCATCTCCACTCAGCGCGTACACGGCGTCGCGCCCATGGTGTTACCATGGTGCTGGGGCGCGGCCGAGCCGTCGCTCGCGGCTGGCAGAGCCGAGGCAGTGCATCGACACGAATGCCTCGCCGCGAGCGGGCAGAGCGCGTCAGGCCTGCCGCTTGGGCGTGGCACCTAGCATGTCAAGCACGCTGCGCCGCTTCTCGCCGGCGCCTGCGGTGCCGCTGCCGCCGCTGGAGCCGCCGCCGCGGGCCGCGCCACCCTTCTTGGCCCTGCCAGGCGGCTTGGCAGCCGCCAGCCCGCCGCCCGCCGCCCTGCCCTTGGCTGCCGCCGAGCCTGCGGCGGTGCCAGCAGCAGCAGGAGGGGTGGCGGTGGCCTCCTGGTCGAACTTACGCTGCAGTTCGAGGGCCATCACACGGTCATCCCCCTCCCCAGTCAGGTCCACGACCGCGGCCGCCGCTCCAGCAAAGGGCGCTGCGGCCGCTGCGGGCGCAGGTGGGATCGGCGCGGGCGGCGGCCTATTGGCGGCGGCGGGTGCGGCGGCGCCACTCTTGCCGAAGAAGCTCATCATGGTCGTGGGTGGCTTCATCGCCTTGGCGAGCGCCTTGGCGTCCACCGGCCGCGGCGGGGCAAGCTGCAGCTTTAGGCCCGCGCCGCCGCGCTCGCCCTGCCACTTAATGAGCGCGACGCGGAGCGACGCCATCAGCCGCTGCGGGAAGCGTACGCCCACGAGGCGGCGGCCCTCCATCTGCACGCGCACGGCGGAGATCTGCTGCTCACGCTTGGAGAGCTCACCGGCGTGTGCCTTGACGACGCTCTCGAGGGTGGGCAGCAGCGGCAGGGTCGAACCGACGAGCAGCTGCACCGTCGACAGCCTGCCGCCGCCCCTCTCGTGCAGAGCGAGGTCGAAGGCCTCAGTCCACCCCTCGCGCGCCTCGGCCTCGCTCACGCGCGTGTACTTGCGCAGCATCTCATCCCACAGCTCGTCGAACGGCGAAGGGCCGGTGGTCGGCCGCACGATGCGGCACCAGTCGGGCTTGTTCGCCTTGGGCAGGAGTAGCGCCCACATCCGCCGCTTGCCGTCCACCTTGAACTTGGAGCGGAAGAAGCCGCCGCGCTCTCCCCCCTCCTCCTCCAGCTCCTCCTCCTCCTCCTCCTCCGACTCCACAACCTCATCCTCCACCACCAACTCGTCTTCCTCCCCCGCCGCCTCCTCCTCAACCTCCCCCCCTCCTCCTGCACCGCCCTGCTGCACCGCGGCTGCGCCTGTGCCCTCCTCCTCCTCCATACCGGCCGCGGCGGCGCCCGCAGCCTCGCCGTTGGCTCCCGCGTCGCCCTCGCCGCCCCGCCCCTCCTCCCCCGCCTCCTCCGCCTCCTCCTCCGCCTTGCTCCCGGCCAACGACTCGGCGAGTTGCGTGCAAGCCGCCTCGAAAGAGACCCCGCGATCGCTCTGCACTAAGGCCACGCTGGTGCGCGCGCCCGTGACCGGGTCGGTCCACAGGGGCGCCTCGTCCTCGAGGAGCTGCACGGAGCTACCGCTGATGTCGGCCATGCCCTCGTCGTACTTGCCGTCGCGCTTGGCGGCCGAGACGACGTTGTCCAGGCCCGTCGTGAATTGCTCGAAGAGCAGACCCTGCTCGCGCAGCGGCAGCCCGAGCAGCCGGTTGAGGAACTTGCGCACCTCGAGCTTCTCACGCTCCTTGGCATCGGCGAGACCGAGCAGCGCGAAAGCCTCGGCCAGAGCTTCGGTCGCCTCGGTACTGTCGGCCGCGCCGAGGCCCGGCAGCAGTGGCGAGCCACCCTCGAAGACGGCGGCAAGCAGCGCCTTGAGCGCGCGCTTTCCGAAGGGCGTGTCGAAGTTGAAGCTGTCGAGCGGCCCGATCTCCGCGCGCCGGTCGCCCTTGGTGATGGCGCCCATCGCGGCGAGCCGGCGCGCGACGGCGGAGGCGAAGCGCGCCTCGCCGCCCACGTCGGTGGTGAGTAGCATGTAGCACGGCGCCGACGACTGGTTGGCACGGTGCGAGCGGCCCAGCTGCTGCACGGCCTTGTCGGCCGACCACGCGAGCTCGAGTGTGATGTGCAGCCGGCGGCGCTGGTTGGCGACGCGGCGGTCCGCCTGTAGGCTGATGCCGGTCGAGGCGGCGTCGGAGATGATGGCGACGAGCTTGCGCGCCTCCATGAATGCCTTGCACTCGCTCACGTTGAGGTTGTCCATCTCGCCGCTCTCTGGCTTGGCACGCGGCTGGTAGCTCCACCGGCCCCTTTCATTGCGCACCATGCGCCCCTTGCGCCCCGTCATCTCGGCGACGCAGGCCGGCCCGCCCAGCTCGGCGAGGATGACGTCGAGCGCGCACGCGGGCAAGCTGAGGCCCTCCGCCTCCTCCAGCAGCGCCGCCTTGAGCTGCACCGCCTCCTCCACCGGCGCGCCCGCCTCCGCCTCCGCCTTGCTCAGCTCCGCGTGCGCCAGGTCGTGCGCCGCAGCGATGCTCGGTATATTCGCCTCCGCCCGCTGAAAGGAGACCATGTACTCCGCCTGTGCCACGGCGTCGGTCGCGCCGGCAGCGGCGGCGCGGAAGTGCGCGCTGGCCGCCCTCGCCTGCTCAAGCTGCTTGGTGAGCTTGGCGGCCTCCTTGGTGAGCGCCGGGTCGACCTGCCTCGCGGTGGGGAACTGGCCGTCGATGAAGCTGCAGGCCATCGCGCGGCAGAGCGAGATGGGCGCGCTCAGCACCTCGTCGCTGCTGACCGCGCGGTCGAGTGCAGCCTCGCCCGTGCTCTGCAGCCCAATGACGACACTCTGGCCCGCCGCGAGGGCGCCGCGCACGACGCGCACGAGCTCGTCCACCTTGAGGCTCACGCAGAGCTGCTTGAAGAAGCGCTGGTGCGAGCCCCAGAAGGCCCGCATCAGCACGCCCGCCGGCACGCCGGTGAGTTGCGCGGCGCGCTCGAGCGCGGGCCGCAGCCGCTCGCCCCAGAAGCGCGCCGCCGCGTCGAAGCCCTCGCGCTGCGCCTCGGTGAGCGGCGCCTGCGACAGCGAGGGCGCGAGCTCAGCCTGCAGCCCTATCTACGCACCCCGCAAGCCTGCAGCCCTAGGGGCCCGGGCGCGCGCCTGCGCCAGCTCGAACTCTGCTTGCTCGTAGGAGAGGCCGCGCGAGACGTAGGTGCCCGTGGCCTTCATCTCCATGGCGAGCATCTCGAGGCCGCCCACGCCGCGGTTGGTGATGCCCTGCACGAAGGCCTCAAAGTTGGGGAAGCCCGAGTACTCGCCCCACAGCCCGAGCCGCTCCATGTAGGCCATGTTGGTGAGGTCGGTGCAGCCCGTGGCCGAGCAGTAGACGACGCGTGCGAGCGGCAGCGCGCGCTGCAGCTCGAGCACGGCCGTGGCCACCTTGGAGGAGGTCTCCTCCTTGCCCGTCCAGTTCTTGGCCTGGAGGTAGGTGGGGTGGCAGGCTCTGGTGCGTGGGGTGGCAGGCTCTGTGCGTGGGGTGGCAGGTTGGCGTTAGGCTCGCCTTGTGGCACTCGTCGAAGAGCAAGCAGCCCTCGTACCCCGCGCCGCCGCACCAGCTCACGATCTGCTGGAGTCGCGAGTGGCCCTTCTGCTTCTGCCCGGAGGTGGCGCTCACCAGCGTCATGTAGGTGGAGAAGAGCACGCCCGCCTGCATCTCCTTGCCATGGCCCAGGCCCTTGTTGCCCTTGTCGAGGCCCTGGCAGCCGTCGTGGACCGCCACATGGCAGCCGAGGTCGCGCAGGTCACGCATGGCGTCGACGCGCAGGTCGGCGCTCGTCGAGAACCAGATGTTGCGGTCGCGGCCGCGCGCGACGTTGTCGAGCACGATCGCCGCGAGCTGCCGCCCCTTGCCCACGCCCGCGCCGTCGCCGAGGAAGAAGCCGGCGCGCGTGCCCGAGACGGCGCTGCCCGTGGCCGGCCACACTTGCAAGTGGCGCTGACAGGCGAGCGAGACCGACTCGATCTGCAAGCTCGAGAGCTTGCCGCCCGAGACCAGCTCGTCCGGGAGCGCGTCCAGCAGCGGGTAGCTGCAGAGCGGTGCGGGCGTCGCAGCAAGCGACGCAGCCTCGGCGACGTCGGCCGGGTGGTCGCAGCCGGCCTGCGCGTGGGTCGGCGTGTACTTGGCGAAGATCTCGCGCGAGGTCAGCCCGACGGCGTCCGACTCCTGCGCCGCGCGCTTCGCCTCTTGCGCCTCGTCCGACTCCACGGCGGCGGCGGCGGGCAGAGCGGTCGGCTTGGTGTCCGCTTGGCTGGCAGTGGAGGCGCCGGACTGGTCGATGTGGACCCTCTGCTCAGGCCCGATGCCCACGTTGGTCACCTGCAGCAAGATGGACGTCAGCGACCCTCGGCACCGGAGCTCGTGGCCGGGGGTTGCCTTCACGGCCATCACTTGCGCTGGCTCGATCCGGGGCAGGACCAACTGCTCCAGGCCCCCAGCGTTGACCCAGAAGACGCGGACCGGTTCGGTGCCGTGGTTCTCGAAGCTGACGCGAGTCGTCATGGGCGGCAAGGAGAGGCTGCAAGGAGAGGCTGCAAGGAGAGGCTGCAAGGGTCGCCGGCCGC
>MDSY01015083.1_pt1 | contig 10076 bp, 3 predicted proteins | sample 811131 | NCBI WGS metagenome assembly MDSY01 (sample SAMN05326643, study PRJNA326480) | marine metagenome | isolation source: seawater | place: Atlantic Ocean: South West | collected 2010
TATATTTGATTTTACAAAGGATAAGGATTCAGATACACAATATGATTACAAAATTCTTGTTTATCCAAACATTACTTATATGCAAGATTTGGAAAAAGATTCCTATGTTGTTGTGTTAAGAAATGTCATTAAAGAATTAAATAAGATTCGTAATGATATTCATTGGACTATACTATCACCTACTGAAATCCAATCATTAGTATTTGAAAATACAACTCAGATACCTATAAATCTACCATCATATCCAAACGCTATGAGAACACATTTTAATTTTACAGAATTGAAAAATATTTTAAAATGGAAATCTACTGATTATGATGTATTATATTCTCACCTACCCGAACACACCGACCAACTTGTAAATTTATTCAGTAACAACACAAACATAACACCAAAGGTAGTTGGGTATTGTCATTGGTATGAGGTGCCAGAAAATACTGCTTACAATAAAACTATGTTGATGGCAAACTTCGCAGGTATGTTAGAGATGGAAGAGTGTGGTGTTAACTCTGAATGGTTGAAGAGCCTTGTATTAGAAAAAGCAGGAGATATATATCAAGACAAATATGTAGACAGACTAAAGGAAATCATACAACCACATTATTTAGGTATCGATAAAGTAGATATGAAATCTAAACCAAAGGGTAATAGTATCGTATTCAATCACAGAGACAATGAGTATACAGGTTTTAGATGGTTTGTAAAGCAAATGGATAAGTTGTATGAGAAGAGACAAGACTTTACAGTATACACAACACTAACAGATATGAACAAACCATATTCTAAAAGAATGAAGATACATGATAGAAATGAATACCTAAAGTTCTTGAAGTCTATGAAAGTGGGTGTAGGTTGTTTTGATAAATACTCAGCGTGGAGTATAGCTACGACAGATTCATTGAGTATGGGTGTTCCATATGTCTTACCAAACAAGTTATGTTATCCTGAGATGGTTGGTAAAGACTATCCGTTGTTGTATGATAACGATTTTTTAGATAAGATAGAAAAAGTTTTAGATGATGATAATGTCAGAGATAAAGCAGTCAAGTATCTCAAGAAAGATATAAATTCTTTCAAGTGGGAATCAAGAGTACCAAAGTGGTTTAGTGATTGGAACTTCCTACAACCAGATAAATTTGATATGATTGGTGATAATAGTGAGTCATATAAAAGGATAGTTGACTACATACACAAAGAGAATTCTGTTACTAAAAAGGATATTTTAGAGCATATGGGATGGGGAGTTAGGATATCTTTTAGTCCGTATAGGAATAAATTAAGAAGTGAACCAACCATAAGGTTTACAAAAAATAGATATGAAATTGATTAAAAAACTAACTTGATGTATATATATTGTAAAATAGAGGTATATATATGTCAAATAATATTTGGGAATTTGGTGATGGATATCATAAGGTGTATACAGAATCAATAGATGCAGTGAATAAAATCGTTGAAAAATGTAACACTAGAGTATGCGCAACTTACAACAAAAGTGGAAACACTTTTGGTTGGGATATAGTTGTAGCTGATAAACATCTGCCCAAAGTAAAAAAAATATTAAGAGGACATATTGAAAGTACCATTTCGTAAATTAAAACACATTCACCACATATCGGATATACAAATCCGAAACCTAAAAAGACACAAAGAATATGAACAAGTATTCAATCGTCTATATGAAAAAATAAAAGAAAACAAAGATAATTCAGTAGCATACATAGCAGGCGATATAGCACATTCTAAGTGTGATATGTCTCCTGAGTTAGTCGACCAACTATCAAGATTGTTTAAGAATCTTGCAGATATTGTTCCTACTATTATTATCGCAGGTAATCATGATTGTAATCTAAACAATCGTTCACGTCTTGATGTTCTGACACCAATAGTAGAAAACCTCAATCATCCAAACCTACATTATTTTAAAGATAGTGGGGTGTATAAATGCGCTGACGTATCATTTGTTGTGTGGGATTGTTGGACTGATGAGAAAGACTTCATAACAGCAGACGAAGTAGATGGTGATACTAAAGTAGTTTTATTTCACGGAACCGTAGATAGAGCTGAAACAGATTTAGGATTTAAATTACCATCGGATGTTCACATATCTAAGTTTGATGGATATGATATGGGATTACTTGGTGACATACATAAACGTCAGTTTGTAAACAAAGAAGAAACTATAGCATATTGTGGTTCACTGGTTCAACAAAATCATGGTGAGGAAATAGGTAAGGGATATCTTTTATGGGATGTACCAAATAGAAAATCCGAATATATTGAAGTACCAAACGATTATGGGTATTACACTATCAGCATCGAAGATGGTAAGTTACCAACTAATCTGACAAACCTACCTAAAAAAGCTAGGTTACGTGTAAAGGTTGCCAATACTACAGGTGCAGAGTTAAAGAAGTGTATGGCTGTGATTCAACACGAACATGGTATAAAAGAAGTCGTTGTCCATAGAACGGATATCGTAAAAGATAAAGTTAGAGATGGTAAGTTAGATTTAGGTGATGTAAACAATGCTGATTTTCAGTATGAAATGATTGAGGAATTCCTAAACAATAATTTTTTAGTCGACAAAAATACACTTAAAAAAATAAAGAATATAAACGATGAATTGAACGCATCTTTACCTGTAGATGGTGTGGCTAGGAATGTCGATTGGAAATTAATAAAATTTGAATTTGATAATATGTTTAGTTATGGTGAGGATAACGTCGTAGATTTTACTAAGTTGAATGGTGTCGTGGGTTTATTTGCTGCAAACGCAAGTGGTAAGTCTTCTTTATTAGACGCATTATGTTTTTGTTTATTCGATACATCAACAAGAACATACACAGCAAGTTCAGTTTTAAATAATAAAAAGAATTCATTTAAATGTAAACTATTGTTTGAAGTCAACGGACAAAATTATGTTGTTGAACGAATAGCAAAGAAACAACGAAATGGACACGTAAAAGTAAATGTAGACTTTTATACCTATGATGATACTGGTGAGGTAATATCTCTGAATGGTGACCAAAGAAGAACGACGAATAATAATATTAAGCAGGTGGTTGGTACATTCGAAGACTTTATTCTTACTACATTGTCAGCACAAAATGCGAATACTGTTTTCATAGACAAAACGCAGAAAGAAAGGAAAGAATTACTTGCTCAGTTTATGGGTCTCGGTATCTTTGATAGATTATATTCTTTAGCTAATGATGAAATATCTGAAGTACAGGCTGTTTTGAGAAATTTCAATAAGACGGATTATGAAGGACAACTAGCTCAAGTAAAGACTGATATGGAGGATTCTATCAAAGATATCGACGTGGCTACTACAGAGTATGATAAGTTAGATAAACAAGTAAGTAATGTCAACAAAGAGATATTGAAGTTGACAAGTAAGATAAAACCGATTGATGAGACAGTGACTGATATCAAACTATTAGAATCAGAACTAAAAGATAATAAGGATATAAGCACACATACTCAGACGGCGTTTCAAGAAACACTACATAAAATATCTCACATAGAATCAACCAAAAAAATGACTGTAGAACAATTGGAAGAATTTAAGAAAGATAATATTCTACAAAAACATAATGAGTTAGAATCTTACAAGTATGAATTCGACGCTATAACTGTAGAGGTTGATAAACTAAAAGAAGAAGTGCAAAGAAAATTAGATAAGATTACAAAGCTAGGTGATTTGGAATACGATCCTGATTGTGGTTATTGTATGAATAATGTTTTTGTCAAAGATGCAAGAGAAACAAAAAAATTATTAGAAGATGATAAAACACAATCTGATAAATTAATTTCAAAAAGAAATGAGTTAGATTCTAAGATAAAAGATTATGGTGATATCGAAAATAAAAAAGAACAATATGATAAATGTGAAGAATTATTTGAATCATTAAATGATGAGTTAAAAAATGTAGAAACTAATAGAGACCATTTAGGTGAAAAATTAGTATATTTAGATGATAAGAATGTCACGATAGAAGAAAATATTAACAAATACTACAAGCAAGAAAAAGACGTTGTGTATAATCGTGATATAGAAAAGCAAATATCAGAAAAAGGTATTGAGTTAGCGGAACACGAAACACAACTCAGAGTAGCAGATAAATCTCTCAAGAATAAACAAATAAATCAAAAAGTTTTAGAAAATAAAAAACAAGAAATAATCAAGATTATAGAGGAAGTACAAGAGCTTGAAGAAAAGAATGCCGCATACAAATATTATCTCGAAGCAGTAAAAAGAGATGGTGTTCCATATGAACTCATTAGTAAAGCCCTACCTGCTATTGAGAATGAAGTAAATAATATTTTATCTCAATTAGTTGATTTCACAATGACATTTGATATGGATGGTAAAAATATCAATAACTATATTGTATATGATAATGATAATACTTGGCCTCTTGATTTAAGTAGTGGTATGGAAAGATTCATATCTTCACTTGCTATTCGTGTAGGATTGATAAACGTATCTAATTTACCAAGAGGTAACTTCCTTGCTATTGATGAGGGTTGGGGTACGATGGATAGTGAAAATCTTAACTCAGTATATAATTTATTCCAATATCTAAAAACACAATTCCAATTTACGTTGATTGTATCTCATATAGATTCTATGAGAGATGCAGTTGATACTCTATTAGAAATTAAAAAAGAAGACGGATATAGTTCAGTAAACTCAGCCTGATATTAATTTTTTTGATGGCTGACTTTTTAATATGTTTGTTGGTTTATTGACAACAACACAATTCTTTTTTATCATCTGCTCAACCAGAGCATACATCTTTAATCCATTCTCTTTACAATATTGTTTCAGAATATCCCTATATTCTTTGTGTATTTTTATGTCTACAAGTTTTTCCATATAAATAAGTATCATTTCATACTATTTTCATACTTTTCTATGAAATAAAAAATCCAAAAAATTGTATATATTCTATTTATTATAGAACCAAAAACAGAGATTCCTACACATGATATTAGAACGCCGAATCAAAAAACGGAATTTAAATCAATTAGATATACTGATTACAGATACGTCGAATGAATTTTTACAAGTATTCGATGTTCCTGAGATATTGCCGCAAGGTAGAAGTGCATTCTCAGTAAATGGTTCTGAGTTTCTAAAAACAAACACAGAAGTTTTAGTTGAATTATTAGATAATAATAACAATCCAATATTTGTAAACCCTATATTCGATCCTTCTTTTGTGACAATGCAAGGTACAAGTCGGGCTATTGGATTAGAGGTTTATCCAACAACTCCACCTGGTAGAGCGATATTGACTATTGTGGGTGAATTAGACCCAAATAAATTTATAGGAAATCAACCACTAACACCTGAGTTAATATCTCAATTGAATATTGAAACCGACCCATTATTTACAGGCGATGTTTCAATAGCAAAACAAGTAGCAGAAAACTTTTTTATACCTGATGAGTTTATCGGTGCTTACAATGTAAAGTTTAATAAAGTTGTACAAATAAATCCATCACAAAGAAATATTCAACCTATAAGATTTTATAGAAAACCACAAATACAAGTAAGAGAGTTAATCAGAACAGAAGTAAAAGCATCTTCTTCTATATTTGTTGACACTGTAACTCTTGCTACAGGTTCTATTAGTGGTAAGAGAATAAATCCAGAAAAAACATTACGATTGATAAATCCAGCAGAGATATCGCCGGTTAGAGCGATAATTAGTTGTGATGCAAAACCAGCACCACAAGGTGGGTACACGGATGCTGTTGGTCCTAATACGTTAGAGGGAACAATATATAACAGAGCATATCCATTAGAACTTACATCCGAAGATTCGTATGGTAGTATAATAAGACGTTCTTGGGAATTTGGTGACACCCATGTGACTGAATCGTATAAACTTCCTGATTCAGCGAATCCAAAAGGTGTGGATAAACAAACACATACATATACAAAGCCAGGTACATATAAAGCAAAACTTACTGTATCAAGTCCGACAGGACAATATGATATTGATACTGAGACAATTACACTTTCTGCACCACCTGCACCAACGGCTAATTTTGAATCTAAACATCCTACTGCAAGTATAGATGATGCTTCGACAAAAACGACAGGTAGTATGGATGATGATAATTCAAGAACATTTAAATTCAAAGATACAACAACTAATGTTGAGAATATTGTCGACCCATTAGTGTTTGGTTCTAAGTTTAGTAACCTTAACGACACAGAGTATAGTTGGTCTTTTGGTGATGGTAAGACATCAAATGGTTTAGGTAAAGTAGGTAGGAATCCACAACACACATATGTACAATCAGGTTCTTACAATGTAGCTTTGACTGTAAAAAATAATTATGGTTCACAGACATCTACTGAAACAAAAACAAGTCATATCTTAATACAACCATCTTTACCGATTGTAGATTTTTCTGTTAATTCAGGCAGTATCACACAAGCCAACGCATTAGGTGCGAACGCCAATGCTATCAAAGGTGCTACGGCTACTTTTACAAATACAACTGTATATTATGGTTCGTCTATATCATATGCTTGGAACTTCGGTATAAGTGGTAGTACATCTACAGCTACAAACCCAACAAATATTTATACAGGTTCTTTTGATGCAGGAACTACTTTTGATGTCACACTTGTCGCCACAGATAATTTTGGTAGGAGTGTAACAAAGACAAAGAAAAATTTAATTGGTATATCACCATCTATTCCACAACCGAACTTTAGTGCAAATGTAAGAGAATTTACATTGACAGGTTCATTTGAAAGACGAAGAGTTGAGTTTACGGATACGTCGATAACAAGTAGTGCTTGTACATATCAATATGATTTCAATGGTGGTACTACAGGTAGTGAGCTTATCAATAATACACAAAGTACTACATTTGAATCAGCAAATTTAACAGGTGGTTTGTTCGAAGCTGGATGTAAGGGTGGAACATTATCTATAACTACAGAGAATCCAAGAGCAGGTTCAAAATCTCTTAAAGTTTTAAATAATACTGCAACGCCACAAGTAGACGTTTACAACTATGGATATGATTTTAGTAACTCTGGAGAATCAACTTTATCAGATTGGATAAATCAATATTCTATAGCTGAGATAACACGTAACCATATGTATACGATGGAGTTTTTCGCAAGGGCTGACGAAGATACCACAATATTAATGGGATTATTTGGAGCAAATGTAAATGGTCATATATTTGGTTCGGGACCTGCAACAGGCACATTTGTTGTAAAACCATTTAAGGTTGGTAAGTCATGGTCTAAACATAACTTTACGTTTAGATTTACCGATATAGGTTGTAAGTATCTCACAATGAGAGTTGGGGCTGATGTTCTGAATGCAGGTAAGGCTGTATACTTTGATAATATAGGTGTGTATAAATCAACCTCTACATCTAAAAATCCAAGAATAGATTATAGTGTTAAAACTGACGGAAGTAGGGGATTAGTAAAACAATCAGTTACGAATGCAGTGGGTACTGAACGTTCAATACAGATAGCAGATTTTATTAACGCACAATTTGGTGCACCATCTGCTTCATTTGTGATAGATGATACTACAGTACAGACACAAGTGCCTGTTACTTTTAATGCTAGTGGTTCAAATGGATTCAGTAACATACTACAATACAATTGGCAATGGGGTGATGGAAGTTTTGACATAACAAAAGAGCCAGTCATAACACACAAATATGCAACAGCAGCCACATACACACCAAAACTTACTGTCATATCAGCACAAGGTAATTCGGCTACTGTTTCAACCGACAATGTTGTAGTAAGTGCGCCACCTGCACCTACTGTGTCTTTAGGTTTTATTGATGGTTCTACAACAAGTGGTGAAACACCACATGAGATAGCAGTAAAAGCCACAACGGCTAATCAGGTTACTTCAAGTAATATAACATTTGGTAATGGAGATACTTCAAATTCAGACAAAGGATTTACAGTATACAAAACACCTGGCACATACACAGTGACAGCGACTGTAGCTGGACCTGGTGGTAGCGCATCGGATACTCTTACCATCAATGTAACCTCACCACCAGAACCACCCTTACCACCGATAGATGATATTGAGGACCCGGATCCTGATTTAAGTTTAGAGGTTATCAAAGCTGCTGAAGTTGGAACCGAATTAGGTAGTGGTGGTGGTAACGACCCTGCACCACCCGCACCATATGCTGGAGGTGGAGGTGGTGGAGACCCATATCAAGGTTGTGTATTAGCAGGAACTATAATTAAAACCGCTAGAGGTGATGTACCTGTAGAGGAAGTAACCACAGATGATTTGGTTTATACTTGGGATTTTGATAAAGGTGAATTTGGTTACTATAAGATTGAAAAGGCATGGAGTAAAAAACAACCTACCAAAGTTTTTGTGGAGACGGAAAGTGGCAAATCGGTAGAGTGTTCAGATACACACCTATTTTATCATCCCGATTACAAAAATCAAGAGATATGTGTAAAAGATTTAAACGTCGGTGATATAGTATATTCACTCAATGAAGATAATGAAGTATTCGAAGACCCTATTAAAAACATCACGACATATAGAGATGAAGAAGTTGAGGTATTTAATTTCAATGTACCAAACATTTATTCCTATATAACGAACGATATTATCTCTCACAATAGAGAAAAGTATGAAAGTGGCGCACCAAATCCATTTGCAGTTCCATATCGTATGAACGTATTTTCTCCTGAGACAGAGGAATTTGAGATAGAGACAAATCAAGGAAACTCATTCTTCAAAAAGGAAATGTTAGGAGCAGAGTTAACTATATTCCCATCGACAGGTTCAACTGATATGGATACTCTGAATAAGGGTGTATCATCCGATAGAAGATTTGTTATCAAACAACAACCATTGATAACAAAGATAAGAAAGATTGGTGCTAAAGGTAGAGTAATTGTTCCTGATATAAGAGGTTTGATGGTTGCTAATAGATTGAATGCGAATAAAGATGTTATATTTAGTGAATATCAAGACTTTGGTCCAAGTTCATATTCGATGAGTTATCAAAAGCCTGTGACGGCTTCTTTTAGAGTTATTAATAAACAATCTTATTCCAAGATAAATCTTACACAACTAAGACCATACTCAGGTGATGTTTCAAAAGTAAAAGTTTTTTACAAGACACCTGGTGATGTTGGTGGATTCAGATTACTTGCTGAATCTGTATTAGAAGCACCCGAACAATTAGCCGACCCAACAATACAATTTGGTAGATTAAAAATTGGTTACATCCCAATACAACAACATATTGATTATTATTACTTCAGTAGACAAGGAAAAAATGCTGGATTTTTTGAAGGTGTAGATTCATCGACACCAACAGCTGGATTGACATATGTAAACGAACCATACGTTGATAGCATGAGAATATCAGGTTCGAACTTTCCTCATGATAGTGTTGTATCAGTATTTCATAAATTCCCTATGAGGTTGGTGGCTGGTACAGAATATTCTATTAGATTTCAAATGGCTGGTATTAGAAAACCAAAACAACATTCACCAGAGGTTCAAGCACAGACAGGTGAGACTTCGGTTGAATCAGCTAAGATTAATTTTTATCTAAGTGGTTCGTCACTAAGTGCTGATGCAGGTTGGGGGCATTTTCTTGGTTCATTAGAATTAGAAGATAAAAAATCTGTATCACAATCATTTGATTATGTTGAGCATAACTTTATAGCAGAAAATAATGGTGATGGTAGATTACAATTAGTTGTTGATTCTGGAGAATGGTACATAGGTGACTTGAGTGTTAAACCTATGAGAGAAAGTGGATTTAGTCCTGACTTTTCATCATTAGTTGTACCAACACCAAAACTTTCTCAACGACCAACCAACGTAGAATACTATGCAGAATTTTATGACTTAAATGGTAACGTTTCTGATTTGATGGCTATAGGACAATCTGCAAAAACATTTCAAGGTTCATCAACAATTATTGAGGGTGTTGATAACACAATATCAGGTTCATTATTTTTAGGTGGTGAGACAGAGGGTTCTGGTATTGAGATACATGGTGGTTCATCCTACATA
>MDSY01128051.1_pt1 | contig 10076 bp, 10 predicted proteins | sample 811131 | NCBI WGS metagenome assembly MDSY01 (sample SAMN05326643, study PRJNA326480) | marine metagenome | isolation source: seawater | place: Atlantic Ocean: South West | collected 2010
TAATGATCTCGTTGATGGCGATGATACAGTCGCGAAAGACAGTTCGCTTAGTCAGCCATCTGCGACGTTATCTCTACGAAATTTGTCGTTCAGCTATCCCTCGCGGCCCCAACATATAGCGTTAAACGACATCAGCCTGGATGTGAAAGCCGGAGAAATGGTCGCCGTTGTCGGTCCATCGGGGGCGGGCAAGAGCACCCTCTTTGATCTGCTGCAGCGATTTTATGATCCGAATAGTGGAACGATATTGCTCGACGGTGTTGATTTGCGCGCGCGCTCACTTGCAGCGGTGCGGGCCGGATTTGGCTTTGTTCCCCAAGATCCCGTTTTGTTCTCGGGTACTTTGCGCGAGAACCTAATGTATGGGCGCGCTAATGCTACTGCAGACGAAGTAAATCAGGCGCTGGAGCTAGCTTATGCCAGTGAATTTGTCCAAGGCTTGCCGGAGGGTCTAGACACCCGGGTAGGTGAGAACGGCGTTGGTCTATCTGGAGGTCAACGTCAGCGTCTGGCGATTGCGCGAGCGCTGCTTGCGCAGCCGCGATGTTTATTACTTGACGAAGCGACCAGCGCCTTGGATGCGCAAAGCGAAGACTATGTTGGTAAGTCCTTACATAGCCTCAAGGGTAAGATGACGATAGTCGTTATCGCTCATCGACTGTCCACGGTCCGCACCGCTGATCGCATTTGTGTACTAGATCACGGGGTGCTGCTTGCCCAGGGCAGTCACGAGCGCTTGCTGGCGGAAAATGCGTTGTACAAGGAATTCGCGCATATTCAATTTGCCGCCTAAGTCTCGCTAAAAAGGCCAAATTGCAAGCCGCCCTTGTCGCTCCGGGGTTCGGTTTTTAACTGTACACCGAGACCCAATAACCGAATGGGTAGGCCCTTGCGCTGCCAGGCTTCGTCTAAAAGTTGCCGATAGCAGCCCATGTCCAATTCAATACCGGCTCTGCTTACGGTCGTGATTGAAAAGTCATCAAAGCGCAATTTAAGCGTCCGAGACTTGATGAGGTTTTGGCAATTTGCCCGGGTCACGCGTTTTTGCAAGTCGGCAAAGAGGTATTCGATTTCATCGCTGCAAGCTGTTGGGTTGGCCAGATCTACCGCATAGGTGCGCTCGGTACTTACTGACTTTCGTTGTCGGTAGGGACTCACGGGCCGGTCATCTTGGCCCCGGCACAGATCAAACAATCGGGCGCCAAATTTGCCGAAGTGCTGGGTTAGTTCAAGGATCGACAGCCCTTGTAGATCCGCGCACGTAGATAGACCCATGTTGTGCATCTTTTTTGCGGTTACTGAGCCAACACCGAAAATCTTCTCCACCGGCAGAACGCTGATAAATGCTGCTACTTCGGCCGGCTCCACTGTCATTTGGCCATCGGGTTTGTTCCAGTCGGAGGCAATTTTGGCGAGGAATTTGTTGTTTGCGATGCCCGCGGAGATCGTAATGCCTATTTCAGCGCGCACCCGATCGCGAATTTCTTTGGCAATGAGCGTAGCACTGCCATTGGCGATTGAACTGTCGCTGACGTCTAAAAACGCTTCGTCTAACGACAACGGTTCTACCAAGTCGGTATATTGCCGAAAAATTGCCTGTACCCGCGCAGATTCCTCTTTGTATTTGCTCATATTAGTGCTGACCACGACTAAGTCTGCGCAGTTGCGCAACGCTGTGGACATCGGCATCGCCGAGCGCACTCCGTAGGCGCGAGCAGCGTAATTGCAAGTAGCGACCACGCCGCGTTGGTCGGGTCTACCGCCCACGGCGATAGGTTTGTCGCGCAAATCTGGGTTGTCGCGCATCTCAATGGATGCGTAAAAACTGTCGCAATCGCAGTGGATGATTTTACGCATGGAAATCAGATGATCCAAAAAGGTGCAGATTTGCTGTTTTTGCGATCATATTCGCAACAAATTTTTTCAACAAACTATATTTAACAGGGGACAGCGCTTCGATTATTGGTTTAATATTGCGCGGCCTGCGTTCAAATCGTCAACCAAAGATTAACATCTAGGTTTAGCGTAATGCAGATGATCGAACGAGTTAGGGCTAATTAATTTGCAGGTCTCTGGCCTTTTAGTACTGCTGTTTGGTGCTAACCAAATAAGTCAGGGTCGTGTATTTGCGTATACAATGTTGACAGTCCACTGAATGAGGAGTTCCGATGAGCGTAGAGTTGTTAGACAACCCCAGGTTTTTTGGTTTTCGGGTTCGCCGGCAAATCGATGGCAAAACCTATCAAGAGTATTTTTCCCTTAAAGCAAATGGCAAGCGTATGCGTGGAGCCGCTCGTGCTGAGGTGAAAGCAGTGGCTGATGCGCGTGATACGACGCTTAAAGAGTTGCAACAAAAAAATCGTGACCGTAAAGACAAAGAGATTGACCTAGATCCTACTGGCCAGATCCGTGGAATATTGTGCCGTATGAAGCGCGAGAAGAGTGGCACACTCACACCGGTATTTCAGGTCGGCGTGATGTCTCGTGTGCGCGGTAAAATCGTCAACACAACGGTGTCCATCACAAAGCACGGGCGTGTAGAAGCGTGGGCACGCGCGGTGGATTTTTATTGTGAGCACAAGAAAATTGGTAAGCGTTCAAATGTCTATAAGGACCTGATTTCGCGCTGCCCTAAACCTGCTCAAATCAAGAAATTCACAGCCCAATAGACTCGTCTACCGAGTAAATGCGGTAAGCTTGCCGCGACAGCAATTGTCGCAGCAGGTGCGCCGCATATCCCGCATTTTGATAAGCCCCTGCTGTAACCACTAGAGCAGAGGCAAAGCATGCAGTACGCGGAAACATATCAGCGATCGATTAGTGAACCCGAGGTGTTTTGGGCTGAACGCGCCAGCGACATTCCCTGGTTCACCGCCCCTCAGAATATCCTTAGTGAAGATGCGAATGGCGTCGCGCGCTGGTATGCCGACGGCACTCTAAATACTTGTTTTTGTGCCGTGGATTACCACGTGCAGCAAGGCCGCGGCGATCAGACAGCCCTAATCTATGACTCCCCGGTGACAAACACCGTAGCCCGCTATAGCTATGCAGAGCTTATGGACTGGACTGCGCGAGTCGCCGGCGGATTGGTAGAGCTGGGCGTAACCAAGGGAGACGTTGTAATCATCTACATGCCCATGGTGCCTGAAACAATTGTGGCCATGTTGGCATGTGCGCGAATTGGCGCAGTGCACTCTGTAGTATTTGGTGGTTTTGCTGCGGATGAACTAGCCATGCGCATCGATGATGCGACGCCCAAGGTCGTGCTCGCGGCGACATGCGGTATCGAAACCGACCGGGTTATTCCCTATCAACCTTTACTCAATGGTGCTCTAGATCTCGCGCGTCATAAGCCCGCTCATGTGGTGATGCTAGAGCGACCGCAAGCCCCCGCTCAGTTAACCGCGCCGCGGGATATAGACTGGGCGAGCTGGGCCGCCGCGGCTGAACCAGTCGAATGTGTGCCGGTCGCTGCTACGGATCCTCTCTATATCTTGTATACCTCTGGCACTACAGGTAAACCAAAAGGTATTGTCCGCGACAATGGTGGCCATGCAGTAGCGCTGAAATACAGCATGTCAGCGGTTTATGATGTCGACGTAGGTGACGTGTATTGGGCGGCGTCGGATGTTGGCTGGGTGGTTGGTCACTCGTACATCGTCTATGGACCTTTGTTGGCAGGTTGTACCACCATCGTCTATGAGGGTAAGCCGGTCAAAACCCCTGATGCCGGCGCTTTTTGGCGGGTGGTTGCTGAACATAAAGTGAATAGTTTTTTCGTTGCACCAACGGCCTTTCGAGCGATAAAAAAAGAAGACCCAGACTGCAAACTGTTAGCCCAGTACGACATCTCCAGTCTGAAATACCAATTCGTTGCTGGTGAGCGATTAGATCCACCGACTTATTATTGGTTAGAGCAACATCTGCAAGTGCCAATTATTGACCATTGGTGGCAGACCGAGACCGGCTGGTCGATTTGCGCGAACTTGGCAGGAATCGAACTGTTGCCGAGCAGGGCCGGTTCATGTGGCGTGCCAGCGCCTGGATGGGACTTACGAGTATTAGATGAGTCCGGCCAAGAAGTTGCAGCAGGCGAAGAGGGCGCAATTGTTGTTAAAGCGCCCTTACCCCCTAGTGCTTTTGCAACTGTTTGGCGTGATCACGAGCGGTTTCAACAAAGCTACTGGAGCCAGTTCCCAGGGTTTTATTTGACCGGCGACGGTGGTTATCAAGATGCAGACGGTTATGTCTACGTCATGGGCAGAACTGACGATGTGATTAATGTTGCCGGGCACAGGCTATCGACAGGGCGTATTGAGGAAGTGGTTGCCGAACACAGTGCGGTAGCAGAATGTGCAGTTGTTGGCATTCATGATGCTGAAAAAGGACAAGTGCCCGTCGGATTATTATTGTTGAAGGACGGTATTAACATTGACGATGAGTCGTTAGTCGCTGAACTGGTGCAAAGTGTGCGTGATAACGTCGGACCGATCGCTAATTTCAAGCGTGCCTTGGTAGTTGCTCGCCTACCGAAGACTCGATCGGGTAAGATATTGCGTCAAGTTATTCGCAAAATGATTGATGGTGATGCGTACACCGTGCCATCAACCATTGACGATCCAAATATTATCCCCGAGCTGGAAGCGACGCTGCGCGAGCAGGGATTTATTGATGCGTAAAGCCCTCAAGCGTCGTTAGATTAAACAGGAGCCAAGTACAAAACGATGATTATCGTCCACGGCAGTATCCCAATCCGCCCGGAACGGCGGGACCAAGCATTGGCTTTAGCTAAGCAAATGGCAGCCGCCAGTCGCAATGAGAAAGGCTGTATGTCTTATGAGTTTTATGTTGGTTTAGCGGATCCGGATACTCTTATGCTCTTTCAAGAATGGGAGAGTATGGAAGCGCTCATGGGTCATTTTGAGACCGACCACATGGACGTGTTTCTCCAGCAGTTACCCGATTTAGTATCCGGGGAGATCATTACTCGCCGTTATGCCGTGCAGGCGGTGGAGGAAGAAGAAGCTGTGACAGTAGAGGCGCCCGAACCGATCATTCACTGACGGGTACTGGAGTGCGCTTGCTTTAGTTGGTTTGATCCGGAGTGGATGCATCCAGCTCACGCCGTTTGCGCACGAAGATTGCGCTACTGACACCGAGGCCTAAGGCAAAGAACAGTTCAATGGTGGCAACCAAAAACAGTTGCTCGTCACTAATGACCAATACTGCGTGAATAAAGTAAAGAGTGCTAACCAGGCACAGCATAAACATACTGCGCAGTTCGCCCCTTAGGGCACCGGGCATGGGCAACAGTAGCGGCAGTACTTGGATTAGAAACCATATTCCGTTGCTTGATGTAGTGGCCAACGGCTCAATGAAAAACTGTCGTAATCCGGTCACAGAAAGTAGTGATCCGGCACAAACTAAGCTCAGAAATAGCCAACCGCGCAATTGCGTTCTCCGTTTATAGATCTATGTGGTTGAATTGAGGCGCAGTGCTGTCTGCGCTAGTTGGGTTCCAGCAGCTACCGCTAGGCTGGCCTCGTCCGCGCTCAATTTAGCTGGGTCGTCGCTGCCTTGGAGGTGGGTGACGCCGTAGGGTGTGCCACCGCTGCGCGTTTGATTTAACGCCGGCAGACTATAAGGAAGCCCTTGGATCAGCATGCCGTGATGCAATAAAGGCACCATCATGGTGAGCAGCGTACTTTCCTGACCGCCGTGAATGGATGCGCTTGAAGTAAATACGCTAGCGGGTTTGCCGACCAGAAGGTGGTCTGCCCATAAGTCTGCCGTAGTGTCGAGAAAGTACTTCATGGCAGCAGCCATATTGCCAAACCGCGTAGCGCTGCCCAGCGCAAGCCCTGCACAATTCCGTAAGTCGTCTTTGCTGCAAAATACGGCGCCGCTATCGGGGACCGCAGAAGCTGTGCGTTCGACCACTGTGCTTACCGGCGGTACCGTACGTATGCGCGCCTCGATACCTTCAACCTTATCTACACCGCGTGCAATGTGCAGAGCGAGATTTTGCGTACCGCCACTGCGCGAGTAGTACAGAATCAACACATAAGGTTTGCTCATAGCAGAGTCAGGACGTTTTCTGGTGGCCGGCCAATGACAGCACCTTGTGTTGTTAGCGCGATGGGGCGCTCAATGAGAATAGGGTTTTCAACCATTGCGTCGATCAGTGCTGCTTCGGTTAAGGCAGTATCTTCCAGGTTGAGTTCGAGGTAAACGGCTTCCTTGGTGCGTATCAATTGCCGCGCGTTTAAGCCCAGCGCATTGAGTAGTTGTCTAAGTTCGGCCGCGGTGGGTGGTTGTTTTAGATATTCCACCAAGTTGATAGTTACCTCTCTGTCTTGCAGCAGGGCCAGAGTCTGGCGCGACTTCGAACAGTTAGGATTGTGATACAGCGTTACAGCGGCCATGGGCTTCTCGTTACCAGTGTTATCGGGCACAGTATAAAGATGGGTGAGTCCAGTACCAATTCGCTAAATGCGGTTCCCAATCGATGGCGCCGCAGCGCACAGTATTTGTGGCGAATACTCGCGGCCTACTGGCCATTGTTGCGTGCACAGTTTGCGCAGCACGACTGTTTAACTGCAGCGGCGGCACTGACGTTCACCTCATTACTTGCGCTTGTGCCGCTGATGACGGTGACCTACATCGGGTTGTCGCTCGTTCCCCAGTATGGTGATCTATGGATTGAGGTGCAGAATTTTATATTCCGCAACTTTGTCCCGGCCAGCTCAGAACTCGTGCAGCAGAAACTTACCGAATTTGCTGGCCGAGCACGTGGGCTTACCACAGCCGGCGGTGTTGGGATCGTATTGGTTGCCCTGCTCATGCTGTTATCTATTGAAAAGCGCTTCAATGCCATCTGGCAGGTATCGACCCCGCGTTGGGGCATACAGCGAGTTTTAGTCTATTGGGGTGTGTTGTCCCTTGGTCCTGCACTGCTATTAATTGCTGTTTGGAGCAGTATTTATTTGATTGGGCTGCCGTTGCTCAGCGAAATCCGTGTGTTGGATGTTTATGGTACCGCGTTGAGTTACTTGCCGGCGCTACTGATGTTTGTTGGATTCACTGCGTTGTATGTGGTGGTGCCTAATAGTCCGGTACCACTGCTGCACGGTATATCGGGCGGGGCGTTGGCTATGATCGTTTTTCAGGTGGCGTTTCAGGGCTTCACGATGGCATCACAGTATTTTATATACGATGCGATTTTTGGTGCCTTTGCAGCGCTGCCGGTGTTTTTGCTGTGGTTATATTTGGTGTGGGTGATCGTGCTCAGTAGTGCGGTGTTTGTGCGCTCGTTATCCCTGCAAGGTAGCGTAGCTCGGTTGGATGAGCCGCTACTGATCAAGGCCATGCGCGTATTGCAGGCAGTTGCCGAAGGGCATGGTTTGGGTGAGCCAATAACCGAATCAGAAGTTTCTAGCCGAGTCAGTATGGACGCCCATCAGCGTCAGCGTATTTTTCAAGCACTGGGCGAGCTGCGGCTGATCGGTATTGATGTGCGAGGCCAATGGATATTGGGTCGAGATTTGCAGGCGGTGAGCCTCTGGCAGCTGTACCAGTTGCTTCCAGATGAGCTTACGGAAGCTAAATTGGCGGAGGTAATGGGTTTTCCACGCTTAATCGAATTACTTGCCGCGGTTCGGCACACCAATGTAGAGCATCTTTCAGTATCACTAGAAGAGGTAATTTAATGGGTCGTATCGGCGTTCTGTCCATTTTACTGGCTTGTCTTAGTTTGGTCGGCTGCAGCAGTGAACCGAGTTTTCGCGTTGCCGATGGCTCGTCTATTCGCTTTTCAGATCTCCACGGCGAATGGGTGGTGCTTAACTACTGGGCGGAATGGTGCGCGCCATGCCGAGAAGAAATACCGGAACTCAACGAACTGCGGCAACAGGGCAGCCAACGCGGTGTTGAGATTCGGGTCCTAGGTGTTAACTACGATGGTTTGGAGGGGGCTGATCTGAATGCGGTCATGCAGCGTATGGAGATCGAGTTTCCAGTATTGGTAGATGACCCACGTGAAAACTTTCGTATTGGTCGTGCTGAGGTATTGCCGATGACGGTGGTTATAGATCCCAAGGGTACTGTGCAGGCTGTCCTAGCAGGACCGCAGACTGCGGAAAGTCTGCTGGCTCGTGCTGGGTCCTAAGGGCGCTTAAAGACGCTGACCGGCTACTCTGGCCAAAGCTGCTTCGGCGCTCAACTCTTCGTTGTTCTCGGCGCTGCGGTGTTTGTATTCCACCACCCCATTTTGCAGGCCGCGATCGCCAATGACGATGCGATGGGGGATGCCGATGAGATCTGCGTCGGCGAATTTTACCCCCGGACGTTCATTGCGGTCGTCGAGTAGTACGCTGATGCCCGCGGCTTCAGCCTGAGCGTAAAGTGCGTCCGCCGCTTCGCGCACCGCATCAGACTTCTGTGCGTTAAGCGGGATAATGTGTAAGGCGAAAGGCGCTACTGGTTGTGGCCATACAATCCCTCTTGAGTCGTGATTTTGCTCAATAACGGCAGCAACCAAACGCGTTACGCCCATGCCGTAGCAGCCCATGATAGGCGCGGTGTCGCGGCCATCCTGGTCTAAAACGTAGGCGCTCATGGGTTCGCTGTAAGCGCGGTCGAGCTGGAAGATATGACCTACCTCGATGCCGCGCTGAAATTGCAACTCGCCTTGCCCATTGGGCGCAGGATCGCCCTCGGCGACGTTGCGCGCATCGACCATCTGCTGGTCGTCGATCGGACAATCGCGCTGCCAGTTGGCGCCTTGGTAGTGAACGCCGTCCTCGTTAGCACCGCAGATGAAAGTGGATAACGCAGCGGCAGCATAATCAACTAGGATTGGGATCGGGCTCGCGACCGGACCCAATGAGCCCGGATGGGCGCCGAATGCCGCAACGATTTCCGCTTCGTCGGCGAACTGCAGTGGCTGTGCAACGCCGGGTAGCTTGGCGGCCTTTATTTCATTGAGCTCATGATCGCCGCGTAAAATAATTGCGATCAGCGGCGCGCCAGTTTGCGTGTCTGATGGTTCGGCTTTTAGGACCAGCGTCTTTACACAGCGGGTGGTTTCTTGCTGCAACAATTGGGCAACTTCGGTGATGGTCTTTTGGTTGGGAGTGGCCACTCTTGCCATGGGTTCTGGTGGAGTCGCTTCAGCCACGGGCAACTCAGCTACGGCTTTTTCTAGGTTTGCCGCATAAGGGCCATTAGATGCATACACGATTGTGTCTTCACCGGACGCCGCAAGAACGTGGAATTCGTGAGAATTGTTGCCGCCGATATTGCCTGTATCAGCTTCTACTGCTCGGAAGTTCAGTTCCATACGCTGCAGAATGCGCTCGTAGCAGTTGTACATTTCCTGATAGGTTGCGTCGAAACTCGGCTGGTCCAGATGAAATGAATAGCCGTCTTTCATGATGAACTCGCGCGCGCGCATAACGCCAAATCGCGGTCGTCGTTCGTCGCGAAACTTAGTTTGAATTTGATAGAAGTTTACCGGCAGCTGTTTGTAAGACTGCACCTCGCGGCGGAAGATGTCGGTGATGACCTCTTCGTGGGTAGGGCCTAGGCAGAAGTCCCGCTCATGGCGGTCCTGCATGCGCAGCATCTCATCCCCCATTTTCTGCCAACGGCCGCTCTCAGCCCACAATTCAGCGGGTTGCACGACCGGCATCAGTAATTCCTGGGCGCCGCTGCGGTTGAGTTCTTCGCGAATGATCGCTTCGATGTTGCGCAAAACCCTCAGGCCTAGTGGCAGCCATGAATACAGGCCGCTTGCCAGCTGTCGGATTAACCCGGCGCGCAGCATCAGCTGATGGCTGATTACATCTGCGTCAGCAGGAGTTTCTTTTAATGTTGGTAACAGCAGGTTTGATTGGCGCATGATTTATTGGGCTATGACTATCGTTATTATTTCCACGCATTAGACACAATGCTGCGGTTCAATGACAGCCGAAATAACAGCAAGAAAGGGTAAGGAGGAGAATGACGCAACAGGCCGAATGAAGAATCCGACCTGTTGCATACAGTCGAAGTTGCTTAGAGGATCATGTCCTTAA
>MDSY01148079.1_pt1 | contig 10074 bp, 8 predicted proteins | sample 811131 | NCBI WGS metagenome assembly MDSY01 (sample SAMN05326643, study PRJNA326480) | marine metagenome | isolation source: seawater | place: Atlantic Ocean: South West | collected 2010
CTGGGAATTGGCAGTCCAAACGCGTATTAGCACGCCTTTTAAGTTAGTGGGGATGGAGCCACAAACATTTTCTGCGGATGGCTTAACGACAACTTGGTCTCCGAAAGTAGGTCAGGGTTTCGGAGTCCGTTTGCACTACCGGTTTAAAGAAAATTGGACTTTTGGATCGGGTTTGCTTTGGCTTAGAAACAATTATAAAATTGATTATCATTATCAAAATGATACATTGGGACTAAGTAGTTTTGACACCATTCCTTTGTTACGCGCCTCTGTATATCAAATTCCGTTTCTTGCTGAAACGCGCGTGCCTCTCGGTGCGGGATATTTTGTCACCGCTGCAGCTGGAATAGGGTTGGAATTAAGGCCATCAGATGTTTTTGTTAAGGGTGAGGGCGATGATGGGATAAACAGCAGATCTTACGAAGCTTATTTAGGAAGGGTGAGGTGGATGTCTGTTTTAATGATGGCAGAACTTGGCTTTGAAAAAGAGCCCAAAGGAGAAACGCCTGGATGGTATCTAGGCGTGTATTGGTCTCGTGCTTTAGGCAATACTATTTGGGTAGAGCAAGTGATTGACGCCAATCCCTATAGAATCGTCGACAACGCTTTTCTCAATACAACGCTTGCTGGTGTCGAATGTCGAATTTTACTTCATTAGATTATTTGAGTAGCTGACTCCGGACGTAACCTGAAATCACTTTCCCGTCGGCTTTCCCTGCCATCGCAGCTGATGCCGCTCCCATAACCTTTCCCATATCTCCCATACCTACAGCACCTAGATTTGAGATAATTTCTTTCACCTTGGATTCAATTTCGTCTTCGGACATTGCTTTCGGTAGGAACTCATCAAGCACTTTCGCTTGAGCCATTTCTTCTTCTGCCAAATCTTCTCTTTCTTGTCCTCGATAAATCTCAGCTGTATCCAAACGTTGTCTTTGAAGTTTGCTGATTAATTTAATTGCAATAGAATCATCTATATCTTCTGTGGCACCGGTCTTTGTTTGCTCAAGAATGAATTTACTTTTTACATCTCTAAGCGTCGCCAATTGAACTTTATCTCGGGCGCGCATCGCATCTTTTATTCGCGATGTTATTTGTGAGTGTATGCTAGCCATCAATCTACGTTGTCATGTAGAAATGGATTGTCGTCACGTAGTTCGATTCTACGTTCTCCATTTTCATCTACTTCTTCGTTTATCGAAAATCTGCTTGTGCTTGTTTCTGATGAATGCGCCACATCATCAAGCGATACATTTCTGCGTTTAAATGCAGGCTCGTTTTCTAAATCTGAGATTCGACCTGGTAATCTGAGCTTCATCTTTACATCGTTAAGGGCAGTTTTTGTTTGCTTTTGACGTTCTGCAAAGGCCCTTTTGTTTTGTTCTTCCCTTTCAGCATTATTGATGATATCCTCGCTTTCCCTCGTTGAAGGCGAACTAAATGTTTCATTTGCAGTTTTTCCCAATGGTGCATCATCTAGATTATGAATAATAAATTCATCATCTGCTATGGTGTTTTCCAGATTAGATTCCGTTGCTTCAGGTACTGCTGTATCTGGAGAAGTGCCAAATAAATCTGAATATTGTTCCTCTAGATTTAATTCTGTTTCCTTCTGTTCTTCTGCAATAAACGGTTCTTGAATCTCCTCAACTACTGAATCATTCTGTAAATCGACGTTTGCATCTTTATTATCTATCGGAGTAATACAATCGACTGGCTTGGTTACCTCGTTTGAATCATCCCCTAAGTTATAGACGATACTTTTTCTTTCAATTTGTTCTGATCCTGTTTTTACTTCATGCGCTTCAAATCCTGTTGCGATGACTGTTATACAGATATCTTCTTCCAATTGGTTATCCATTGCATAACCCCAAATTACTTCTGCATTTTGGCCAGCAGCCTCCTGAATGTAATCGGTGATTTCCATGATTTCGTCCATCAGAATCTCCTCATTCCCTACGGTTATATTAAGCAATACATGCTTAGCTCCCGTAATGTCATTGTCGTTTAACAGCGGGCTTTCTAGTGCTGCAATAACAGCATACTTAGACCTGCCTTCTCCGGATGCCATTCCAGACCCCATAATCGCATTGCCACTTTGACGCATGACTGTATTTACGTCGTTCATATCGACATTGATTTCTCCAGTACGCGTAATCACTTCTGCGATTCCCTTTGCTGCGATACACAATACTTGATCTGCGTTCTTGAATGCTTTACGCAACGTTTGATTTCCGTATAGCTCCCTCAGTTTATCATTTCTGATGACGAGTAAGGTGTCCACAGACTCTCTCATGTTCTTGAGACCACTGTCGGCTTGGTTTGATCTCTTTTTTCCTTCAAATTTGAAAGGAATAGTTACTATGCCTACCGTTAGAATGCCTAATTCACGACATGCCTGTGCGATAACTGGACCTGCTCCTGTTCCTGTTCCTCCTCCCATGCCGGCCGTTACAAACACCATCTTTGTATCTGCGCCAAGTAAATTTGTCAGATCTTCTAGGTTTTCGATTGCTGCATTCTTTCCAACTTCTGGAATGGACCCAGCGCCTTGGCCAGAAGTAAGCGTTGATCCAAGTTGAACTTTCAATGGAACGTTACTCACGTCTAGGGCTTGTGCGTCAGTGTTACAGACGATAAAGTCCACACCTTTAATTCCTTGTTCAAACATTGTATTAACGGCGTTTGATCCGCCTCCTCCAACACCAATTACTTTGATGGGATTGTTAGATGATTTAGGTAGTGCAAATTGCATGTTGTAGATATTTATGGGTGGGGACTATTGTTCTTCTTCTTTCTCAAACCAATCTTTAATATTCTTCACGAAGTCTTCCATGAATCCATGGCGACGTTTAACGTCAGGTTCAATCATTGTTTTCCTCGACGCAGCGCTTTCTCGTTCTTCATAACCTCGGATTACAAGACCGACACCAGTTGAGAAAGATGGAATATTCGTGTCTCTCGGTGGCTCGTAAAGATGTTCATTTGGATATCCCACTCTACAGTCAAGTCCAGTATGGTACTGAAATAGTTGTGTGATGTGTCTCAACTGACTTCCACCACCTGTAACAACAATTCCTCCGATCAATTGATCGCCTAACCCTGATGCCTTTATTTCGTAGTGGACGTGTTCGATTATTTCGACCATCCTTGCTTCAATGATACTTGCTAGATTTCTCAAAGAAATTTCTTTCGGTTTACGTCCTTGTAACCCTGGGATACAGACGAGCTCATTGTCCTTCATTTCTTGTGCAAGGGCTGAACCAAATTTACATTTAAGTTTTTCAGCTTGTTTGCTCATAATGTTACATCCTTGGCTGATGTCACTACTTATGACTTTTCCTCCAAATGGAATCACAGCTGTATGTCTGATTATTCCATCTTGAAAAATAGCGATATCTGTTGTGCCACCCCCAATGTCAACCAAGGCAATGCCAGCTTCTTTTTCTTCTTCTGTAAGTACAGATGAGGACGAGGCCAATGGTTCAAGAACAAGCTGGTCAATTTCTAATCCTGCTTTTGTAATGCACTTGTAGATATTTCGTGCCGCAGCGATATCTCCAGTAATGATGTGGAAGTTTGCCTCCAATCGAATGCCAGCCATCCCTACGGGATCTTTTATTCCAGGCTCACTGTCCACTGTAAATTCTTGAGGAAGTACGTGAAGTATTTGTGCGCCTGGAGGCATGACCAACCTTCGCATATCTTCCACAAGGGCATTAATGTCTGCTTGGCGAATTTCATCATCTAGATTTTCTCTAGTAATCATACCTCTGTGCTGCAGGCTTTTGATGTGTTGACCTGCAATACCAACGTTTACAACTTTTATTTCCACTCCTGATTCCTCCTCAGCAGCTTGTACTGCTAGTTTGATGGATTGAACAGTCCTTTCAATATTAGACACGACCCCACGAGAAACGCCGACCGAATCACTTTTTCCATAACCCAGGATTTCGATTTTTCCATGGGCAGTTTTCTGTCCCACAAAACAAGCAATTTTCGTAGTTCCTATATCTAGACCGACGATTATTTCAGGGTCTGGTGATTGTAAATCTTTTTCCATGGGCTTCGTATTGCGGTAATTAGTAGACATGTCGTTTCGCGATCACTTGATCCTTGTAACTCAAATCAATGCGTGCGTAGTTTTTCAAGTTTCCTGACTTTATTTGGGCTCTGTAAAAAGTGATTAAATTTCTACGTTGAACATCAGGGTCTTGATTCAATCCAAGTAATACCCTTGATCCTATTCTAGGTATCAGTTCTAATCCCCCCTTTTTATCAACGATGATTTGGTCGATTAAGGCAGTCCAAAAAGCATCTCCATTTGTCGCGTCAATAAACGCAATCCCTTTGAGCGCATCCTCATAGTTATTAGCATGTATAATTGGAACGCGGGCAGTGTATTGCTCGTCTAGATACATATATCTATTTTGCTCATCGATATAATAGTCGCCTTCTAATTCTGAATGTACCCTCGCTTTCGGATTCCGTTGTGTGAGATTAAGATGCAACTCTCCATCGAGGGTGGGGTATATGTATGCAGATTGAACAGAAGGGATGAGCATGATATGCTCATAGATTTCATACAGGGGAATGTTTTCTTCTAAGAGTCCGATAACTGGTCCGAAGGTGTCAAGATGCTCACGCACTCTTAAGGGCGTTAAGAATTGAGTTCCCTTTGCCCCTACAATGTGTATTTCAATTGCAATAATTCGTTTCTCAGCCTTATCAATTGTCGCAAACCCTAACAAAACCAAGATACCCCCTAGAAGAAGGGAGATACTGAGAATTGTTGCTGTGCTATTTTTCATGTTTGATTCAGGCGTACGTAGAAGTCCATTTCTTGAGGGAGGGGACGAGTAAATCTATATCTCCAGCTCCTACAGATAAAAGAACATCTACTTGGTGTCTCTTTAAGTTATCGAAGATGGAATTTTTCGTTGAAGTTTCAGCGTGGGGGTGCGATATCTTTTCAAATAGAGATTGTGTATTGAAACCGTCAATTTCATTTTCTCTTGCAGCGTAGATGGGGAGCAATATTAACCTGTCAGCTTTATTCAATTCTATACGAAACCCCTCTTGCTGATCTTGTGTTCTCGAAAATAAATGAGGTTGAAAAATCACTGTAAGATGTCTGTCTGGGAAATGCGTTCTAACGGCTTCAATTGTTTTTTTGAGTTCAGTTGGATGATGTGCGTAGTCATCAATATACACAGATGTTGATGAGTGTGTGTGTATCTGAAATCTCCTGTAAATACCTGTAAATGAGGCCAGTCTAGATTTTATTAAGTCAATCTCCACACCGGCATTGTAGGCTAATGCTGATGCGGCAATGATGTTTTCTAGATTGTGCAACCCCATCATATTGACGGAGATGTTTTTCAATATTGTTTCTTTGTTGTTCAGATTTAAATCAAATTTTAAACCTGAAGAAGACCCCACGATTTGAGATGCTGAATGTGTGAGTTTTAAACCGGATTGTTCGATTCCATATGTTTCTAGATTTGTCCTCTTGTCAAATTTCTGTGCAATTTCATGACAAACAACTAATTTTTCTGTCACTTTATCTGCGAAAATCTCAAAAGCTTCTATAAAACGTGCTTCATTTCCATAGATATCCAAATGATCTGGGTCTAGAGATGTAATGACAGCATGTGTAGGACTTAGGCTATGAAAACTTCTGTCGAATTCGTCTGCTTCAACGACAGTCCATTTTGCCTTGCTTGACCAATAAAAGTTACTTTTTGTATTTGCAGAAATCCCACCTATGAAAGCGTTACATCCATTTTCAGTCCCAGCGACTATGTGCGCAAGTAACGCTGTTATTGTTGTTTTTCCGTGCGTGCCAGCAACTGCTAAAGTAGGCTTGTTCTTAGTAATCTGCCCTAAAAATTCCGACCGCTTGATGGTCTTATGTCCAGCGTCTTTTAAATGGATTATATGAGGATGAGTGGCAGGTATTGCGGGTGTGGTGATAAACAACAATTTGCCTGCTTCTATCTGCACCTCTTCGGGGATTGCGTTCACTGAAAGCGCGTAATTCACATGCACTCCTTCCTGTTCTAGTTCCTCTGTGAGGCTTGTTTTTACTTTGTCATATCCATAAACCTCGCATCCGCTTTTCAGTAAATATCTTGCAATTGCACTCATTCCTGCGCCTCCTACACCTATCAAATATGCCACTGAAGGAATCATATTTATAGATTTAGAAGTTTCTCGACCTCATCTGCGATGATGACAGATGCATTGGGCCTCGAAGCCGTTTTAAGTGCTGTCACCATAGCGTCACATTTCCCCTGATCTAACAACAAGGCTTCTATTTCAGTTCGTAGTTTCTCCACGACATCATGATCCTTCACCAGGGTAGATGCGCCTCTTTTTACAAGGGACAATGCATTCTTTGTTTGGTGGTCTTCTGAGACGTGAGGTGATGGGATGAGGATTGTTGGTTTTGCAACTAAGGCCAGTTCAGAAATCGACATCGCCCCTGCTCTGCTTGCAATGATATCTGCTGCAGCATATGCCAAATCCATTCGGTCTATAAAACCCAAACATCTTACCGATCTTGCGATCTCTGGATATTTCTTTTGGAAATCTTTTAACCAGGCCGTGCTCTCCTCTAAGAAACGTGCGCCACATTGCCAAATAATAGCGTAGGGTAGGCGTTGTTTACTTTGTTCTAACGATGCGTAATGTTCGAGTACATTTTTTACTGCAGAATTCATAGACTTTGCGCCAAGACTGCCACCCATAATAAAAATGATAGGCTTGTCATTCTTGAAGTTAAAATGGGCGCACGATTCTGATTTCGGAGGCGTGTTTTTTGAATCAGCAAGTTTTAAAACGCTTGATCTTAGTGGATTTCCAGTTTCTACAATGCGTTCTTTTGGAAACCATCGTTCTAAACCGGGGAATCCGGCACATACTGTTTGTACTTTATTTGCGAGTATTCTGTTTGTAATCCCCGGGAATGAGTTTTGTTCTTGAATTAAAGTAGGGATGCCTTTTTTTGACGCTCTAAATAACAAAGGTCCACTGGCAAAGCCACCTACTCCTATCACAATTTGAGGTTTGTATTTGCGAAGTAGTGCGCCAGCTTTAATGAGACTACTTATAAGTTTAAATGGAAAGCTAAGGTTTTTTAGACTGGTTATTTTACGCTCAACGCCACTGATCCAAAGTCCCTCAATTTCATATCCTGCAGCAGGTACTTTCTCCATTTCCATTCTTCCTAACGCACCTACAAACCTTATTTCTACATCGGGGTTTCTGAGAACAATTTCATCTGCAATTGCAAGGGCAGGATGAATATGTCCGCCAGTTCCTCCTCCTGAAATAAGTACACGTTTAATTTTATCTGAAGATGTAGGATTCGTATTCATTGTTTTTTATTGAGCATGGGTGCTCTACTCACGGCCAATATCATTCCTATTGAGAGGCAAGTGAATATGAGTGATGTGCCACCGTAGCTTACAAGTGGGAGAGGTTGTCCTGTAGTCGGGAAGAGTCTTACAGCAACCCCCATATTTATTAAGGCTTGTACAGTAATCAGAAGGCTTAATCCCATTGCCAGATAACTGCCAAATGGTCTGTCACATTTCCGTGCAGCCTGAATGCTTCTGAATAACAATATAAAATAGAGAAGTGCCAATCCAACACCTCCGATCACAGACCCCCATTCTTCGATTACAAACGCATAAATCATATCTGAGTAAGGATGTGGCAAGAAATTCCTCGATGTGCCACTTCCAGGTCCTGATGGTAAAAACCCGCCACGATGAATCGCGACTTGGGCAAGATCTATTTGATAATCTTCATCTGAATTTTTATTTGTTTCGAGACCAGTCGACTGATGAAACCCTGCAAATTGTTCAATACGATTGACCCATACTCCGCTTCTTGGTATCAGGTTTGGCGCAGCTTTACTCCCCCCATAAATAGTGAATCCAGCCACGATAATCAAACCAAATATTGAGGCCATGCCTTTAAAGGGGACGCCCCCTACAAAGAGCATTCCCAGTGCAACGACCCCTAAAAGTGCAGCTGTAGAAAAGTCCGCAGGAAGAATAAGTCCACACACCAAACCTATTCTCATTAACATCGGTAAAACCTCTCCTTTGAAATCCTTTAACCTTTCTCGTCGGACATGTAATTCCTTCGCCAGCCAAAGCACCAAACCTACTTTTGCGAAATCAGACGTTTGGAGCGTAAGCCCTATAAAGGGTAGTTTGATCCAACGCCGGGCTTCGTTAATGTCAGAGCCAAAGATGAGGGTGAGCACAAGCGCTAATACTGCAAAAACCAGCACAACATTAGCGATTCGTGCAAAGTATTTATAATGCACTTTATGTACGACATACATGATCACGAGCCCCATTATTAAGAGCCCACCTTGTTTCATGAGGAACCTCAGGGAGTCGCCATTTGCTTTATATGCAAGTGACGATATTGCACTGTACACTGATAGCAGAGACCAAACACTAAGAATTAGTGCGATCATCCAAATCACTTTGTCGCCCTCGAGTCGTCCTCGAATAGTATGTACCCAATTAGCCATGCAGGATTAAAGTCCCTTGACAGCGTTCTTAAATTTGTTGCCTCTCTCCTCATAGCTCCCGAAAATATCGAAGCTTGCACAAGCAGGAGAAAGCAAGACAGTTTCATTCGGCATGCCTAAGTCATACGCGATTTGAACCGCTTCTTCAGCGGTCTCCGCCATGTGTACAGTCTCGACTTTCGAAGAGAATGTCTCAATTAACTTTGAGTTGTCCTTTCCCAAACAAATAAGATGTTTCACCTTTTCCTCTACCAGGGGTACAAGGTCTCGATAGTCGTTGCCTTTGTCAATGCCTCCAGCAATCCATACCACAGGAGTTTTCATACACTCCAGTGCATACCAAACACTGTTGACGTTTGTTGCTTTGCTGTCGTTAATGAATCTAATGTTGTTAATCGTTGCTACGAATTCCAAGCGGTGTTCAACACCTTCGAAATGCGTTAAGCTTTCTCGAATTCCTTCACTTCGGAGCTCTAAAATTCTACCTGTAACACTAGCTGCCATAGAATTGAACAGATTGTGTTTGCCTTGTAGGGCAAGTTTTTGAATGGTCATAGAAAATGGTTTTTTATGGGGTGTATGTATTGTAAATTCTTTTTTTTTATTGGTGAGCCCTGCATGAAAGTTCTCTTGGTCAATCAAATCTGGTTGAAGAGATTTTATAGATGAGACAGGAGCGAGGCGTGCAACTGTGCCTTTGTTTGAGATTAATTTTTCGATCTCATTGTCGTCTGAATTGTAAACGAGGAAATCTTTTTCTGTTTGGAATTGAGTAATCTTCCATTTTGATGCTGCATAGTTTTCCATTTTATAATCGTACCTGTCAAGATGATCAGGTGTGATGTTTAGGAGCACAGCGACATCTGGTCTAAATGATGTGGTTCCATCCAGCTGGAAGCTACTGGCTTCCACAACAGTCACTTCTGCATCTGTTTTTCTTTCTGCCAAATCTCTCGCCCAGCTTGGACCAATGTTGCCGACACACGTTGTGTCGATACCCGCGTCCGTCAGCATTCGATGAATCATCGCTGTTGTTGTCGTCTTTCCATTCGCACCTGTAATCGCAACAACTTTCCCAGAGGCATGTCTGCTGGCAAATTCAATTTCGCTAATTACTTCAGCGCCATTTTTCTTGAGATTGATGACTGTCGGGGAAGTGTCAGGTATTCCAGGACTTTTAATAACGGTTGTAACCGTTGGCCAGTTTTGAGGTGCGTGTCCTCCTGTTTCGTATGCCACGCCGGCGGACTCCAACTCACTAATAAAGTGTGCTTTTCCCTGTCCACTTTCGCTCACATATGGTGTGTCGCCAAGAGCCAGAGCAAGCTTAGCTGCTCCAACACCGCTTTCTCCGGCACCAAGTATGAGTATTGATTTAGACATTGATTTTATTTGTCTTAGCGAACTTTGAGTGTAACGATTGTGATAACAGCGAGTAGAATTCCGACAATCCAGCACCGAGCAGTGATTTTCGATTCATGGATGTTTTTTTTCTGAAAATGATGATGTAATGGAGA
>MDSY01152143.1_pt1 | contig 10073 bp, 9 predicted proteins | sample 811131 | NCBI WGS metagenome assembly MDSY01 (sample SAMN05326643, study PRJNA326480) | marine metagenome | isolation source: seawater | place: Atlantic Ocean: South West | collected 2010
TGACTTCAACTTTTATCCAATTAGATTGAGTTACTTCTCTTGCTAACATAGCTGTATAAATAGCTTCTTCAGCAGTTTTACTCCCAGCTGTATTAGGCAAAATATTGTATTTGTCCCAATCAATAACATCTAGAAGATTTTTTTCTTTTGGATCATCAAAATTTATTCTTCTTATAGCAACTGTAATCATCTCAGTTTCAGAGGCAATAATTGAATTATGAAGATCTTCGGAACTTCGATGCTTACCAGTTCCAGTAATTAGTCTAGATTTAAACTTTTTACCTGCTATTACTAATTCATCCATAATATAATAAGTTTATTATTAATATTGTTTTAATCATAAACCTGTAAATTATAACTAGAAACCTATATGTATACTATTTTTTGGAAAAAAAATTGAATATAAAAATAACTAAAAATACACATAGACCTATAATCGAAGCTGCTCTATTTGATTTAGATGGAACTTTACTAAATACAAAAGAAGAGATTCCTTCATCTATTCAAACTAAAATCAAAGAGATTTCTAAAATTATTCCTGTATCAATAATTTCCGGGAGAATATTTTCTTCAGTTTTGGATTATTCAAAACAACTAAACTTAATTTCTCCACAAATTTCTGATAACGGATCAATAATTTTTGATCCAAAGTTAGATAATAAAATAATTTTTAGAAAATCTTTAGATATAGAAATATCTTTTAGAATTTTTAGGTTACTAGATAAAAATAATTTTGAGTACTTTTCAAGTGCTGATGGAAAAACTATGGATAACAAGATGAAAAATAAATCATTTTCAAATGTAAATATTATTACATGTTTTTATGAAGATGTTAGGCCCTATCTAGAATCATCTGATTTCATTGACATTTCTAAAATATCACTTATTCATTCTTCGGGTAGTATGGGAGAGGAATATATTAGTTTTATGCCAAAAGATGTCAATAAAGGAGTTGCATTAAAAGAGTATTCAAGATTGCTGGGTATCGATCAACCAAAAATTTTTGCGATTGGAGACGGAATGAATGATTTAGAAATGCTTCAAGAAGCAGGTATTTCAGTTGCAATGGGTAATTCAGTGAAAGAAGTATTTGATGTTAGTAAGTACGCAACAAATAAATATGAAGATGATGGAACAGAGATTGTACTAGACTGGATTATAAGATGTATATCTTAGCTTCTTAATGCTTTATATCCAGCTCTTAATACATTTCTCCATATTTTTATTTCATTAGAAACAGATTCTGTTAACTTTTTATGACTCATGTCTATTGCTTGAAATTTTTTTATTCTACTTTTTACAAGTTTTCTCTTACTTGTATAATTCAAAATAGATAATTGATTAATTAGACTTATTTTAATGAGTCTAGACATATCTTCTAAGCCCTTGCTTGCGCCTAGTGGGGGTTCTTGGATGATTTTGTCAATAATACCTGTTTCAAGACAATCATATGCGCTTAAAATATCCTTTCCAGCGCTATCTAATCCCGTGTTCAGAATAGAATATTCTAGCATTAGTACACTATCAGAAATAAAATACGGTAATGAGCCTTCTGAAGTTGTTTCTCCAGTTATTATTGAAATTAATGGTTCCTCGTGATTGGAGAGTAACTTTATATTTTCAGATAATAAATTAGCAATCCCTGAGATCTCATTTTTGAAAGTATTATTTATACCCTTATTATCTACAAAAAATATTGTAGGTAACTTAAATTTTTTTGAAAGCTTAATTGCATCTTTTATTCTTTCAAAATCATTAATATTAAGTTTTCCATCATTGCTTTTATTTGTTCTTTGAAAGTTTTGTATTAAATATATAACTGATTGAGGTCCCAGTTTAGCTATACCTAAAGTTGAAAGATTTTTCTCGTTATTATCTTTGAGGGATATCACATCATCAAAAATAATATTAAGATACTGTTTAGCTGATGGCCTAGATTTTTCTATTTTTTTTGTTTGATTGGATTTTACGAATTCTATTTCTGGAAGTTCTAAGTCTACTTTTTTAGGAATTTTATTATTTGAAGTCAATGACTCTAAAATAGATGATATTTCTTTTTTTAAGTTGTTTCTAGATATAATGTTATCAATCAATCCATTCTCGAAAAAATTTTCTGAAGTTAAGTCTATTCCTTCATTATCTATTGAAGTTTTTGCTATTTCATTTCTTGAAAACATTCCAATTATTGCACCAGGCTCAGCTATTTTTATATCTGCTGAGATTGCGAAAGAACTATATACTTGTCCTCCAGACGGGTTTGTTAGTATTGATACATGGGGAAGTTTTTTATCATTTAATTCATCCGTTGCATTTGTGGTCTTAATCATTTGAATCAAAGAAAAAACCCCTTCTTGCACTCTTCGTCCTCCACTTGAAATTACGGATAAAACGGGAAGTGAATTTTTTCTAGAATATGAAAAGGCTTTAGAAACCTTTTCACCTACAATGATTCCCATTGATCCCCCCAGAAAACCAAAATCAAGTAATATAATTACACTTTTAATACCTCCAATATTACAAGTTCCGGTAATAACTGCTTCTTCAAGCCCGGTTCTTTCTCTAGTAGTCTTTACATTTTTTTTATAGTTCTGATTGAGCCTTAAATTTTTTGGTTTTCTAACTGTAATATTTTTATTAAATTCTACAAAAGATCCTTGATCTGATATTATTTCAAGTCTTTTAGAGAAATCTACAGAATAATGAAAATTACAAAATGGACAGATTCTATATTTTGCATAGAAATCAGTTTCACTGATTTTTTCTTGACAACTAAGGCAATCTACTAGGTTTTCTCCTAAGCCTATATAATTTTCTTCCTTATTTATCATCCAACTAAAACTCTCCTTGGCTTACCAGCTTCTCCAGGACTTACAATACCGTTCTCTTCTAACTCATCCATTAATCTTGCTGCTCTAGGATAGCCTATCCTTAATCTCCTTTGGAGTAAAGAAGTTGACAAAGTTTTGCTTTGTGAACTCAAGTCTAATGCTTGTTCATATAAAGAATCTCCAGTAATCTGTGTATTATTTATATTTTCATCCTCCGTAATTTCAAGCATTTCTAGTTGATATTTTTCTTTAAATGGTTCCCACTGAGAAGTTATGCTTTGAATATCATTTTCAGTTAGGAGAACTCCTTGAATTCGACTCATTTGTGCATTATCAATTGGACTAAATAACATATCTCCTTTTCCTATAAGCTTTTCAGCTCCGACTCCATCTAATACTGTCCTTGAATCTATTTGAGACATTACAGCAAATGAAACTCTACTTGGGAAATTTGCTTTTATCAATCCTGTTACAACATCAACTGAGGGTCTTTGAGTAGCTACAACTAGATGAATTCCAGTTGCTCTACCTAATTGAGCTAGTCTAACAATTAATCTTTCTATTTCGCTTCCTGCTTGTAACATCAAATCGGCAAGTTCATCTATTACTACTAGAATATTCCACATTTTATGACTCTTTATCATCTTTTTATTAAAGTCAGAAATATTTTTTACGCCAACTTTTTCAAGAATCTTAAATCTAACCATCATTTCTTCAACAGTAGCTGATAAAACAGAAACCGCTTTTTCTGTATCAACAATTACATCTTCTGTATACAAATGAGGAATATTCGCATATGGAGTAAGCTCTACTCTTTTAGGATCAATTAATACCATTCTTACATCATCAGGCTTTCGTGTACTTAGCAGTCCTGTTATTATTGAATTTATGAAAACTGATTTCCCTGAACCTGTAGAACCTGCTACTAAAAGATGAGGCATCTTACTTAAATCAATTATTTTAGGGACACCATCCATTCCTTGACCTAAAGGAGCAGGTAATAAATATTTTTCAGAATTATCAAGGTTTTCAAATTCAATCACTTCCTTAAAATCAACTGTATTTGCTGAAAGGTTAGGTATTTCTATTCCCATAGAGTTTTGAACGCCGTCAAGTACTGCTTCAAATCTGATATTTGGAGACCCTAATGCTAGGGCTAAATCTTTTTCTCTTCTTAGTACTTGCTCTACCTTCACTCTCTTTTTTTCATTTTCATCTACCCACCCGGGCTTTAGTTGGTACATTGTAACTGAGGGGCCAGATGTGTGATTTTCAATAGTAGTGTTTACTCCATGAGCTGCTAATGTATTTATTATTATTTTTTTCGTATCAGAAATCTCATCTTTACTTAATTCTTCTTTTTTTGAAACCATAAGATTAGATGTATCTATCTTAGGCCAATTTAGTTTATCATATCGAAATTTATCAATTTTATTTCCTTCAATATCTTCATTTTCAATAGTGATTTTTTTCATTTCGAAGATATTGTTATCATTTGAAAAATTTATGTTTTTTTCATTAATTTTATTCTCATATATATTTGAAAGCTCTTCTTTTATTCCAACAGTGTTATTTTTATTTATAACTTCACTACTTTTTATTTGTATAGAATCTTCAATAGGTTTTTTTTTATTAGTAACAATCACATTGATTTTGCTTTCAGAATATTTTTTTTGAAGTCTTAACTTTTTTATATCTATTTTTTTAGCTATTTTTTTTAGTAATTTGAAAATCATAATCATTGATTTCAAAAAATTAAATAAAATTTTTTTTACCATCTCAGGCTTATATATAACTAATATTACAAATAAAGGTAACGATGTCCTAAAAAAAATATCAATATAATTAAAAATGCTCATATTATAACTATTCCAGTAGTATGGAGATTTGGCTAGAAATTCTCCATATTTTCCCGATAATGAATAGTCAAATGAAAAGCTTGAACTAGATACATAGCTAAAGGACCCCAGTACTATGTAAAGAGAAAAACTTATAAGAACAATTGAAAAAATATTTTTATAGGACACATAGTTCTTTGAGTTTCTTATAGAGTATCGTAGAAGTATAGAAAATAAAAATATTGATAATGATGATATTAAGGGAGCTAACCCAAAATTTTCTCTAACACCAGTGAAAAATATTGGTATTAATGCAACAAGACATACAAGCAATAAATACAAAAAATAATTTTTGTTCAATACGACCTCTGCAATTTTACTAAATATTATATTTTTGTTGTTATTCATTTTTTGGGACTAATTTTCAATAAATAATAATTTAATAAGATACTTTTTATTAAATTTATCTAATAATAATTTATATAAATTATTGTTTAATTGCTTAGTTATTTTACTCCAGCCTTCATCTGTATTGAAAATGTCATTTGTAATTTGATTTTGAATAAAATTATTTACCTCATTAATAATTTTCATATTGCTAGATTTATCAAATAATTTTATATTGATACTATTTTTGTCATTAATTTCTTTTATTTTTATGATGATTGATAATATATTCTTATTGTAAATATTTGAAATTTTTTCAGTATTTATTGAAAAATTATCTCTTAATACTATTTCGTCTATTATATTTTCATGATCAGTTACTTTTGCCTTTCTTGAAGTGATTTCTAGATTATCTCCATTTGAAAGTATAAAAATATTTTCGTTTCGCAATCCGTTACTTAAACCAATTTCCTTATGGGCTTTCAGCATTTCAAAATTTCCATGAATTGGTATAAGATATTTAGGCCTGAGGGATCTAATAACATTACTTAACTCTAAGTTATTAGAATGACCAGAAACATGCAACTTATTTTCTATATTACTAAAGTTTACTTCAGCTCCTAGGCCATGAATTCTATGGATAACTTCAAATACTTTTTGTTCATTTCCAGGAATCACTGATGATGACATAAGAACTATATCTTCCTTTTCAATACTTAGATTATTATAGTTACCTTTAGACATTCTGTTTAAGACAGAAAATTCCTCTCCTTGAGATCCTGTAACGAAATAAACAGCATTTTCATTCTCTAAGGTATTTTTTTTATTAATTAGAACTTGATCTTTATCATTAATAATTCTTAGATTTTTTGAGATTTTTAAGTTTTTTTGTAATGTGCTTCCTAAAAGTATAACTTTCTTGTTTGATCTTTTAGCTACATTTAGCGCCATTTGAATACGAGAAATTTGTGAAGCAAAGGTACAAATAATAATTTTTTTATTTTTCTTAAAAACTCTTTCAAATGTATACTCAATTTCTTTTTCTGAAAAACTCTTATTGTAAATCATCGCATTTGTAGAATCAGACAATAAAACATCACATTTATTATTTATTATTTTGTTAATTTCTTCAAAGTTAGTATTTTTTCCAAAAATGGGTTTTTTATCAAATCTAAAATCACCAGTATGAACGATATTAAAACTTTTTGTTCTTATAAGTAAACCGCATGAGTCAGGAATAGAATGTACAACCGGGAACCAAGAGATCTTAAAATCTTCAAAATGAATTGGTTTATTAATTCGGATATCTCTGAGTAAATGATATTTATCTCTAAAGATTTTTTTTTTGATCAATTCATTTGCGAGAGGAGGGGAGTATATTGGTACATTTAAGAATCCTAATTTAGAGATTCCCCCTATGTGATCTTCATGGCCATGAGTTATGAAAATACCTTCTATTTTATCCTTAATTTTTTCTAGATAACTTAAATCTGGGAGTATAAAATCTATCTCTGGATCCGAAGAAAACTTAATACCTGCATCAATGATATATACTCTAGAGCTTATTTCGAATAGTAATAAATTTTTACCAACCTCACCTAGTCCACCTAAGGGAGTAAATTTTATTTTTTCCATTTTATTTCAAACCGAATTATCTAAAAACATACACTAGACTAAATAGACTAGATAAAATTGAGACTATTTTTAGACTTTTGAAGATATATAATCAACAGCATCTTGAACTGTTCTAATATTTTCAGCATCTTCATCTGAAATTTCAATTGCCTTATCATCTGTAGAAAACTCTTCTTCAAGAGCCATTATTAGCTCTACTACATCCAAGGAATCTGCCTCTAAATCTTCAGTGAATGAGGATTCAGGTTTTACATCTCCAATATCTACACTTAATTTTTCTGCTGTAATTTCTTGTATTTTTTCTAAAACTGAAGCCATTCTATCCTCCAAAATTATAATCGCACAATTATGTTATTGAATTATCATCTAAAAGTCTATCTTACCATAGAACTTAAAACACCATTTATAAAGTTTTTAGACGTATCTGAACCAAAAACATCAGCTAGTTTTACAGATTCATTTACAACTACTGCAATGGGAGTTTCTAGATCACAAGATATTTCTGATATAGCCATTCTCAAAATTGATAAATCTGTTTTGGGAATTTTTTTTATACTTTTATCATTTGTATATCTAATAATACTTTCATCAATAGTATTTTTATTCTCTAAGGCATAGGTTAATATTTTTTTTGCAATTTTTTGCTTAGATTTATTTGATTTCTTATAGTAAGATAGTTTTTCTATATTACTTGAGTTATAGTCTTTAGAGATTTCACTTTCAAATAATGATTGAACTACTGATGCTCTTGCCATCGTAGTACCAAAAATAGAATGAGTTTTTTCTTCAGAAATAAATTCCCCATCAACAGCATTATTAAGATTATCTTGAACTTCATCCATATAAGAAAAACGTTAGCTTCTACACTCAACGTAATCTAATACTTGATCGTAATTTCCTATATTCTTTACATTTAGATCTGAATTAATTCTTTTTATCATTCCAGAAAGCACAGATCCTGGTCCAATTTCATAGAAAGTATCAACTTCTTGATCAATCATATATTGTATAGAGTCACTCCACAAAACACAGTTTTGAAGTTGATTCTTAAGTTCATTTCTTACCAAGTTTTTTTCTGTAATTGGTTCAGCACTAGTATTAGCAACAATAGGAACAACTGCATCCTCAAAATTAGCTTCATCTATAGCATCATTTAGTTCATCTTGAGCTGAGGCCATTAGTCCAGAATGAAATGCTCCACTTACAGGTAGAGGAATGGCTTTTTTTGCACCAAGTCTTGATGCAAGATCCATAGCATTTACTAAATTTTCTTTTTTACCAGCAATAATTATTTGATTAGATGTATTTATATTAGATAAATATGTACCTGTTTCTTCACAAACTTCTTTGACAGCAGTTGCATCGATACCTATTATTGCAGACATTCCTCCTGGAGCAATATTACATGCCTTTTCCATGAGTTCTCCTCTTTTAGACACTAAGTCTATTGTATCTTTTATACTAAGAGAACCTGCAGTGGCTAAAGAACTATACTCTCCTAAGCTATGTCCTGCAGTAAAGTTAGGGATTTGAATAGATCCCATCTCAGATTCAATAGCTCTCCATGCAGCTATTGAAACAGTAGCTATTGAAGGTTGAGCATTTTCTGTTCTTGTTAATTCTTCCTTTGAACCTTCAAATATTACATTCGAAAGCTTTCTTCCTAAAATATCATCAGCCTCTTGGAATACTTCTCGTGCAGCGGCACTATTATTATATAAATCTAATCCCATTCCAGGTATTTGGGAGGCTTGCCCTGGGAAAAGAAAAGCAACTTTGTTATTGTTCATTAGATCACCCATAAAAATTATATATATATAATTGTTTCTATTTTTTTAAGATTTTTCAATAAATTTCAGTACAGAAATACTTAAAATCTCAAGCAAATGACAATAAGCTTGAAATAAATAACCATAAAAATATAATATAAACATGATTATTTTGGGAGTTGATCCAAGCCTTTCTAACACAGGTTATGGTATTTTAGAATCAGTCGAAAGCAAATTAAGACCTATTGAAGGAGGAGTAATTAAAACTCGATCATCCGATCCTCTTTCTTTGAGACTTTCAATAATTTCAAAAGAGTTTGATAAAGTTATTGAAAAATTTTCACCAGATCATATAGCTGTTGAAGATTTACATTCCAGACCAAAATTTGCTAAAACCTCTATACTGATGGGACATGCTAGAGGAGTAATCTTATCAAGTGCAGGTATAAAAAAGATTCAAGTTTTTGATTATCAGCCTACTCAGGCTAAAAATATAGTTACTGGTTCCGGGAGAGCGGATAAAAAGCAGGTAATGCTATCGGTTTCAAAGATGTTAAATAATCAAAACTTATTAAAGAATGAACATGTTGCTGATGCATTTTCAATAGCGATCTGCCATTCTATAATCAATAATTCAAAAACAAAGATTATATGATTAGTTTTCTTAGTGGTGAAATTTTAAAGTTTCTTAGTGATCCAAAAAGAATCGTATTATTGGTCAATGGTATTGGATATGAAATTTATATACCTGAGTACTTAAATAATTATTTTGTTGAAAACAAAGTAACGATCGGATCAAATTTAGATCTAGAAATCTATTATCATGTTACGGAAAGACAGCCTAAGCCACTTCTTGTAGGATTTATTTCATATTCTGATAAAGAGTTTTTTGAACAGCTGATTCAAGTTGAAGGAATCGGACCAGTAAAAGCTGCAAATTCTCTAGTTTTTTCTATAAACATAATAATTAATGCAATCGAAACTGAGGATAATTCTTTACTTGAACAAATGCCTGGAATTGGATCACGTGCTGCGCAGAAAATAATAGCATCTTTGAATGGTAAGTTATCATATCAAAATGAGGTCAGCCTAACTGATAAAGCTGAGTTCAAACCAATAGATTCTATTTTTGAGGAGGCTTTGTCAGGCCTGATCAGTCTAGGATATAAAAATAATGAGGCTAGAAATGCTATTAACGAGGTTCTTTCAGAAAATGAGAAAAATCTTGATGTAGAAAATATAGTTAGAGAAGTTTTGAAGAAAAATACAAGAAAATATGTGTAAATAAAATTATGTCAGAAGATCTAGAAAATAAAGAAATAATTTTTTCACTACAAGATTCGGATACAAAGAAAGTTGATAATAATGACTCAGAATCTAGTGTTGATACAAATATACTTCGCCCTAAATCTTTTGATGAATACGTAGGTCAAGAAAAAATTATACAATCCTTATCTATAGCTACACAAGCTTCAAAAAAAAGAGATGAGTCTCTTGATCATGTACTTTTTTATGGTCCTCCAGGTTTAGGTAAAACAACTTTGTCATATATTATTTCAAATCAAATTGAATCAAATTTTATTCATACTAGCGGGCCTGCATTAGAGAGACCCGCA
>MDSY01054445.1_pt1 | contig 10072 bp, 9 predicted proteins | sample 811131 | NCBI WGS metagenome assembly MDSY01 (sample SAMN05326643, study PRJNA326480) | marine metagenome | isolation source: seawater | place: Atlantic Ocean: South West | collected 2010
AAAAATACTTAATTAATCGGTTTGTGTATCATCGTTTAAATAATTATCAACCGAAATTTTTCCATTTTTATTATTAACACCACCGCATAGATTTGTACATTCGTATAACTCACGTATTAATTCACTAGGTGCTGTACTTCCATAACGAATTAAGTTACATTTTTTTAAATATGATTTTGCTGTTTTTAATCTTGCTGACTTCCATTTTGCCTTATTATCTTCTGTATCTCTTCTGTTATAATTACTTTTTAAAAATATACCAACTTTTTTCATGGTTTTATTCTTTCCAACATTAAAACGCTTTTTTATTTCAACTTCAACCTTTTCGGGTTTTTTATCCACAACAGGATTATTTAACTTTTCACTAATATTTCTATATTTCCATTCACGATAAGTTGGTTTTGTGCTATGCTTCATATTTGTATAAGGAGGTGGTTGAGGAGTTGTATTATGTTTAATAACCGTGTTTTGTTGATGTATTTGTTGTGTATTATCATTATGTATCATATCTTTAAGATGAATATTTTGTTGACTTTTATTTTTCTTTTTGCGTAATTTTTCCATAAATTGTGGATTCACTTGCGAAACGTGGCATGAGTGAGATGGTATTGTTTTCTTTGTTTTATTTCTTTTGTATTCTTTTAATTTTTGAAGTAACATTGCCTTCACATTATTACCATTTACTTGCATTAATTGTTCTTTTTTTAAAGTCTGATTTTTTTGTTTTGCGGATTTTTTACTTAAAGAAGTACTCGAAAACAATTTAGGGTCAATATCAATTGTTTTTTTATCCATTTATATGTTACGACATAAATGTTTCGTCATTTTTACAAATAACAAAAAATTGATTTGAATAGAACATAAAGAAATAATGAAGTAATAATATTAATTATGAGTGTTGAATCAAAATTCGCTTTGAATCAAAATGACATGTGGAAAGTGATTGAAAGTTATTTTGAAAATAAGCATTTACATCAATTGGTAAAACATCAAATTGAATCGTATAATGATTTTATACAGAATCAAATGAAAAAAACGATTGAAATGTTTAATCCTCTAATTGTACGTTCTCCACAAGATTATATTAAAGAATATAAAAAGTATCGTCTTCAAGTTGTTATTCATTTTAGTAATTTGTCTCTATTTCGTCCTGAAATTCATGAAAATAATGGAGCTACAAAACTAATGTTTCCGAATGACGCAAGACTACGTAATTTTACGTATAATTCTAATATGACTTTAGACCTAAACATTGAATATATCATTTGGAAAGGTGAAAATATGGAACAAGAAGAACGTAAAATTGTAAAATTACCTAAAATTCAATTTGGGAAAATTCCAATCATGATTAAATCCAGCATATGTACGTTAAATCAATATAACTTCTTACATTATGATCAAGTAGATGAATGTAAAATGGATCCTGGTGGATATTTTATTATTAATGGTTCTGAAAAAACATGTCTTGGTCAAGAAAAAGCGGCAGATAACAAAATATATGTATTTCAAAGTAAAAAAAATCAAAAGTGGAGTCATACTGCTGAAATGCGATGTGTTCCATATTGGAAAGTCATTTCACCTAAACAAGTATATATGATGGTATCTTCTAAACAAGAAAAAACTGGATTCTCTATCCATGTGATGATCCCAAAACTAAAAAAGCCTATTCCATTATTTATATTATTTCGTGCAATGGGTATTTCAAGTGATAAAGAAATATGCCGTTATATCATATTAAATCTAACAAATGAAAAAAGCAAAAAGTTTCTTAAGTTCTTAAAAGGTTGTATTGAATCATGTCAAGAATATATTGAACAAGAAGATTGTATTCATTATGTGAAATCATGTGTTATTTACACACCTATTAATATGAGTCCCGAAGAAGGAGAACGAAAGAAAATAGATTTTACAAATGAAATTTTGTCCAATGACCTATTTCCTAATTGTAAAACAAAGAAAGAAAAAATATTCTTATTGGGATTTATGGCTTTTAAACTTATATCATGTAGACTTGGTTATACAAAACCAGATGACCGCGATTCTTATGAAAATAAACGCATTGAACTTACTGGTTGTTTACTAAACAATCACTTTCGTAATTTCTTCAATAAAGTGATTAAAGATTCGCACAAACTAATTATTCGTGAAATTAATAATGGTTCGTGGAAATCTACTGAAGATTATGAAAATATCATAAATCTAACCAATATTTATAAAATCATCAAGTCATCTACCATAGAAAATGGTATAAAACGTGCATTATCTACCGGTGATTTTGGTATTAAACAGCTCAATTCTACTAAGGTTGGTGTTGCACAAGTCGTAAATCGTCTTAGTTATCCTGGATTATTGAGTCATTTGCGCAGAATCAATACTCCAATTGATAAGAGCGGTAAATTGGTTGAACCACGTAAGCTTCATAATAGCACATGGGGATACCTTTGTCCAGCAGAAACACCAGAAGGTCAATCCGTTGGTGTTGTAAAAAATCTATCTTATATGGCATGTGTCACTGGATATAGTGATGCGAACTGTATATATGATTATATTTTACCATACATTACAAATATAAATGATGAATCAAAAACAATTGACTACTATCATAATAAAGTAAAGGTTATATTTAACGGACGATGGATAGGTGTTACAGAAGACCCAATTCAGTTATATAAGGAATTAAAAGAGAAGAAATATAAAGGATTTATTCATATTTACACATCTATTACATTTAATATTAATGAAAAATGTATTTATGTTTATAATGATTCGGGTAGATTGGTGAGACCTGTATTAAAAGTTAAAGACAATAAAATTTTACTAACTAAAGATATTGTTCAACAGATTAAAAATCATTCGCTAGAATGGAATGATTTATTGTTGTCGAATAAAATTCAAGAGTCTGTTCTTGAGTATATTGATAGTGAAGAGCAAAAGTTTGGTATGATTGCTATGAAACATACTGAAATAGACAAAACATTTCATTATACTCATTGTGAAATTCACCCGAGTACTATATTTGGTGTAGTTGCTTCGTGTATTCCATTTCCTGAACATAATCAATCACCTAGAAACACATACCAATGTGCTATGGGCAAACAGGCAATTGGTATTTATGCTTCCAACTTTAATAAACGCATGGACAAAACAGCCTATATTTTGAATTATCCTATGAAACCTTTAGTTGAAACACGTGTCATGAACATGTTGAAAATGAATACATTGTCTTCTGGTAATCAAGTGATTGTGGCAATTATGACGCACAGTGGTTTTAATCAAGAGGACAGTATTCTCTTTAACAAGGCATCAGTAGATCGCGGTCTATTTCACTCCACTATTTATCACACCGAAAAAGATGAAGATAAAAAGGTCAATGGGGAAGAAGAAATCAGAACCAAACCCAATAAAGCAATTACTAAAAATGTCAAATTTGGGAATTATGATAAACTAACCAATCAAGGTATTATTCCTGAAAATACATTAATAGAAGACAGAGATATTATTATGGGAAAAATGATTACCATTAAAGGTCACAAAAATGATAATAATAAAATGATTAAATATGATGATTGTAGTCGTAGTTATAAAACACATGAAGAATGTTATATTGATAAAAATTATATCAACCGCAATGGCGATGGTTATACATTTTGTAAAGTAAAAATACGTGCTCATCGTGTTCCAAAAATTGGAAATAAGTTTTCTAGTCGCCATGGTCAAAAAGGAACAATTGGTCATATTATTAATGAAGAGGATATGCCATTTACGAAGAATGGATTGCGTCCTGACCTTATTATTAATCCTCATGCTATACCTTCGCGTATGACTATTGCACAATTAAAGGAAACACAATTAGGAAAGCTGCTTTTGGAATTAGGTTTATATGGAGATGGTACGAGTTTTGGGGACCTCAGTGTGAAATCTATATGTAAAGAACTCCAAAAAGCAAACTTTGAATCAAATGGTAACGAACTACTTTATGATGGTAAGAGTGGAGAACAAATAGACACATCTATCTTTATAGGTCCAGTGTTTTATCAGTGCTTGAAACATATGGTTGCGGATAAACAACATAGTCGTTGTATTGGACCAATGGTAAATCTTACGAGACAACCAGCAGAAGGGCGTTCCAGAGATGGTGGTCTTCGTTTCGGAGAAATGGAGCGGGATTGTATGATTTCACACGGAGCATCACGATTTACACAAGATAGAATATATGATTGTTCTGATAAATATAGTGTTCATATTTGTAATCAGTGTGGTATTATTGTTCCATACAATGAAAAAGAACATATACATTTATGTAATATATGTCAAAATCGTACCGACTTTTCACTTGTACGTATTCCATATAGTTGTAAATTGCTATTTCAAGAACTCATTTCGATGAATGTGGTTCCTCGCATGATTACAAACGCATAAGTTTTAGAATATATCAATTGTCATAAATTCATCATTACCTGATTGTATAGGATTTGTTTGCATTTCTATTATATATTTTTTATTTTTTCTAGATTCCCGATCTATATAACGTACAATTAGCATTATAATATATACATAAGTAAAACATATGCTAAGCAAAAATGGTGTCATAATAATCCACCATGACCATGTTTGTATATATGTAGTATGATATATTTTTAATAATATACTTATTGCTTGAATAATAAATAATACTGAAATAATTTTTATGTAAAATAGAGCACTATTGCTTGGCATATATATAATTAGAGACAAATATTGTATTTACAAAAATTGAATAACTTTTAGTATACACGTTATGAAGTAAAAGTATGACAGTTATATATCAATTGGATAGTTTGATTCGTGGTAAGGTTATTCATCGCCCTAGCAAACAGTGTCGCTCGCCTTATGTTGCCGATGTATCTATAAATGATCATATATACATGGTTCATGCTCCATCTTTAGGATGCGGTGGTTATAGCGATACTGGACAATGGGTATATATGACAAAACATGATAATCCTAAAAAATGTTCTCATGTCATTCATCTGGCAGAAAGACATGAAAAAAATACAATATATCTTGTCGGGATTCATCCAAAAAGCGCAGAACAAATCGTTCATATTTGTCTCCAAAACGGTTTTATTTATTCTTTAGAAAATGTCACAAATATTGAAAGAGAAAAATGCTTTTTAAATTCACGATTTGATTTCATATGTAGAGACAAAAATAATAAAATGACTATTATAGAAGTTAAAAATGTTCCTTGCGCGGATTATGAAGACATGCCTTCAAAAGAGCGTAAAAAACATGATTTTAGTCATAGAGATGTAAATACAAAAGTCGCTTATTTTCCGGACGGTTATCGCAAAACAAAAAACGAAACTATAAGCCCACGGGCTCTAAAACATATACAAGAATTAGAAGAATTAAAAAATCAAAATACAGACATTAGATGCATTCTTATCTTTGTCATTCAGCGAATAGATGTGAAAATATTTCAAGCATCTGTTGTAGATATTTTATACAGAAAAGCTCTTCAAAAAGCATTTAAAAATGGTGTCGAAATCATTCCTATACAAGTATATTGGAATAATGAAGGACAATGTATATACAATAAAGCAATACCATTTCGTTATTAAACATTTACCTTATATAATACAATCAATGAAATTATGTGCTTCCTTTCTTTTTTGTTTGCCTAAAACACCATATGTTTATGAATTTATAAAAAAGGATTATTTAACACAAATTAAACCACATTATTCATTATTTAACTATAATAAGTGTTATGACATTTTTCATTATAATACAAAGTATAGGAGACAATTTAAAAATACCTTTTTTAAACATTCTCTTGTAGATAATCATCACATCATACCAAAAGAATTCAGTTTTCATCCTTTAATGATTGAATTTCAAGTTGATTTATCATGTAGTAAAAATATCATGTTTCTACCAAATCGCTCTTCTAAATATATTATTGAAGATAATTCTATTATTTATCATACAGCACATACAAAATACAACCGATACGTTGAAAATCAATTACAGTATATTTCATCTATAACCGATAAAGAGTCAAGACAATATCAATTGTCATTATTTTTTTATCATTTACAAACTGGTTTAGAGACAAATGATCCATTCTTCAAAACTTTATTTCATAAACAATAATCTTATAATTTTTAGTGATTTTAGCATTTATATTATTTTCTATAATATATATTAATAATCATGGCGGACAATAACAATTACTCAACAGATCAAAAAAGTGCTCTTGCTGCGGTTGAATATGCTGGACTACAAAAAAAACAAAACGAAGAATCATGGAATGATCGTGCGGAAGATATGATGAAAGCATGGGGAGAAAAAGCAGCTGGTCTTCGTTGGATGCACCAAAAACAAGGAGGTATTTGGAAGAAATTTTCAGATAAGCTTACCCTATGGGGTATTGGTATCACAACATTTGTCTCTAGTGCCTCTCTTGTTACTGCTGGTATTGAAAACGCTGAATATATTATGTATGGTATTGGTGGTATTGGTATGATTGCTAGTCTTATTCAAGCATTAAAGAAGTTCTATAACGCAGAAGATAAGGTAGCAGAACATAGTGCGATTGCTAAACGTTTTGGTAGTTTTTATCGCGCAATGACTCTTGAATTAGGTATGGCGCGTGCGGATCGCCGACCTTCAAATCTTGTTTTCGAATGGGCTTCTAAAGAATATGACCAACTTCAAAATGATGCTCCAAGTTTAGGAGGTGGTGTAGTTGATGAATATAAGGCATTATTTGGTCGTCAAGAACATTTACCTGATATTGCTGAAGATGTTTTTATTATTGAAGTTCATGGTCGCCCAGAGACAAGTGAAAAACATTTCTTTGCTAGTTTAGATAAAAAAGATGTAAATATTGATGATTCTCTTGACCGACTTCCAAATCAAAATGTTCCAGTGAAAAGTCAATTCAAATTAGAAAAACAAGAAGGAAAACCTGTATCTGAAGTAGAATTGAGTGAAAAAATGAATGAAGTATTAGCAGAAGAAAAGGTTTAAGAATTCATAATTCTTAAGCGTTTGATATTCATGTCAATATATTCTATATCATGTGATGTAACAAACTTATAATATATACGCATTATTAATAAACAATTCAAAAAACAATGCGTTATATTGTATAAATAACTCAATTTGAATAATTCTAAATATATAACGTACAATTTTGTATGAGTTTTATTATTATATATGCTGTAATAATTCCCTTCGTTAAAATATCCATTATATGATGTATTGTTTTTCAAATCTAAAAAATGATTATTAAATATTTTTTTATATATTTCTAACACACAATACATGCTTATTTGACTTGTTTCTATTTCACATGTGATAGAATTGCGATTACTTTCTTCATTCAATATTTTTTTAACAAGTTCAATATCGTAACTAATGAAAATGTCGCATAGTTTCAAATAATAATTAATAATTGCTATTATATGCCTTATTTTATTATTGGATATAATAACATTTCCATCTCTTTTATTTAGAATACGCTGTGCTCTATGATACAAATCTATGTCATAACATTGGGTTAAAAGTATTTTTAAATTATCAAAATCATATATGATATAACTAATGTGCGTAATATAATAATTTGTTATTATCTCATTTGAACCCATTTTTTTTTCTTTTATTTCATAATTTAAATCAAAAATAATTGCCTTCATAATTATTATATAATTTATCTATATTATGAACTTCTTTAAACAATCATTTTATTACATTTTATTAACAACAATCATTTTAATCTCTCTTATTTATCGTTTTGCGATGAAGAATGGTAAACCTCATTGTGATAACTTCGTAATCAATGTTTATTTATATATTACATTAAGTATTTGTATCATAGGATTATTTTTACATGCATTTAATTTATATTTTAATAAATCATCAACATTATATGAATTACTACCTATATATAAAGCTTTCAAACAAACCGGAACATCCGTATTAGTATTTGTTTTATTGTTATTTGTATCATTTGGTTCGCTTATTCTTTTGGTATTACAAAATGTATTTAGCAAAGAAGGATTTTTGTTAAATCACACATTATGGATAATATTTTTAAGCACATTATCTTTTATTTTATACCCAATATTTAAGTCTATACAATATAGTAAGCTTATCGGTTATGCCGCATATATGACAACAATGGTATTTGCTATTATGTCAATTATTGTATATATATTTCCTAAATTCTTCCAAAATACATACGGTGTTGCTATGATTACACTGCTTATTTCTCTTATAGCCATTATTGTTTTTGAGTTAATGTTAATATTTACAGGAACATATAATGTTTTCATTGAAAAAATAATGTTTTATTCAATATTAGTAGTATTTTCATTGTTAGTTTCATACGATACAAGTCGCATGTTTGAATATGCAAAAATATGTATAGATTCTCCAAACTATCCACAAATAAGTACTTCGCAAACATTAAACATTCTTAATTTATTTCAAAACTTTTTAATACGATAATACAGTAATCGCTATTTTACGAATCATAAAGTAAACATATTTGAATACTTATTTTTAAATATTTCTATTTCATTTTTAAAAATACGACGAATTGTATTTCTATTCATATTATATTTTTGCGATAATTCTTTTTGCGTTTTTCTCAAAAAAAAATACTCATAAAACAACATTTTTTTTTCATCTGAATCTAATCCATTAAAAAAAGACTTTACAATCCATATGTTATAATTCTTTTTTTCATAATCAAATGATTTTGTATCTTTTAATAAATATACTTGTTTATCATAATCCGTAACATATTCGTTTCTAAATTTCTTGATTTTTCGTAAATAATTCATGGTATAGCCATAAATATAATAATATGCATATGTTCCAAAAGTATTATTATATTTACTATCAAAACTTTCACTCGCTTTGATTAATCCAATATAACCAACTTGTGTTAATTCCTCTTTTAAATATTTCGGATATGTGTTGTATTTTTTATGAATATAATAATGAACCAATTTATAGTTATTTATTACCAATTGATTGCTTTGTATATTTAAAGCATGTGTAATAGATAACAATAAAAATATGCGCATGTTATCATTATTTATATAATAACTAAAGGTTTATATTTAATTATTACATTAGATATAAAGATGTTTGTTGTAAATAATATATAAATATGTATAAGAAAAGGATTACTTGCCCTGAAATAGTATATCTAAAAGGCGAAGAAATGACACGATATACTATGGATTTGTTTTTACAAAAATGTATTTTACCTCATATAAATATAGACAAATGGCATTTTTATGATTTATCTTGTAAAAATAGAGACAATACAAATGATGATGTTCTCATAAATGCTATTAATAAAGGGAAACAAATTAGATCTATATTCAAAGAACCAACTATAACTCCTACGGAAATTCAAAAAAAAACATTGAACTTAAAAAACACGTTAATGTCTCCAAATGGTTTAATGAGAAATGAATGGAATGGATTCACAATTAGTCGCGATACGATTCATATTGATGATATTGAATTAGGTTATAAGAATCCAGTCTTTTTTGAAAGGCACGCGATTGGTGGAGAATATTCAGCGGGATGGAAACAAGTCGGTCCCGGTATTTTGAAAACCGTATTTTATCCAAATAATAAACCTGATTCAAAAATAAATATCGATGAAAGAATATTGTCAAATCAAAATAATGTTGTTGTAACTTATCATAATCCTTTAGATAATGTTGACTTATTATCGCATCATTTTTTTAAAAGATGTCTAAAGGCTAATATTACTCCATATGTTGTAACAAAAAAAACAGTATTTAAATGGCAAGAAGAGTTTTGGAATGTTATTAAAAATGTGTTTGACACTCATTACAAAAACGAGTTTATAAATAAAGATTTACTAAAAGATACAAATCAAGAATTAGGACATCTTATTTCTGATGCTGCCACTATGAAAATTATTCGTTGGACAAATGGTAATTTCGGCATGATTGCGCATAATTATGATGCAGATATGCTTACAGATGAAATGTCACAAGTACATAAATCACCTGGATTTATTACATCTATTGCT
>MDSY01071850.1_pt1 | contig 10071 bp, 10 predicted proteins | sample 811131 | NCBI WGS metagenome assembly MDSY01 (sample SAMN05326643, study PRJNA326480) | marine metagenome | isolation source: seawater | place: Atlantic Ocean: South West | collected 2010
CGTCGAGTCCGGCGCCGTCTCGATTCTTGTCGAGCTGCTGGGCTCGCAGAGCGACAAAGTGCGCGAACAAGCAGTGTTGGCGCTGGGCAACATCGCCGATAAATCCCCAACGCTCAGAGATCTGGTTCTCGAGCAAAACACGTTGAACTCTCTTTTGGAGCTACTCAACGAAGGGTCCAAGCTCTCGATGCGACGCATCGCGTCATGGACACTTCGCAGATTTTGCGACGGGGAACTGCAACCTGATCAATTTGTTCAGTTGAAAGATGCGCTTCCTGCGTTGGCGCGGCTAGTGTAGTCTCAGGACAATGTAGTTTTGAAAAATATGCGCTTGGCGCTTTCGGACCTTTCAGGCGGGACGTACCGACAGATTAAGTACTTGGCGAAGCATGGCGCGATTGAACCGCTTTGCGACTTCTTGACGGTGTTTTCGGTCGCGCCGAGAGGGTTGGAGAACATCCTGAAAGTCGGCGAAGCGCTGCACGTGCCGGGCACGCCGATCCAGTGCAATCCGATCCAGTTATCCCTGACAGTTGAAGTGCAACTGAGACACGTCCTCGCCAAATATGCTACCCCGGCGAAATGATGATGGTTTCGGGTGTAGGTTCAAAGGAGCCCATACACGAAGCGTCGCGCGACGTACAGACATCAGAAACCAAGCGAGGCATTGAAAAGACAAAGAAAAAATACACACGAGTAAAAAAAACTCATATTACCGCTACATCTTCTCCAGCACCCACCGCATCCCCTCCTCCACCCCCTCGCCCGTCTTCGCGCAGCACCCCCCCACGTGCCACGCCCTGTCCCCACTCTCTCCGTCACTCAGCTCCATCGCCACCGCGATTTCCGACGCGGACCGCGCTTTGGGCAAATCGCTCTTGTTCGCAAACAATATCAGGGGTTTATTTTTCATCGATTCGTGTTTGAGTAAATCCGACAAAACGTCTCGCGCCTCGTCAATTTTTCCATCGCCATCCGCGCTGTCCACCACGAATATAATCGCATTCGTTTCGTGGTAGTAACACTCCTGCAACTTTTGGTATTTCCGTTGACCGGACATGTCAATCACGGTCAGTTTCGTTTTGAACAGCGTGAACCGCTCGACCGAGAAACCGACGGTCGGTGCGCTTTCGTCGTTTTGTTTTTTCGGCTGCAATCGATTCACAAGCGTCGTCTTGCCCGAGTTCGCCAATCCCAAAACTAACACGAAACGCTGTTTTGGGGTTTAGTGGGACGGTTAATTAGTAGTGGAAGGGTGTGGTGAGTTACGCGTATGTAGTCATTAGGGTAATAGTCATGGGTACGAATAGATTGGATGCTTCTCTCAAAACCATCATAAAAAACCATGAGAAAGTGGGGTCCAACATCCTTGGGATCCATCTAGTGTTCTCAGTCTAAATGCTCATCCACCTCTTCGTACCTTCTTCTTCGCGAACCCGAACGCCACGAGCATGTGCTTCCAGAGCCCCATCTCGAACGCGGGGCTGCAGGACCCGACGGGCGCGTGCGCACCGCGGTCAAGAGTGATGACACCGATTGAGAAGGCCGCGTTTTTCCCTCGAAACTGAAACTCGCAACTCAGTTTCCCGCTCGCCGACTCTGAAATTGCTTGCAAAAAGGCGGCGATGGTGGCGTAGCGTGCACTTCCCCCGACGCCAAACGATTTCCTTTGGCATCGCTTCCGATGGGCGGCGATCACAGGGGCGGCAAGCGACACAGACACGGGGTACGTAACGTTTTTGTGAACGGCGGAGGGTGTGGAGACACTGTCGATCACCAGATCTGCGTACGAGATTAATCACCGCCGATCCGGTCGTGCAGATCGCCCGGCAGGCAACCTCCCTGTGACGTACACGTTTTCCTCAAACCTTGTCTTCCTAAATCTAACCTCACGGTCACACTCAACCCCAAAATAGGATGGCGGCCACCGCGGCGGCCGCGGCGGCGGTTTCAAGCCCCCCCCCCTGAGCGGCGCGGATCGCGAGCTGAACGAGATGAGGGATGCGATCATTCACTGCGACGGGAGCCCTGAAATGACACGTAATTTGGCCGGTTTGCTATCCAACGACCTGCCCTCGTTAACGGAGCCCGCGACAAGATTCCTGTTAGAGTGCGTAGAAGAGCTCCCTGTTAAAACTCCGGTTTACGTAGCACTATTAGGGCTGCTGAACAAGACGGCGAGTAAATTCGTAGAGGAGTTTGTAAACTCTCTTTTGGAGCGATTGGAGCTGCGATTACAATCGCCAAACCAAGATGACCAGATCCGAGCCAAGCTGTTAACCCGGTACATCACCATGTTGCCGTCCGTGCACGTGTTGAAGCCCTCAAGCGCGATTGACGTTTTAGATGCGCTGCTGTGCGCGGCGAGCGACGCCGCCGACATCGCAGCGACCCGAGTCAGCGCCAAATTCACGTGGCAGCCGCGTTCCGATTTTTTAGTAAAGTGCGCGTTGGCCAGTACGCCGTGGTGCGGCCAATCGTTAGCCTCATCAACCGAGCCCGGCTCTGCGGATGCGTTTGATAATTTATTCCGCTCGGTGGAGGAGTACTTACAGAAACGGAGCCGGAGCGGTCCTGATCCGAGTAGCATGACGTTCGCCTCAGCGGTGGCATCCGCCGACGACGACCGAACCGTCGTCGCTGACGACTGGCTTGAAGAGATTTTCGGGAGGGTCAACGAGACGCGAAGAGCTGGGCGGGAGAACCCGGAAGCTTGGACCACCGCTTCCGTGCCTCCTTTATTATCAGTCTTTGAGGAGTTCTCCCCTGAGTCGATGACTCAAGAAACCTCCAACGTCCACACTCCTCCGCCGATGAAGGTGCCCGGTGTTTCCATCGACGCAGGCGCCGCCACGGCGTTGGCCACGTTTCCAGTAAGGCCCAGGCTAAGGTAAGTTGCGCTTCTTCTGAGTTCTTTCTTGACTTGTTTCAGTCTGTTTGCCCGTATAACCCTAAAGCGCGGTGACGACATTCATACATTCATATCTCGTTAATCCCCTGACGGTCGGGTGATGTGAAGAATACGACTGAGCGTTATTTGGGTTTTTTGTTATTTTGTTTTTTGTTTTCGAAGAGAGTACAATACACCTGACTGATTGCTCACTGATTCTTGCCTGAATTACAATTACTGACCGATACTTCTCTTCACTTCCACGCACAGAATTTTATCCCAGAAGATGACCGAGGGCCTTTGGGAAGCGGGTGACTGGGGCCCCCTGGAGCGGTTCGTGGCAGAGGAATACATCGCCGACACGTTATGGGCGTTTGAACCCGGGTTCCGACGAGGGACAGTTATACCCGCGGCGGAGCAGCTAGGGACGTTGCCGTTACCCGGGGACCACCCGGAGCGGTGTCAGTTTTTGGTTGCGGAGACGTTATTCGGAGAGATGCTCGCGTTACCTCAATCGAAACACTCAGTGGTGTTCTACCACGTCGTGATTCAAGACTTATGCGCGCAGATTCCGACATTTCCCAAGATGATGGCCAAGGTGGTGGGCCAGATGTTTTCGCAGATCGGACGGATGGACGTGGAGGCGCGGGAACGGCTGGGTGATTGGATGGCGCACCACCTCAGCTGCTTTGATTTGGCGTGGCCATGGAGGTCCTGGGAGCACATCGTGGAGCTGCCGGACGGGCATCCGCAATTAACTTTCTGTAAATCTGTGGTCCGAAAGTTACTAAGGAGCTGTTTCCAGAAGCGCGTCGCGGATTCGCTGCCCGAAACTTTGAAAACAACCTTGATGCCCGATTACGTCGTGTTAGGGTCTAGCAACGGGGGCATCATGGGGTTGAACGGGACGTATTTAGAGCTGATGAAACAGACCGGGACGTTTGAGAAGGACGGAACGGAGGTTGACGTGTTCACGTCTTTGGGCGAAATGTTAAAGTCGAAAACGCCTTCGAGTGAAGTCACGAAGTGGCTCCAAGAATCTGGGGCTTTACAAAAGTTGGGACCCGCTACCTGTGCGTCTCTTTTGACTACTGTCGCACTCAAACATGGGCAGAAGTGCATCACGCACCACGACGTGCTTTTGAAGCGGTACAAACAAAGCCTGGAAGGGTTCTTGATGGGTGATTCAAACGAGCAAGCCGGGTGTTCCATTGTCGCCGCCGCGACGTCTGTTTGGAATGCGACGCACCCGCGCATGGCGGTCGCCGCGGTTTCGCGGTTACGCGCGCTCAGCATTGTAGGGCCGGCGCACGTCGCGAAATGGGTGGAAACCGTAGCGTTTGTAGGTGACAATTTATGTTCTGACTCCTGCGACAGTGTCCGCTGGGGCAGCGCGAACGCGTTTGAGATCGTCACGGACACGGTGGAGGTGTGTTTCGCGAATTGGCAGAAAATGGAAAGCGTCAAGCTTGAGATCGCTAAAAAACTCGCGACCTGCGAACGCGATGTGTTGAACCTGGAATCCGCGGCTGAAGATGCTAACCAAAGAGATGCGTTGTCGCAGCGTGATGCGTTTCTGCAGCAAGCGCAGCAAGCGAGGGATGCTTGTTTGATTTTGGGACTAGAAGTGGCTGACGCGGACGGTCCGTCTCAGAATGCAAAAAAAATCGCGCAAAAAGCCGCGTCTTCCATTGGTAAGGCGCTTTGCTTTGGTATTTTGAAAAGCGGTGCGAGTGATTCGAAATCTTTGACCGAAGCTGCGGTTAAGTTAAGGTCAGTCGCCGCGTCTGGGAAGGAAGCTGGACGCGAGGCTAAAAGCGAAACGGCTGAGTTCCGAGCGCTTTCCTTAACAGTTGCGGCGCTGCGCCGGTTCAGAGCGGTCGGGGGGTCGGTTTTGGAGGGTGCGGTGGTCGACGCGATGAGGGAGACTAAATACCCACACGGCGACGTTACCCAAGTGCTCGGCGAAGCCGTGTGCGGCCCGGGTGGACTTGGAACGGCAGATGTGATGATGGAGTAATACCGCGCTTCTGAATATTTAGAGTACCATACAAAGCATGACAAAGCATCTAATCTAAACTACATCCATCAGCACCCGAGATTCATCTTCCCTTCGAAATCAAGCGTCTTGTTCGAGCACATCCGTTGCACGTCCGACGAGCTCAACAGCGTGTCTTCAAAGTTCGTGCCTGCTAGGTTCGCGGGGTTTCCGGTTTGGGGGTCCTTTCCAAAGTTCGCCCCGGAAGCTAGGGCGCCTCCAAGGTCGGCGTTACTCAAATCAGCGCCCGCAAAGTTCGTGTTGTAAAGATTGACGCTTCGCATCTTTGTTCCCGACAGATTGGCGTCGCTGAAATCTGCGCGGCTCGACTCGGGGCCGAAGATCGAGTTACTAAAGTTCGCCCCCCTGGCTTTCACGCCCGATAACACTTCGTTTGAAAGGTCCAAGTTGCTGTAATCACACCCCTCAATATTAACGTAAAGCTCTTGGTTTTGCTGCGTCGCGAAATCGCTGAATGCGGCTCGCGTGCTCGCACCTTTTTTCAAAGCCTCCAAGCTACACCGATCCACATTCGTGCGTCCGTACTCATCCGTGGATAACACGCCTTGGCCTTTCGGGGTTCCCGCAATTGCGGTGTCGGTGACACAGCCGATGGAAATGGAACCAGCCGCGATCGCTGCGACGAGGGACACGCCGAACGGGCGCGGGTTGAACGCCGAGCACGCGATCGGAGGAGATTCGGGAAGCACGACATCGTCTCGGGTTGACGCTCGGGAGGGGGTTGCCCCGCGCACGCGACGCGAAGTGCGCGACAAGCGATCGGGGGGTGGCGCGAGCGCCGCGGGACAAACGAAGAGGCACAGCGTTGTCATCGGACGTGCGGAGGAAGTGTGAGGACTCAGTGTCGGAGCGAGAGTGTCAACTCGGGACGTGACGTGTCAATGTCAAAATTGTCAAAAATATTACTCTCAAAACAACGGCGACGCGCGTCGCGGCTACGCACAACTCGTTCCAATATATATCAATAAAGCTCAGGGTAAGAGCTTCAAACCTTCCCCTTCAACCAAAAGTCAATAGACCTTTCAGTCTCGAAAAGAAAACCTACATCACGACGCACGCGCATCCCGGAGTGGGAGCGTTTTTCTTCGCTTCCTCTTCCGCTTCGCGTTTGCGCCGCGCTTCCTTCGCCGCTTCCGCTTTCGCCTTCGCTTCCGCCGCTTTCGCCGCGTCAGCCGCCTTCTCTTCGTCACTCTTTGCAGCATCCGCCTTGGCCTTCTCCTGTTGCGCTTTTTCACGCGCAACATTCCGGGCTTCGTCCTCCTTAGCGCGCTCCGCGTTGGCCTTTTCAACCTCTTGTTGCTTCTTCTTTGCTTCTTCTTCGGCGGCTTTCTTCGCATCCTCCGCGGCCTTTTTGGCGGCTTCCGCCTCGACTTTCTCCGCTTCTGCTTTGCCCTTCGCCGCTTCAGCAGCCACATTGGCCGCCTCAGCCGCAGCAGCCGCTTTCACAGCTTCAGCCTTGGCGTCGTCGTCCTTCGCCGCCTTCGCCGCCTTTTCCGCTGTCTTCGCGGCTTCTTCCGCTTTCTTTTTCTCCGCATCCGCCGCCTTGGCTGCCTCCTCTGCCGCTTTCTTCGCCGCCTCCGCCTCGTTTGCGTTATCGCCCTCCTTCGCCGCAGCGGCATCGCACTTACCCTTCTCCGCAACCGCGAACTCCTCGAACCCGAGTTTGACCATGTCGAACGCGTTGGCGAACAAACAACTCCACAGCGCGCTCGACTCTTCGCTCATCGGCAGGCCGATCATAAACGCGACTTCCGCCATCGCAGCGGGAATCGCGTCGTAGTGCGCCTTTATGACACGCAAGTCACACCCCGCCTTGGCTTTCGCGGCTCCGAATTGTTTCAGCGTTGGCAGGATCTTTGCGGGATCGGAAAACGCGTCCACGAGCTTGGGAACGTGCTCGAACACGTCTTCGTACATTTGGTGGTACTTTCCGCCTTCGCCCGAATCCTGCTCGGACATGGGAACCCCCACCGCGGCGCACGCATCGTCAACGCCACACATGTGCACCTCCCCGACCGAGTTTGGGTACGGAGGTTCCACCACGTAGGTTTGGTAATCCGCCTCTAAAAGAACCTGCGTCGCGTCCGCGCCTTCGTCGGGAATGTAGCGCAAAATCTCCACGCGCTCGGCGAAGAAGTAGCCAAACTCTTCAAAATCAAGCTCCGCGTTCCCGTCGGTATCCAGGCCGGCGAAGATCTCTTCGATTTCTTCCTTGTCATCCGTCGCCGCGTCAGGGGGGATGCCTAGGGTACGCGCCAACTTCTTGTCCTTCGCCAAACCGCTGAACAGCTCAGCGAGGGAGACCGTCCCGGATTTGTCCTCATCGCACTGATCGAACACCTTTCTGATCTTCGCCTCTTCCTTCGCGCTCCAGTTCGGCTTCGGGCGCTCCAAGCCGCCGCCGTACAAGTCGAAATCAGACGCGACAGAACCAATTTCCTCATCAGTGTCAGCCATCGTGCGTGGGTGAGGGGAAGGGACGCGTGCTGGTGGCGTGCAGTTGTGATCCGGTGCTGAATTACAGTCAAGTTGTTCGACAGAATATCTCGCTCGCAGACAATTATCGAAATCAGTCTGCGGTTATTATTCACGTCAGCTGTTGTGCGCGACCGTAGAGACTTCTAACTCGTTGTCAATAATAATACTTCTATAACAACGGCGACGCGTGTCGCGGATATGCACAACTCGTTCAATATATATCAATAAAGCGGAGGCCGAAGGGTAGAGCTTTGGGTCTCGAGTCCTCCGCTTTCAGTCTCGAAAAAATCTTACATGACGACGCAGCCTGCGCACATGGGCGGGTTTTCCTTCTTTGCTTCCTCGGCTTCGCGTTGGTGTCTGGCTTCCTTCGCCGCTTCAGCAGCAGCCTTGGCTTCCGCCGCCTTCGCCGCATCCGCCGCCTTATCCTCATCGCTCTTCGCGGCATCTTCCTTGGCTTTTTCGGCGGCAGCCTTTTCACGTGCCACGTTGCGCGCTTCATCCTCCTTGGCCCGCTCCGCGTTTGCTTTCTCAACCTCGTCTTGCTTCTTCTTCGCCTCCTCCTCGGCGGCTTTCTTCGCATTCTCCGCAGCCTTTTTAGCCGCTTCCGCTTCCGCCTGCTCCGCTTCAGCCTTCGCTTTCGCAGCCTCAGCCGCGGCTTTCGCCTCTTCAGCAGCAGCCGCGGCTTTCTCCGCCTCAGCCTTGGCGTCGTCGTCCTTCGCCGCCTTCGCCGCCTTCTCCGCGGCTTTTGCTTCGTCTTCGGCTTTCTTCCTTTCGGCGTCGGCGGCTTTGTTCGCCTCTTCAGCCGCTTTCTTAGCCTCTTCAGCTGCCGCAACGTTTTCCGCCTCAGCAGCGGCAGCAGCATCAGCGGCTTCCTTCTTCGCCTTGGCGTGTTCCTGGTGCCCCAGCTTGATCATGTCGAAGCCGTTGGACATTAACGTGGTCCAAGCCGCGTCGCTCGCCACGGTCCACTCCGTGGCCACTGTTTTCAGCGCCTTGGGGAACGCGTCGAAGTGCGCCTTCACGACGGCCATGTCACACCCGGCACGCGCCATGAAGCTCCCGTACTTCTTCATTTCAGGCAAGATCTTTGAAGGATCGGCGAACGCTTCCACGAGCTTTGCGACAGACTCGTACACGTCACCCGGAATGGGGTGGTAAAGCCCCTCCTCGCCGTGGTCATCTTCTTTGATTGCGCATTTTTGCGCCTCGCACTCGGCGTAGATTGCGGTCATGAACGCAGACATCACCTCTTGCTTTTGCGTGCGGACAATCAACTCGAAATCCGCTTCTAAAACAACCTGCGTCGCATCCGCGCCCTCTTCGGGGAGGTACCGCAGCACCTCCACGCGTTCGGCGAAGAAATAACCAAACTCCTCGAAATCGAGCTCCGCGTTGCCGTCGGCATCCAGGCCTTGGAAAATAGCCTCGATGGCTTCCTTGTCGTCCGCCGCCGCGTCCGCTGGGATGCCTAGGGTACGTGCCAACGCCTTGTCCTTCGCCAGCCCAGAGAACAGCTCGGGTAACGAAACCGTCCCGGATTTGTCCTCGTCGCACTGGTCGAACACGCGCCTGATCTTTGACTCATCCTTCGCGCTCCAGTTGGGCTTGGTGCGCTCGGGGAGCTCGGGAACGACCATGTCGAAAGACATCGTGTGTGAGTTTGATAAAGGGGACGAGGTCGTGTGTTGAACGACGTGAGGTCGAATGAATGCGCGTGCGGTTGTGGGGGCGCGTGTTGATCGTCAAATTATACGTCGAGTCTTGGACCGTTCGTCTGTTCCCCTTTTTCCAACTGTTTTGGCGCCACCTGGACAGATTTTTTGCGATTGCACTGCGTGATCTGGTGTTGTCCCTCATGTTGACGGTCTGTTGACGGTCTGTGGACTAGTTCCGCCATCCACATCGACTGCTGCGACGCGTACATCGATCGCATCGCGCTCACGAATGCAATTTGACTTTCTTTTTGCGAGCTCTTTGAATCTACAAGTCGTTGGCAACGAGGTGACTCAGACACAACACGCCGCTCGCGCTAGTTCCCTGTAGGGTTTAGGGTTTAGGAGTTTCGCGGCGGCGAGTATTACCCCTCCACGATGCGCCCGTTAACCCAGCGTGCGATGGAGCCCACGAAGAGTTCGTTCTCCGTGAGTTCCTGGGATGCGGAGGTGGAGTCGGCTACCGCGCCTGATGGCCATGTCAGGGTGCATCAAAGCCAAGCCCCCCCGTTCTCAATCGGCCTCCCAAGCGGATTAGCCAGGTCACAACAGCTGTACATGATGCAGCGCTTCCTGAACATCCCCGCGACGCCGTCGTACGTCAAGGATGACGGCGGGCTGGTGCTTGACCGGGTGGTGATGAATGTGGGGGGCCGGACTTGGTGGCAGACTTTGACGTTGAGACTTCGCGCGCAACGCGCGTGGAACACGCCCGAGTTCAGTAAGGGCAAGCCGCACCACGTGCTTGGGGACCCTAGCATGTACGCGCTTGGGGGACGGTTCAGGGTGGGCTTCGGTGCGCATACCGTGTTGAGGGGGTTGGGCGAGCTGGGATCATTGAGTGGGGCGGTTGAAGATTTTCGAAAGTTTAAACGGAGGTTGAGGCTGGACGGAGCAGGTGAGGATGCTGATGAAAGTAACGCTCGAAA
>MDSY01102910.1_pt1 | contig 10071 bp, 11 predicted proteins | sample 811131 | NCBI WGS metagenome assembly MDSY01 (sample SAMN05326643, study PRJNA326480) | marine metagenome | isolation source: seawater | place: Atlantic Ocean: South West | collected 2010
TATAATGTATATTTTTATTTAAATAAAATCTAGCATATGCTAAAATAGAAAAAATACCAATAAATGTTACTATAATATTTCTATGAGATGATTGTATTTCCGAAATTGTTATTTTCATAATGTAATATATATTATTAAAATATTATTACTAAAATATTATTATTATTTAAATATTATTATTATTTAAATATTATTATTATTTAAATGCATTACCTGTTAGCATTCTATATAATGTGTATGCTGCAAAAAATAATAAAATAAAATGTAAAATGCTTGTAATTTTACATAAAAATTCCCAATTTTGTATTTCAACATATTTTTTTTTATCATAATAATTTTCTAATGTTTTTATTAATAAAATATTTAAAATAGCAGCAACTGCTAAAAATCCTAAAGAAATAGCAATTAATCCACCTGAATAAAGCAAACTTTTATTTCTATAAAAACGAGAATATCCTAACGCAGCAAATGATACAGATGTATATAATCCAACATTACGAAAAGTTGTTTGATAATACATTAATAAATCTTTTTCACTTTCAAATGTAAGTTTATCATTTTTTTTTAAATCTAAAAGATTCATTATATATATATTTATAAACATAATAATAAAATAATTATGTTAAATTAGAATAAAACTATAATAAAATTAATTATATTAAATTAGAATAAAACTATAATAAAATTAATATAATTATTTTATTATTATGTTTATAAATAATCCTTTTTTCTATAAAAAAAATATTATAGTAAATAGAATAAACAAATTACATTTTATTAACATGAATTATAATAATACTAAAATTTATAATCCTATTATAGGTAGTAATTTAGGTATACCATTAAATTTATTGCAATATGTTTATACAACTAGTCATTACGGAGAAAATATAATAGATTATAAATACATATTATTACAATTTAGTATTGGAATTTTTACTTATGGAACAGATAGATTTTTAGATGCTTTAGAGTATAATACTAATAAAGATTTAAATAATACATATAATTTAGAAAAAATAAATTATTATGAATATTTATTAGAAAATTTTAATTTGAATATATTAGTAATATTAACTAGCTATTTATATACAATAAGTTTATTAATTAATAATATTGAAAATTATCCTTTTATATTATTATTAACATCTACTTTAAATTATAAAAATTTTAAAAAAAATTTTGGACAATTTAAAGCATTATATATAGGAATATTTTGGACATGTGGAACATTTTTATTACCATGTGTATTACATGATAATAATTATGAAGTCTTAAATGATCCATATATATATTTGCCAAGTATTTTAAGTATGTTTGGTTCTAGTAATTTATTGGATTTAAAAGATGTATATGAAGATAAAAAAGAAAATATTTTAACTATACCTGTTTTATATGGTAAAAAAAATACAATTGCAATTAGTCATTTATCTATTGTTGTAGCAATGTTAATTTTTTATTTTAATAAAAATTTCTATAACAATATTTATATCTCATTATTATTTGAAATTCAAAATTTTGCTAATTTATTTTTAAATTATAATATTACCGAATATGTAAATTAAATATTATTTTATAAATAATATTTCATAAATAATATTATTTATAATATTTCATAATATTTCATAATATTTCATAATATTTCATAATATTTCATAATATTTTATAATATTTAATAATATTATATAATGAGTGAATCTAGATTTGCAATTTCAATTAACGGAAATAATAATAATACAGAATTAATATTAGAATCAATTTATTCTACAATTAATGATTCTGTAAATGATACAAGTATAAATAGTATAATAACTCCTAATCACTCACAATGTTCTACATTATTCTCTCCAACAATTATTTTAAATCCTCAAAATTTTATATTAGAAGCATCAAAATCATATAGTATTGATTTATTAAAAGTACCTGCTGTTTCAACTACTATAAGTGGATATAATACTACAATAACTGATGGTTCATATAATGATATAATTACTAGCAATTTAGATTTGAGTTTTGTTACATATGTTAATGATCCAAGCTTAAATTTATCAGTTGTAGGAGTTTATCCACAAACTATTACTGTATTTGATATTAGTAATACAACAAAAGTAGTTACACGTAATATTGAAGTAAAAGATACTACTGCTCCAGATATTTCATTAGTATTTTCTTCAGCAATAGTTTTATTAAAAGATGTTTCTAATCTTCTACTAAGTGATATTTCGGCTGTTAAAGAAGTAACTGCTAGTGATAGTTTTGATGGAGATGTATCCGTAAATCTTGTAAGTAGTGATATTTCATTAAATGTTGAAGGTTTAATAAATGTTTCATTTAAAGCACTTGATTCAGCAGATAATTCTTCGAATGCTATTAAACAAATTTTTGTAGCAAATAATTATGAATTAGAATATATCTTAAATCCAACATTTATTGAAGTATCTTTAAATAGTTTATATGTTGATGAATCTGCAAATGATATATTTTTCTCAAATATAAATGGTGGAACTGGTATTTATTTTAATGATTTAACTGATTTATCATTAACAGTAGTAAAAGATACATCATTTAATATATCTAATGTAAATAGTGTTGGAACATTTAAATATGGTTATTTAATTCAAAGTAAAATAAATGCTGATGTTTCATTTTTGGCTCAACGTAATGTAAGTGTTGTTGATTCATCGCAACATGATAATTGCACAACATATGTGATAATGTAATATTGCCAATTTATCTATTTATCTATTTATTACAAAAAATAAAAAATAGTATATTATATTTTTAATTAAAAAAAATATAATATAGTATTTTATAATTATGAGACCAACATACAGTCCAACAAAAAAAATAGAAGAATATCATAAAAACAATAATTTTGTATTTAAACCATATGAGGTTGTTATTTTGTCAATTTTTATAACATTAATTTTTGGTTATATTTTAAAATATTTTAATTGTAATTAATATTAATCGTGTTTACTAAAAAATATATAAAATCCTGCAAAAATTGTAAATAAACCAAATATTTTTCTTAATAATATACTATTTATATTTAATGTAAATTTAGAGCTTAAATAAGAAAAAATTGTAAATATTAATCCCATATACAATGCCGCAAATAAATCTACATACCCTTTACTATGAAATTTTAATGCAGCAAATATACCAATTGGTGGTAATAACATAAATAATGAAGTTCCAATTCTATTTTTTAAATTACTTAATAATCCAAATAATGTTAATAATGGTACTATTAATATTTCAGCACCACCCCCCACTAAACCACCAAATATCCCAGTTATTGTTCCAACCAATGTTAATCCTAATAAATAATTCATTATATATATGAAAATTTTTTATTTTTTTTATAATTATAATTATAATTATATAATGAAAATGATGCAAATGAAGTTAAATAAAATATTATTTCAAATGGTAATAAAAATTTGATATTGCTACTATTTTTTTTACACAAAATATTTGTATAAATAGTGTTTTTCTTATTATTAAATAAATTATTAACATATTTCATCGTACAATTACAATCCTTACATTCAGACATAATATATTAGTATTAAATTATTATAATTATATTATTATAATTATTATAATTATTATCAATTTTTTATTTTAATCTACATCTTCAATATCTACTACTTTTGATGATGCATGTGTTGTTTCGTCATTTGGATATGATTTTGGTTTATCTTGTGGCATATCTTGTGGCATACCTTGTGGCATACCTTGTGGCATTGATGCCATCATTTTTTCTTGTAATGGTTTCATTGCTTCCTGAAATTCAGAAAGTTTTTTATCATATTCTTCCTTGGAAGCCATTTGATTACTTTCTAACCAACTTATATTTTCATCTATTACTTTATTTAATGAATCTTTTAATTCTGTATCAAATAATGATGACATTTTTTCATCACTTAATGTTGATTTCATCTGATAAATACTACTTTCAAGATTATTTCTTGAATCTATTATTTCTTTTGCTTTTTCATCGTCTTCCTTAAATTTTTCAGCATCATTAACCATCCTATCAATATCTTCTTTTGAAAGACGACCTTTATCATTTGTTACTGTAATATTATCTGTCTTGCCTGTTGATTTTTCACTTGCTGTTACTGTTAAAATACCATTCGCATCTAGATCATAACAAATTTCTATTTGTGGAACACCACGTGGCATTGGTGGAATACCTTGAAGAGTAAATTCACCTAATTTATTATTATCTTTTGTAAATTGTCGTTCTCCTTCAAATACCTGAACGGTAACTGCTGGTTGATTATCACTATATGTACTAAATGTTTGTGATTTTTTTGTAGGAATTGTACTATTACGTTCAATAATTTTTGTCATAACTCCACCACTTGTTTCAACTCCTAAACTTAATGGTGATACATCTAATAAAAGTAAATCATCTATTTTAGAGTCTTTTACACCAGATAAAAGAGCAGCTTGTACTGCTGCACCATACGCAACGGCTTCATCTGGATTAATAGACTTATTTAAACTTTTACCATTAAAAAAATCAATAAGTTGATTTTGAATTTTTGGAATACGTGTTGAACCACCAACTAATACTACTTCATTAATTTGAGATTTACTAATCTTAGAATCTCTAATTACTTGCTCTACTGGTTCAAATGTTTTTCTAAATAAATCACCACATAATTCTTCAAAACGCGCTCTAGTTATAGTAGAACAATAATCTATACCTTCAAATAAACTGTCTACTTCTAATGTAGCTTGTGTAGATGATGAAAGAGTTTTTTTTAAATTTTCACATGCAGTTCTTAATCGTCTAATGGCTCTTTTATTTTCTGTTAAATCTTTCTTATGTTTTCTCTTAAAATCTTGTGTAAAATGATAAACTAAACGAGTATCAAAATCTTCTCCCCCTAATCTTGTATCACCTGCTGTTGCTTTTACTTCAAAAACACCATCTTCGATACTTAATAACGTGACATCAAAAGTTCCACCGCCTAGATCATAAATTAAAATATTTTTTTCCTTACCATCTTTTGTCTGATCTAATCCATATGCAATTGCTGCTGCAGTGGGTTCATTAATTATACGAAGCACATTAAGACCAGCAATTGCACCTGCATCTTTAGTTGATTGTCTTTGAGCATCATTAAAATATGCAGGAACTGTAATAACTGCACTATCAACATTTTCACCTAAATATGCTTCTGCAGTTTCTTTCATTTTAACAAGAACCATTGAAGAAATTTCTTCTGGTTGAAAATCTTTTAATTCATTTTTATAATTTGCTTGAATTATTGGTTTATTATTTTTTGAAATTACTTTATATGGAAAATGTTTAATATCATTTTGTGTGGCAGAATCATTAAATAATCTACCAATTAAACGTTTAGCATCAAAAATTGTATTTTCTGGATTTTGAGAAGATTGATTTTTTGCTGCATTACCAATTAATCTTTCAGTATCTGTAAATGCTACATAAGAAGGAGTAGTTCTCATGCCTTGATCATTTGCTATAATTTCACATTGTCCATTTTTCCAAACACCAACACATGAATAAGTTGTTCCTAAATCAATACCAATTGCTACCATTAATAATAAATATATGAAAATATGTTTTTAAATTATTTACCATTATATTATGTGTTAACAAATTAACAGTATTTTATAATATTATTTAATTGAAAATAGTATTAAATAATATTATAAATAAAAAACATTGATTTAATTAATCTATTAAATTTTTTTCTTTTAAAATAGCTTGTAAATTTTCTAATTTTGAAGCTAAATCTTGAACTAAAAGTTTATTATTATTTACTTCTGTTTGTAATTGTGTTATTATATTACTATTATTATTTGTTAAATTAACACTTGTTGTTGCTAAATTTTTAGCTAAATTTATTTCATTTGCTAAAACAGTGGCTTGTACTACATTTAAACATATATCTGTATTACTTAAGCTATTCATTTATATTTATATAAATATATTTATATAAATATAATTATATAAATTTATATAATGTTATTATTTTATATTTTTTAAAATTGATATTAATTATTTAATAAATATAATCATTAACATGTAATTATTATAAATTATGTTAATTAATAATATAAATAATAATACTAATAATAATAATAATACTAGTAATAATAATAATACTAATAATAATAATACTAATAATATTGATAAAATTTATGTAAAAGATGTATATGAAGAAATTGCACACCACTTTGATAATACAAGAGTATATAAATGGTCTTGGATAATAGAATTTTTAGATAATTTAAAAGAAAATAGTTTAATATATGATTTGGGTTGTGGTAATGGAAGAAATATGAATTATAGTAATTTAAAATTTATAGGTATTGACAATTGTGAAAATTTTATTAAAATATGTAATCAAAAAAAATTAGATGTTATTAATTCTAATATTACTAATATACCATTAAAAAATAATTCAGCTGATGCTATTATTTGTATTGCTGTTTTTCATCATTTATCTACACAAGAATTACGTATTAAAACATTATTAGAAATTAAACGATTAATTAAAAATAATGGAAAAATTTTATTATCAGTTTGGTCTATTAATCAACCACAAAAAATAAAAAGAAATTTTAATAATTATGGAAATAATATAGTTTTATGGAATAAATATGGAAAAATATATGAACGTTATTATTATATTTTTAAATTAGATGAAATAAAAAGTTTATTTAAAATTGCTGGACTAAGTATTGTTGATTATACATATAATTCTGGAAATGAAATTTTTACATTAATGAAAATTTAAATATTTCAAACTTAATTAAATTAGTTATTTCTAAAACTATAGCAAAAGATAATAACAGCTATTATACCTAATACAAAACCTAAATGAAATTTAAATTGCATTTTTTTATATATTTTAAGCCATCCTTCAATTTGTGTTTTATCATTTAAATGCAATAACATATAATCTGATTTAGGATATAAAATATAAAATAAATAATTACTAACAAATGTTATTGTTCCCACTAAACAAATTAAGGATAAATTATTAAATTTACTTTTAAAGAATTTTTTTAAAATTAAAATTACTATTAATGAAAGTATTAATCCAAAAACATAGCCACCATAATATATATTTTTTCTCTCATTAATAATTTTTTCATATGTTACTTTTTGATCATTTGATAACGTATTTTTAAATTCTTGTTTATAATTATCATTTGTGCACGATAATATAGTATATATATTTGCAATTAAAAAGATTAAAGCTATTATACATGTACAACCACAAAACATTATAATATATATAAATATTTAATAAAACATAAACATAAATATTTATAAAAATATTTATATTTATATTTATATAAAAAATTAAATAAATTGATATTTATTAATATATATTAGATATAATTAGTATGGATTTAAATATTAATAATTATAATACTCAAGAATTATTACAAATTTTTGATATTAATATAAAAACATTAAATTTTAATACATTAGATATAAATTTATTACAAAAACAATTAAATAAAAAAATAGAAAAATTAAAAGCAATTAATAATAATGATTTTGCAGATAATGAAGTTATAGAAAATAAAACACAATTAATCGATTTTTTTTATAAATGTTTCATAAAATTGACTAATGAAATAAAAGATAATACTAATAATGTTATTCAACAAGATAGTCATTTTTTAATAAATCATAATGAAAACAATAAAAATGAAGTCTTTAAATCTAATGTAAAAGGTGGAATAATTAATCCACTCACTATAAAAACTTTAAAAAAAGTAATAAATATAAATACTAGATTTAGAGATAATTATAATAATACAAATTCTAGTGATTTTATAATTAATCTTCCGTATACATTAAAAAAAGTATTGAATTTACGTGTTATAAATTATCAATTGCCATATACTGTATATACCGTATCAAATAAATTAGGGTCTAATTGTTTTTATGTTAATGATACTTTAATATTATTATCAAATGGAAGTTATGATTCTGAATCTATTGTAGAGGAAATTAACTTTCGTATGCAAGAAAATAAGTTAGATATTACTCTGGAGTATATTAACACTTCTGGTAAAATGCTTTTTACAAGTAATAACGATACTAATTTTACATTAAATTTTAATTATTTTGAAAATACAGATATGAATTATAATTTATCAAATATTGTAAATAAAGATCAATTAACACTTGGTTGGTTATTGGGATTTAGAGGAAATCATATTAATAAAAAATTGAAAAATTATGATAATTTTAATAATATATATAAAGATTTTTCTAGTTATGAATCTGAAAGTATTTATGATAATATGGGTAATAACTATTTTTTATTGTCAATAAATGATTTTCAAAACAATCATGATACAATGTTTATATCACCATTTAAATATCAAAGTTTAGCAGATAATAATATATTAGCAAAAATTTCTTCTAATTGTTGTGATAATAAATATGTACAATATCCAAAACGAATATATTTTGGTCCTACTGATATTAATAAATTTCATATTAAAATATATGATGAATTTGGAAGAATTATAGATGTAAATAATGCTGATTTAAGTATAGAACTAGAATGTGAAATTCTATATGATTTATAAATTAAAATGTATTAAAATTAGTATATTATTATGAAATATTATAATAATATAGTATTATGTTTTCTTGTAAACAACAGAGTAGAAGATCTGGTCCTACAAATATGAAAAATATTATACAATTAGACTTTTCTGCTTCTACTATTTTAGATAATGGATTTAGTCAAAAAATAACTGATGCTATTGATGAAAAATTATATAATCTATATTATGTTAATGATGTTAGTCAAACATTTTTTGAAATAATGACACAACAACCATATAATTTTACTATTTCAAATGAGCCATTATATAGTGCTAGTAATATTCAATTAACATGGAATTATGATAAAATTATAGCTTATTTTGATGAATTAAAAGATGATAATAATAAAGCTTTATTGTCTTTATTTAATAACAAACAAAAAAATTTACCATATATAGATTATATTAAATTTGATATAAGTGGAAATATCAATTCAATTAACACAGGTTGGATAGATTTTTCTACTATATATATTGATACTAATGAAGAATATATTATGGAAAAATATAAAATTTTAAATATTAAAAAATATTTAGATTTAGATTTAGATTTAAATTTAGAATTAGATAATAGTATTAATCAAATATTATCAAATAATAATCCATTTAGTATTAGAATATATGGAAATAATAATTCTATTGATTATCCAACAAAAGAAAATAGAAGTTTAGTTTTTAATGATTTAAGCTTTTTAATTGCTTTAGTTCCTTCTCAACCAATTATTATTAGTAATAATAGTGAATTTGTTAATGAATTGAAAATTTTATTTAATGTTTTAAATAATGAAATAAATAATATTAATTCAGATGCATTATTAAAATATTATGAAATAAATTATTATGAATTTTCTTCTTTAGCTAGTAATATTTATGATGTATGCAATAATTTATTTAACGATATATCTTTAGTAACGTTGTCTTCTTATGAATCGATATTTGCTATTATTTTAAAAAATTTAAAATCTGTTAGAAAATATAAATATCAACTTAGAGTTAAAAATAATTTAAATAATTCTTTTTCAGAATATAGTGATATTAATCTATCTAATTATACTAAAATAGTAGATTCTAATAATATAGATATTAGTATTAATACAAATATTGTAAATAATAAACAATATATTACTAATAATACTAACACTAATAATATTGATAATATTGATAATATTGATAATATTGATAATATTGATAATATTGATAATAGTAATGTAATATATATTAATTTATCTGATAATCATAATATTATTTTTGAAAATAATTTATTACAATCTATTGAAATAACCAAACCATATTTTTTAAATCAAGAAAATTCTAATTTTGGTTTCGGAAAATTTGTAGATAATTCTTTAAATTTAGTTTCGATAAATATAAATATTAATGATATTAGTAAACAAAGTTATATATTTGATGGATCATTTTCTAGTAATAATGTTAGAAAAA
>MDSY01100597.1_pt1 | contig 10068 bp, 9 predicted proteins | sample 811131 | NCBI WGS metagenome assembly MDSY01 (sample SAMN05326643, study PRJNA326480) | marine metagenome | isolation source: seawater | place: Atlantic Ocean: South West | collected 2010
AAATTAAAGGTAATGACTATAGTCGGCACAAGGCCTGAAATTATTAAGCTCAGCCAAGTAATGAAAGAGCTAGATTCTAATGTAGACCATACCATTGTTCACACTGGCCAAAATTATGATTATGAGTTAAATGAATTATTCTTTGAGCAACTTGACATAAGGCGACCAGATATTTTTTTAGAAGCTGTAAAAGGGTCTCCATCAGAAACTATCGGTGACATTATCTCAAAAGTAGACAAGATATTTGATGAGGTTCAGCCTGATGCATTGTTAATTTATGGAGACACCAATAGCTGTTTATGTGTAATACCTGCCAAAAAAAGAAAAATACCAATCTTTCATATGGAAGCAGGGAATAGGTGTTTTGATCAAAGAGTTCCAGAGGAAGTCAACAGGAAGATTGTTGACCATCTTAGTGATATTAATTTACCTCTCTCAGAACAAGCACGAGACTATCTTATTGCCGAAGGAATAAGACCAGAAACAATTATCAAAACAGGTTCTCCAATGACCGAAGTCCTAAATGCAAATATGGACAAAATAATGTCTAGTGAAATCCTTGCAAAAGAAGGTTTAAATAAAAAAGAATATATTATTATGAGTATCCATAGAGAAGAAAACGTGGATTCACCTCAGAATTTTAGGGATTTATTGGAATCAATAGAAGAACTTGCTAAAAAATATAATATGCCGATTATTATATCAACCCATCCAAGGACAACCAATAAGCTTAAAGAGATTAATTATCAAAATGAAAATGATTTAATAAGATTTTCAAAACCTTATGGATTTCATGAATATAATAACCTTCAAATGAATGCATTTTGTGTAATTTCAGATAGTGGTACGATTTCTGAAGAAGGATCAATATTGAATTTACCTGCTGTAACTATTCGTCAAGCACACGAAAGACCAGAAGGTATGGATGAAACAACTGTAATAATGTCTGGATTGAACAAGGATCGAGTGATTGATGCGGTTGAAGTAGCAACAACTCATAATTCAAGTGAAGTTAGAGCCATTAAGTCGGTAAAAGATTATGAAGCAGATAATGTTTCTAAGAAAGTTTTAAGAATCATTTTGTCTTATGTTGATTATGTTAATAGAACTGTTTGGCATAAATAAATTTAATGACAGAAAATAGAATTTTAATCCTTGGCTCTTCAGGTTTAATAGGACATCAAGTTTATAATTATCTAGCAGATGATAAAAAATACACTCTGTACAATCTTGCTTGTAAAAATAAGTTTAGAAATGACACTATTCTGTTAGATGCAAGAGATGAAAAAAATCTAATCGAAACAATAAATAGGATCCAACCTCAATTCATAATCAATTGCATAGGCATATTGATTTCAGAGTCAAATAAAAATCCAGATAATGCTATTTTTCTTAATTCATACATGCCCCATATGCTTTCAAGATTAGCTGATAAAATTGATGCAAAGCTAATACATATTTCTACTGATTGTGTTTTTTCTGGCTATAAAAAAGTGCCATATATCGAGAATGATTTCAAAGATGGCAATGATATATACGCTAAATCTAAGGGCTTAGGAGAGGTGATAAATAATAGACATCTTACTTTAAGAACCTCTGTGGTAGGTCCAGAATTGAAAAGCAATGGAGAGGAGCTTTTTCATTGGTTTATGACGCAGCAAGAGGATATCTATGGATATACCAAGGCAATATGGTCGGGAGTTTCATCATTAGAGCTTGCAAAGGCTGTAAAGTGGGCTATTGAAAATGAGATCACAGGTTTATATCATGTAACTAATAATTCATCGATAACTAAATTTGATCTTTTGAGATTATTTCAAAAATATACAAAAAAGAATATTAATATCAATCAAGTAGATGGAAGTGATGTTGATAAGAGTTTTACAGATACTAGGTTATTAATAAATTACAAAATTCCATCATACGATGAGATGATATTTGATATGGTTAAATCTATGGCCAATAACCCATCTCTTTATGCTCAATATAAAAAGGCCTAGAAGTTTTGCAGAAAAATAAAAAGATTTTAATTGTTTCAGAATGTTTTTATCCTGAGGAATTTAAAATAAATGATGTAGCTTTATCTTGGAAAGATATGGGTTATGACATTGACGTACTTACTCTAGTACCAACCTATCCAGCAGGAAAAGTTTATCCAGGCTATAAAAATCGTTTTTTCTTTTATAAAGAGACATATCAAGATATTAATATTATTAGGATAAGGGCTGTCACGGGCTACAAATTTAGCTTAATTAAAAAATGCCTGAGATACATAAACTTTATGTTTGTAGGGAGTATTATTGCAATATTTACCGGTAAAAAATATGACTATGTTTTTGGATGGAATGGAGGAGCTTTAACAGATATGCTCCCTGCAGTTTTTATACACAAATTATATAAAAAGCCAACCATGTTTTGGGTTCAAGATGTATGGCCTGATAGTGTGTATGCATATGGCTTTAAAAAAACAAAAATACTTTCAATCCCTTTAGATATATTTGTAAAATTTATTTATCGTAACTGTTCTGTTCTTGCTATATCCAGTAAAGGTTTTAAATCTAAACTGGAACCTTATACTAAGAAAAATATAGACTTTTATTACGCACCAAACTGGGCAGATGATTTAAATATGGATATGGATGCAGCTTATTTAAGCAAAGAACCAAAAATCCACTTAACATTTGCAGGCAATATTGGAAAAGTTCAAAACTTAGAAAATATAATAAATGCTTTTAATCTTCTCTCTGAGGAATATCAAAAAAAATCACAACTTAATATTATTGGAGATGGATCAAATCTCCATGACCTAAAATTGTTAGCCAAAAATAGTATAAATATCATATTTCACGGTAAGAAACCAAGATCTAAAATGGCTAGTTACTATAAAGCTAGTGATTTCTTAATTATTTCTCTTATAGATAAGCCTATTTTTTCTGTTACTGTTCCAGCAAAAACACAAACCTATATAGCTGCAAAGAAACCAATATTAGCCATTATAAATGGTGATGTAGCTAAGATTGTGAATGATAATGATCTTGGAGTTTGTTCATGCCCCTCCGATATTAATATAATTAAAAATGCATATGAAAGATGTATAGATATGTCTGAGAAAGAAAAATCTAAATTTACTGCCAATAATGCAAATTTACTTGAAACTACTTTTAACAAAGATAGTATTATTAGTAAATTACTTGCCCAATTATTAAATTAGGATTTAAAGATTTGTGAAAATAATAAATTTTGAACAACCAACAGAGATCACATCTGAAAAAGTTTTACAACAACTTACTGGTATCCGTGAATTATATTTTGATTCTAATACTGTCATCAATTTTTTAGGAAAAATTTCTCTTTCTAGTGGGATTCATTTTAGAGGTAGGTGTAAAGTTGGATCCGGGGTTTCAATTGACACAGGATGTATTTTAAATGAAGTTAATATTGGAAAAGATTGCGAAGTTAGAGCATATTCAATTTTGAATAATTGCTCTTTTGGAAATGATAATATAATTGGTCCTCATTGCTTTATAAGAGATGGAGTATCGGTTGGTAATAGTTGTATTGTGGGTAGCTTTGTTGAAGTGGCAAGGAGTGAACTAGGTCATGAAATCAAAATTTCACACCAGGCTTTTATTGGAGATGCTCTTATTGAAGATAGGGCAATTATTGGTGCTGGTGTAGTTTTTTGTAATTATGATGGCTCTGGTAAGCAATTATCTTCAGTAGGAAATGGAACTAGTATTGGATCTGGAACTATGATTGTTTCTCCAGTAAAGATAGGCTCAGAAGTTATTGTGGGTGCTGGAAGTGTAGTAACAAAAGATATACAAGATAAAGAGATTTTTATTCAATCAAGATCTAAATAATATGGAAAATCTCTTAGTTGTATTTTTATCTTTAATTTCTGTAATATATTTCTGTGGAAAGATTTATATTTTTCTTTGGCATAAAACAATAAAAAATAAAAATTTCATCCCAACAGGTTTTGGATTTATATTGCCCCTAGTGCCTATCACTCTTGCATCACTAAATATTGGAGTATGGAAAGGTTTTATTTTAGATTTTTGGATTATTTTTACTGCTGGAGCAATATATGTAATTGATGATCTTAGAGGCTTAGCGCCATGGGTTAGAATTTTAATCGCCTTTTTATTTGGCGGGTTGCTATTTTTGTCGGTTATACCATTAAATAATTATGTTACTTTGGTAATATTACTTTTAGTTATTTTGTTTGGCATGATATCTATAGTTCTTACAAATGTAATAAATTTCTACGATGGAGCCGATTTAAATATTGCATCATTAATTTTTTTAACTGGCATAATTTTAGTATATTTTACAGATACTAACTCCTTGATATTCGAAAATATTGGGTGGGTACTGATCACATTTTCTATTGGCTTTGGCGCTATTAATAGAGTGTCGTCAACTTTATATTTTGGCGATGCAGGATGTTTTGTAATAGCATTACTATTCTTATATTTTTTATCTCACTATACCTTTGCATTTAGTAAAGTTCCTGAAGAGCTAATATCTATTCTTGCTTTGCCTTTCTTTGATGTTTTTTATGTTATGTTGATAAGGGTTTACTATAAACATGATGTCCTTAGCAGAAACTATCTTCATCTTTATCAGCGAATTAGCATTCAGTTTGGTGGTTTTTTTCATATACTTCCTCAAGCAATCAATGTTCTAGTAATTCTTTTTTTTAGTGATTTGATCGACCTTTATGGCATCAATGAAATGTGGGAAATAATTATCTTATGTTCACTCATAACTCCTATTTTTTATTTATTATGCAGATTCTTTTTTGTTGAAAAAAGTTATTTTTTTGGTGACGGAAAAATCTAATGAAGCATAATTGGTCATGGGATAGTGTTTGCGTTGTTGGTATTGGAGGTCATGCAAAAGATAAACTTTTACCAGCCTTAAATGCAGTTGATCTGAATATTTCTGGCTTGGTATCACGCAACCCTAATTATAAAATTAAAGGATTAGAAAGTTTCTTAACTATATCAGAGGCCATTTTAAAATTACCAAAAACCACACTTTTTATTGTTTCTTCGCCACCAAATATTCATTACTCTCAAGTTAAAGAGTTAATAGAGGCTGGCAGAGATGTATTTGTTGAAAAACCTGCCTTCTTATCATTACATGAATCTAATGAGCTAACTAATTTGGCACTAAAGCGCGGGGTTATTCTTGTAGAAATGCTTATGTATTTAGAAAATAGATCTGTTCAGCAAGTTATTTCTGAACTTAAAAGAAATCAAAACTCTATTAAAAATATTAAGTGTGAGTTCTTAATTCCATCAATTCCTAAGGGAACATTTCGTACTGGATTAAACTTAGGCGATTCTTTGCTATCAGATATGAGTTGTTATCCACTATCTTTATTAACAGTAGCAGGTTTTGATTTATCTAACCTTTCATTAGTTTTTGAAAACAATAATTTTCAAGAAGGCGAAACATTTTATATTGAAGGAAAATCAAATGGAATCAAGATTCAAATCAAAGTAGGATTAAGCAAAGACTATATTAATAGTTTTATTATTAGGTATCATAATAATAATGAAATTTGCTGTGAGCCTTTTTTTTATGCAAGAGATGGGTCTCGTAATTTAACTAAAATCAATGGATCAAAAGTAATTCAAGATCAAATATATGAGACAAATTCTTATGAACTTATGTTTAAAAGAAAAAGGCCAAAATGGCTAGCATCACAAAAAAAGAGATTTGATTCAATAGCTCTTGTATCAGAAACTTTAGAACGTTTAGGAATACAAGCAGGTCTTAATTAGTCATTACTTCATACAACTCATATTTTTTATAATTAACATATGTTAAAATCAGTTATATATTATTTATCCTAATCATTATGAATCTTCCCTCTAAATCTACCCTTTTCGCTAACATTCAGAGGGATGAAGATCAGCGTGGTGGCATACTTTCTATAGTGGATAAAAAAGTCGAAAATATTTCAATAATTTCATGTAATCCTGGGTCAATCAGATCTAACCACTATCACTATGACGATTTTCATTTTATGTATGTTCTTGAGGGTGATTTTGATTATTTCTTTAAAGATATTAATGGGGGTAAGGTTGAATATTTAAAGGTTAGAGCTGGCGAGACTATATTCACTCCACCTAACGAAATTCATGCTTGTTATTTCCCAGAGTCAACTAGATTAATTGTATGTAGTAAAAATCCAAGAGATCAAGCGACTTATGAGGCTGATACAGTAAGAGTTGACTTTATTAATAAAGCAAACATACAAGATATGCTTTCAACTTATGGATGAGGCTATTAATTATCGACTTATAAAAAATTGTCGTTTGTGCAATTCATCTAATTTAAAATCATATTTTGACTTTGGGAATGTACCACTAGGCAATAATTTGATGGAAGATCAAGCAGATTCTCTGCTTGCTGAAAGATATCCACTTTCTGTAAATAGGTGTTTTGATTGTGACCATTTTCAACTCACAGTAGCGGTTGATCCTGACAAATTGTATGCAACTAACTATACCTACCTTAGCGGTGTTGGTAAAAGCTTTATAACTCATCTTCATGAATATGCCTTATGGGTTGAAGAAAATTTTAATTTACAATCAGGTTCATTAGTAGTTGATATTGGCTCTAATGATGGTTCATGCTTAAAAGAATTTAAAAACTTAGGCTATAGGGTATGCGGAGTTGATCCAGCCTCAATGCCAGCTGATATAGCTAACGCATCCGGAATACCAACAATAAACTCTTTTTTTGATGAAAATGCTGTTAAAAATATTATCGAAAAATATGGTAAAGCTGATTTTATAACAAGTCATAATGTTTTAGCGCACGTAGATGACTTAAGATCAGTTTTCAAAAATATTTATGGATTACTTAAAATTAAAGGCTATTTTTGTTTTGAAATTGGTTATTTTAAGGAAGTTCTTGAAAAAAAATGCTTTGATACTATATATCATGAGCATCTTGACTATCATCATGCCAGACCTCTTGCACAATTTTTATGTGAAATGGGTTTTGATTTAATCGATTTAAGTATCAATGATGTTCAAGGAGGTTCGCTGCGATTATTTCTTCAAAAAACTGGAGATGGCAAAGTGCTACAAAAAGCACAAGATTTTTTAAATAAAGAATTTAATTCCATTTTATATAAAGAAGACGTTATCTCTTCTTGGCAATCACAAATTAAAACAAATATGCTTAAGTTTGGAGAAAGTATTAAAAAGCATGTTTCTGAGGGTAAAACGGTTGTGGGCTATGGTGTTCCAACTAAAGCAACTCTTCTAACAGCAATTTCAGAGTTAAGTTCTTCTGATATTTCCTTTATGATTGAAGATAATGAATTAAAAATTAACAGATTCATGCCTGGCAGTGGAATACCTATATTGGATGCAACACAGCTATATATAAAAAAGCCGGAAGTTATTGTTATTTTTGCATGGAATTTCCGCGACGATATTATAGCCAAGTTAAGAAAGCAAATAGACTGGCCTGTATCTATTTTAGTCCCACTACCCGAATTTATTGAGGAGAGTTATTAATGGAGTTTCCTAAAAGTGTTGTTGTTATTGCACCCCATCCTGATGATGAAACATTAGGTGCAGGTGGAACTATAGCTCGTTTAATCGATAATGGAACAGATGTATCTATATTGATTGTTAGCGGTCATTTACCACCACTTTATGATGAAGAAGCATTTAAACTTACAAGAGAAGAGGCTGAAAAAGCTTTTAAAGTTCTCGGTGTTAAAAAATTTGATTTCTTAAAAGTACCTGCAACAATGGTTAATGAAGCTCCTGTTTCAGAATTAAATGGAAAAATATCTCAATTTGTTCAAGCTGCAAAACCTGACTGGGTTTTCCTACCATTTCCTGATAGACATATTGATCATCGTATTATTTTTGATGCGTCTGTAGTTGCATGTCGACCTGTTGGAAAGAGACCTCCAAAAGTTGTTCTTGCTTATGAGACACTTTCTGAAACACATTGGAATGTTCCAGGCGTCGAACCGGCATTTGTTCCTGAATTTTTTGTTGATATTAGTCAGCATATTGAAACAAAAACAACAGCGCTGAAAGAATATGCCTCCCAAATTTCAGAAGCACCATCAAGGTCTATAGATGCAGTTATGGCGCTTGCTAAATTTAGAGGAAGTCAAAATGGTTGTTCTTATGCTGAGGCATTTAAGGTAGTTCGAATAGTAGTGTAAATAATTAGCTTCTATTAAATTACAGTTATATTGATATTGAATAAAAAATTTGAGTAAATAAAAAATTAGTATAAAATCTTTATCAATCTATGGAATTCAGCCAAAAATAAGTGATTTAACTTGACCAAATTTAATAAATATATTTGTATATCCTCTGGTTTTCTTTTATTAAGTTTTTATTATTTATCAATTCTTATATCTTTCTTTCAAAATGGTGGCGATAGTTTTTTTCTAAGCACTGAAATGATTACTGATAGTTCTTATCTACCACTTTTACTCAAGGATGATGTTTTATTTAGCAATGGCATTAATTTCTTCTTTTTACCATTTCTAATAGAGAAATTTTTTATTAAATTTATCGGTTTTAATAATATATGGGTATCCTTAATAATATATAAAGCTATATCATTTGCTGTCTTAGTTTTTGGCTTTATAAAAATATATAATCTAAAAAACGATAATTATAAAATACTCTTTTTATCTCTTTTAATTGGCGTACTTTTTTGTATTGATTTCCCCCCGTTTAATGATAGATATCCAAGACCAGCATTTAGTAATATCTTCTTTTTTTATATATTTATTGCTAATTTATATTTAATTTCTAAAAATAAAATAAGCAACACAAATCTTACTTTTATTGGTATTTCAGGCGCAATCTTATCTTTTGCAAATCCATGGCAAGGAGCTTGTATGGGCCTAATGACATTTTATTCATTATTTAAAACAAGTAACTTAAGAAAATTATTTATACCATTAATATCATTTTTTATTATCCTTCTCCCAATTATCCTTATTTTTTTGAATAATGCAGAGAATAGCTTTCATAGCCATTATTTAGGACTAAAAAAAATATATGAGCCTACCTTATTTGTGCTTGATTTTTATCTGGCGTCAATAACTAGCGAACAAGTTATGCTTTCAATTGCCGCATTAGGTATATTTTCTTATATTTTGAAAAGATACTATGAAGTAAATGTTTTTTTAATATGTTTCGTTTTGCTTCCAGTTCCCTTCGCTTTAATTGGTTATACAATTCAAAGTAATCATTTCCTTATAATTCTTAAGAGTTTATTAGTACTTTTAATAGTCAATCAAATTATTTATTACATGGTAAATGATGACAAAAATAGATTCCTTGATTTGCATAAAAAATATTACTACTTCACATTTTTGATAATTTTATTTTCAATAAATATATCTTTTGGGAGTGCATGGTTAGAAAGAGCAGAAGAAAGACAGTCGCGATGGGTGAAATATAATGATGTATTTAAATTAATAGATAACCTTCCAAACTCTTGTAATTTAATCACTAACGATAATGATTTAAAAATATATTGGAGAAATCTTCTTGGGGGTCAGACTTTCCCTAAAGATGGTTTTGTTCAAACATCTTCTATTAATGAGACACTGAATGATATAGCCACATCCATGCATATAATGAAAAATTTAGGAAACTTCTCAGTTGAAGATGAGAGAGAGCTAATAAAATATAGTACGCATAACTTTTTTTCCTCAACCAGATCTTGGATTTCACCCACTTTTCCATTTGAAACTTCAAATCAAAAAGATATTTATTTAAATTCAAGAGAAAATATCAATAGTATGGAGACATGGGCGATAGATATTCCAAATTTCCTTAATAAGACTATTAAAAAAAATAATCTAGAAAGCCTTAAGAAGGTTGATAAAAATTACTTTGTTGTTTTAATTGCCAAAAAAGATACGGTAATTGACTTTACATACTTTGACCATTGCAATGAATAATAAAAAGATTCTTGTAACTGGTGGAGCAGGATTTTTTGGGTCCATTCTTGTTAATCAACTATTACATCAAGGACATAATGTGGTCA
>MDSY01088221.1_pt1 | contig 10067 bp, 9 predicted proteins | sample 811131 | NCBI WGS metagenome assembly MDSY01 (sample SAMN05326643, study PRJNA326480) | marine metagenome | isolation source: seawater | place: Atlantic Ocean: South West | collected 2010
CTGTAGAAAGCCTGGTTATGAAATATGACCAAGCTGCTGAGATTTTGGAAATAGATATGTCTGTATATGACATGGAATTAATTTTTCACAAAATTCAGGAATTTGTGCCAGATGTCATCGTCTTTGTTGGTACATACCAGCAAGATGTAGACTTTGTGATAAATCTTCAGAATAAGACAAAAATTCGGCCTCAATTAATCTGTGTTGGAGCAGCTGGATTAGACGAGTTTTGGATGGATGTTGGACATTCTGGTAATTTGATAGTAGGCCCATCTCAGTGGGAATCTTCAATGATTTTAGATATCAATCACGGGCCTACTTTGGCTGAAGTCAAAGATAATATTGCTGAGGATGCTGTATTAGATTATGTGTTTATGCAAGCGTACGGTATGGGATTAATAATTGAATATTGCATTAGTGCCTGTAAGACATTGGATGAGCAAGTTTTGAGGCGGTTTGCAGAAACCGTGGATATTGAAACGGTTTTTGGAAGATTTAAAATTGACCCACAAACCGGAGCCCAAGTCGGTCATAAGATGGTACTAGTACAGTGGGACAACGGTAAAAAATACGCATTAACGAGTCTTGAGAGAACGTGGATTCCATTGGGGTATGAATCTAGCTGATTCACAATGAAATCAGCTAGATTCATTAAATTATGATGCTAGCTTAATTGGATTAGACAGGGTTCCGATGCCTTCAATCTCGATTTCACAGGTGTCTCCGTCAAACATTTGCTGAGGCTCTCCTGGTGTACCAGTGTAAATCAAGTCACCTGGTTCTAGTGTCATAAATCGTGTGATGTAAGAAATAATTGTTGGTACGTCAAAGATCAAATATGAAGTATTTTCACTTTGTACTTCTTTTCCGTTTACTTTACCCGTTACTCTTACATTTCCTGGGTCTAGATCGGTTTCAATCCATGGTCCACATGGAGAGAAAGTGTCGGATGATTTGGCTCTCCACCAGTTCCGATCGTTCCGCTGCCAATCTCGAGCACTTACGTCATTACCGCATGTATATCCTAAAACGTGATTTAACGCATCATCTTTGGAAACATTTTTACAAGTATCTTTAATTACAACTACTAATTCTGCTTCTTCGTCGAATTTACCTGAATTTTCAGAACCTGCCAGTAAGTCCTCTTGTTTAGGACGAATAATGGTGTCTCCGGGTCCTATCAGAGAAGTTAATGTTTTGATAAATACCATTGGTTCTTCCGGTGCAGGACGGTCATGTAAATGGCTAGAGTAATTGAGACCGATGGCCAAAATTTTCCCAGGTTGAGATGGGGCTAATAATTTTACGTCGGATAACTTATGAGTTGTCCCACTAACTGAAAAGCTTTCGAATGGACTCGATGCTAATTCCTTAACATCTTCCCCCTCAATGATTCCATAGTGTATTTGCCCGTTTGCTTCATATCTTGCGATTTTCAAAATAAACCTCCCAGTTATTTTTATTCTCTTTGCAACGACTGATTCTACTAATTTTAGGAACGTTTGCCAATACAGGAGCTTATGTTTGTAGATACTTGATGATAGAGTGTGTAATAGTATTTTTGTATTTGACTGTACTTTGTATGGCTTATAAACTCGGTTTGTAAACAGATAGGAGGAACAATATGAGTGTTTTGAAAGAATTCGATATTACGGGTCAAAAAACCCTAATAATAGGCGGGTCTAGGGGCATCGGCAGAGGAATAGCGAGAGCATTCGCTGAGGCTGGGTCAGATGTGGCCATAACAGGATTGACCGATGTTAATGCTAAGACTATTGCTAATGAATTGGCTGCTACTGGTGTGAACACTTTGGCATTAGGCGGGGATGCAACTAAGGCAAAGGATATGGACTCTATTGTTAATAATGTATTGGAACAATGGGGATCAGTAGATACTTTGATTAATTGTGTTGGCGATGCTATTAGGAAACCAGTTTCACGATTACCAGGAACAGAATTAGAAGGAATGTCTGAAGAGGAATGGCATTTTATATTGGATATCAACTTAACCGAAGCGTTTCAGGGTTGCCGAGCTTTAGGCCCACATTTCTTAGAGAGAAAGACAGGAAATGTAATAAACATATCCGGATGGGCTTCTTTCAGAGGTAGAGCTCAGTCAGCTGCTTATGACGCTGCTAAGGCTGGTGTAATGAGATTCACTGAATGCTTGGCTCAAGAATGGGCCCCATATAATATACGAGTTAATGCCGTTGCTCCAGGGAGATTTCCTGACCCAGAGCAATTGAGCCAAGATGTGTATGCAGGACGGCAACAAGAGGCTGCTCAAGAAATACCATTAGGAAGGTTGGGTAATCTCAAAGAGCCAGGGTATTTGTGTGTATTTCTCGCCTCAGATGCGGCATCTTATATCACAGGCCAAACTTGGGCCATAGATGGAGGGATAAGTATCAAGCATCCGTAGCAATTAAAAAATGCGCGGTACTTGGATATAAGGAAATGTTTTTTTTCGATCATGTAAGTAAATCCTATGGCTCAAATCCTGTGTTGGTTGATACTACCTTGGGGATTGAGAAAGGACAACTGGTTATAATTTCTGGTAGCAATGGAAGTGGAAAAACCACCTTGTTAAAAATAGCTGCCACGTTGTTGTCTCCAGATAGTGGATCAATATATATGATTAAAGACAATGGTGACCGGATTGAGAATAATTCAAGCCTTCGTGAAAGTAGTAGTTATATATCCCACACTTCTTTTTTGTATGATAATTTGACGATTACAGAGAATTTGAATTTGTTTGCGAGATTAATGAAGCCCAGTAAATATAATTCAGATTGGATCGACCTTTTGAAACGGTTTGATATTTCAAAATTTTCTGAGAAAAAAGTCCGAGAATTGTCCCACGGTACCAAAAAGAAAGTGTCCATTTGTCGGAGTTTGATACAACCTGCTGGGATAATGATATGGGACGAACCTGATGCCGGGTTGGATGATTTTTCTATTCATACTTTGTCTGAAATTGTTAATGAGCAAACTGAAAAAGGGATATCAGTTTTATTGACTTCTCACAATAGGAGTTTTGTAGAAGACTTAGATGGGTATCAGTTTCGTTTAAGTTCGGGCTCGTTAGAATCAGTAAATTAGGCATTATAAAGAGATGAAATTGTTATCGACATTCCTTTTACTCGTACAGAAGGATTTTATTCTTGAGTGGAGGACTAAAGAGTTCATAACTGCCTCATTAGTGTTTGGTATATTGATAGTAGTTGTACTAAATTTTGGTATTCGATTGACAAACAACCAATGGGAAGCTGCGGGTCCAGGAATTTTGTGGGTCTGTTTCGTATTATCCGGAATTATAGGTGTAGGTAGGGCTTTTCAAAATGATTTGGATAATGAAGCATTGACTGGAATAGATTTACTTGGTGTTAGTAGAGACGTAATATTCTTTAGCAAGGCTGCTTCCTGCATGATATTTGTATTTATTATGCAACTGTTACTGATTGTGCCCTTTATAGCTTTATTAGGATTTAATCCTTTTTCAATTTCTTTGTTAATTGTGATGCTGCTCTTCTCGTTAGGTTTTTCCGTCGTGAGTGCTCTATTTGTTCTTATAGCACATCAAACTAAATCAAAAGACGTCATAATGTATGTTTTGATATTGCCTGTAATTTTGCCAATACTAATTTCTTCAGTAGAACTTACCAGGGAATTAATTTTAGGTTATCAACTGACCTTCACTAATCATTGGATAGGAGTTTTGGCTGGGTTTGATTTGGTATACCTAGTGATTTGTCCTTGGTTATTTGGCATAATATTAGAAGAGTAATTTTAAAAGGGCGCAAAAAAATGAAGAAATTTAGAAATATTCTGATAGCTACACCAATTATATTGATGTTGATAAATATTTATTTAATATTTATGGTGGCCCCAACTGATGTGAACTTGGGGCACATTCAAAGAATATTTTATCTGCATGTGCCGACGGCTTTGCTATCTTTCGTTGCATTCTTCACTGTCGCGGGTTTGAGCGTATCGTACTTAATTAACAAGAATCGGGCCATAGATAGATTGAGCCAAGCGTTAGCCGAAGTAGGCTTAGTATTTGTAACGTTGGCGTTAGTAACTGGCTCAATTTGGGCTAAACCTGTCTGGGGCGTATGGTGGACTTGGGAGCCAAGGCTTACGACGACTTTAATATTGTGGTTTATATATGTTGCCTACGTGATGGTAAGGTCTTACACCTTGGATTCAGGAAGGGCTTCTAAATTCGCCGCCGTGCTTGGGATAGTTGGAGGAATCAATGTTCCCATAGTGTATTACTCTGTAATGCTTCGCTCGATTCATCCAGGGCCAGTCATAGGAGATGAATCTAAGTTACCTAATTCTATGCTTTTGGTATTAGTATTTTCATTGATCGCATTTGGGGCCGTATTACTAGCACTTGTTAAAGAGAGGCATTTTACCTTATATGCAGATCACATACTCTCTGATCATGCATTGAAACGTCAACAGAAATCTATTAGTTAGGAACATTTTATGTCTATATTTTTATTACAATCTGATTTACCTACCAATCTTGGCTATTTAGCTGCAGCTTATTTTGTAGCATGGGCAGCTTTGTTTGGATATTTAATATTTATAGCTAGGAAAAGACGAGCGATTGAGAATACTTTAGAAAATATAAAGAATGAAAATGAATAACCACAGGTAGTGTAGATTATGTCAGAAAACGCCAATAAAAAATCATATCTCAGATGGATTTTACTAATATTCGTTACAGGATTAGTAATTTCTTATATGGCTGTGCAAGCATTTCCTGGGAGCGCTAGATATTTTTTGACCGTGGGGGAATTTGCTAATCGTGCTGAGTTACATCAAGGTCAAATTGTTAGAGTTTCTGGTGCGCTGGTAGCAGATTCATTTATCAGAACTTCAGGAAGTACGACATCTAGTTTCCAATTAATAGATAAAGACGTAAGTAATGGGCCGTATTTAGACGCTTCTTATGTGGGGGTATTACCCGATTTATTTTTCAATCCTCATTCTGAGATCATTTTAGAAGGGTCCTATCAAGATACAGGCATGTTTGTAGCAGATAGCATCCTAGTTAAATGCCCATCAAAGTATCAAGAACTTGAGGAACAGGGTGATGCGGAACCGTATAAAGACCCAGTTTAGTTACTGAACTAAAATTCGAAGTCTCCCAATAATGCGTCAGCATCCCTAACTCTTGCTTTACTTCTCATATCAACAACTTTCTGATCTAGAGTTGCAACATTCGAATCTTCGTAGATAACTCCTATGGGAACTCCGGGTTTTTGGATTAGTTCAAATGCAGCGTCTATGTTGGAAGCGTCGTGTTCTTCTGGTATAGGTTGCACTAAAGGAGCTATGCCATTTTTGGCATCACCTTTCATTTCCATGAAAAAGTCATTGTAAGTTGTGCATGGAGACTGAACGTGTACCATTGCGAATCCAGGATGATTCATCCCTCTTGTTATAAGTTGAGCAAGCTCTCGCGGTTGCCCTGAAAATCCTGATGCTACAAAAGTGGCACCATGAGTAAGATACAGTTGTAAAGGATCTGCTTGCGCTTCAATTTTTCCAAATGGGGTAGAGCTAGTGATTGCGCCTGATTTGGAAGTGGGTGAGCTCTGCCCTTTGGTGAGACCGTATACCCCGTTATCCATCACTACAGCACAAATGTTGAGATTCCGAGCTGCTTGTGGACCGATATGTTCACCACCAATGCTTAGGAAATCTCCATCACCAGCAACCACAATTACGTTCAATTCGGGGTTTGCCATTTTGACTCCGAATGCAATAGGGAGACTTCTGCCGTGAATGCCATGAATACCATAAGGTTGTTGTCCTTCTAGCAAGTGGACTAAATTACCAGAACATCCTATTCCTGCTACTACGACATTATTCTCTATAGGAAGGTCGGTATTTTCTAGGCGGTCTATCATTGCGAATTCTATAGCTCGGCGGACACCGAAGTCTCCACACCCAGGACACCATTTAAAATCGTACTCAGGATTTCGTTTGCTCATGATTGGTTATTCTCCCTTTATTTGGTTTTAGTTTCTGTCAGATTTTTAATTTCGGATACAAGGTCCTTTACCCTGAAAGGTAACCCTGTGTATTGAGTTATTGACACTGCATTAACGTTCAATGATCTGAGAATGGATGAGAACTGACCTTGGTAATTTAATTCCGGTACAATTACTAGCTTTTTGCTCCGAAGTTGTTCTAGCATTTCTGGGGGAAGAGGATTTAATAGCATTGTGTAGTAGAACCCAATATCCATTCCCTCTGCGTTCAATTCATTGAATGCTTCCAAGGCGGGTCCTTTGGAACCTCCCCAAGGTACGATACAAATTTCAGAGTCTGGGTTTTGTGATTCATAGTCGTTCTCTTTCAAGAGCTCGATTTTGTTAAATCTTCTTTCAGTGTTGCTAATATGGTGTGAAGGTAAATGGGTAGTATCTCCTACATCGTCATGCTCACTTCCGTTGGCAACATATGCACCAGGTCTACCTGGTATAGGCATGGGAGATAGTTGATCACCTTCATATCTCTTGTATCCATTATTACCATCATAAGTTAGACGATCTTCCACTGTGATTTTAGACAGATCAGGTCTCGGGATGTTCTGAACACGTTCCGCTAGTGCCATTTCTGTCATAAGTATTACTGGTCCTTGATATCGCTCTGCCCAATTTAATGCTTTAATCGCACCATAGAAACATTCTTCTACGGTGCCTACTGCTATGACTGGCAGTTTGACATCACCGTGGGCAGGATACATGCATGACATTAGGTCTGATTGTTCTGTTTTGGTGGGTAATCCTGTAGCAGGGCCTCCTCTTTGAACATCCACAACCACCAAAGGCACTTCGGACATCCAAGCGAGCCCAATTCCTTCGCTCATCAAGGAGAATCCAGGGCCGGCTGTGGCAGTCATTGCTTTTTTGCCTGCATATCCTCCTCCGATGAGGGCGGTTATAGCTTCTATTTCAGAGCCTACTTGATACACAAATTTACCTTCCCCATGTAGATTTCTTTCCATGTAGAGAAGGACTGTTGTGGCAGGTGAAATGGGATAACCTGCGTAAAAGTTAAGTCCTGCAGCAATTGCTCCAACAGATATTGCTTCATTGCCTTTCATCATTACTTGCTGATAATCTGGTTTAATTGGATCGGCTAATTCTCCGAGATTGAACCCACTTTCAGCTGCGTGGGATCTACCTAAGTCTAGGGCTTGATGGTTGGATTTTATAATTTCTTCGTCGTTATCGCGGCCTCTAGTAAATCTGTCTGTCACAAAGTCTTTAAGGTATTGTTGAGGCATGTTCACCAGATGGGCCAGAGCTCCGATCACAATCATATTGGCTGCTCGGTTGTTCCCAGTGGTACGTGCTAGTTCATCGATGGGTAAACCAAAGCTTTGGGGATTATCTTCGATCTCGAAGTCATTGGAGTTGAAAATGATAACTCCTCCGTCACGAACTTCACCTCGGTGGTTTTCGTAGGCCTCTTCGTTGAACGCGACTAATACATCGATGTTGTCACCTGCGCTTAGTACAGTCTCGGTGGATATTCGAGCCTGTGTCCAAGTAGGGCCTCCTAAGATTTGGGACGGGAATGTTGCATAGGTTAGAGCGTGATATCCGACTTGAGTTGATGCTTGTGCTAACCCTTCAGCAGAGGTTACTACTCCTTGGCCACCTTCACCAGCAAATCGAACGACGAAATCTCGCATCTGCATTTTATTAAAGTCCTTTATACAGTTTCTTGTTTCAGCGATTTTGTTGTTGGTGAGTTATGCCAACACGCCGTAATTCGGAATTATCTCATAAAATACGAGAGATAGGAATACCAATTTGCCAAAATGGTTAAGGCGAATTTTAGTAATTTGATTCAGGGATCTACATACGGTAATGGGCATTCATCATATTAATAAGTGTATTTTGGGTTGACAATTAAAAAATAAATCAGATATTTTGAAAAGAGGCTTTTCATAAGATAATTAAAAGTATTGAGGTAAACATGGCCGCTAAGGCGAAGACAAAAACCAGGAAAACTAAAAGCTTAATACCTGCAGCAGATGGAAAGAAGCTCGTGATCGTTGAGTCGCCAGCTAAGGCTAGAACAGTAGGACAGATTCTCGGGAGACAATATGTTGTTGTTGCGTCGCTAGGGCACGTAAGAGATTTGCCGAAAGGTAAGCTAGGAGTGGATGTAGATAATGAATTCGAGCCATCTTACGTCGTTTCTAGAGATAAAACAAAGTTGATGAACGCATTGAAAAAGGCATTTGGTCAGGCCTCAGAAATTTATCTTGCCACTGATCCGGATCGAGAAGGAGAGGCTATATCCTGGCACCTTCAGCAGGCATCGGGGATAGCAGACTCAGATGATAAATTCAAACGGGTAGTCTTTCATGAGATTACTAAGCAGGCAGTAGAAGAAGCATTTGAGCATCCCAGAAGTATTGATATGGGTTTAGTGGACGCTCAGCAGACACGAAGAATTCTGGATAGACTTGTAGGGTTTCAGTTAAGTCCATTGTTATGGAGAAAAGTACAGAGAGGATTATCTGCAGGTCGAGTTCAGTCGGTATGTTTGAGAATGCTCACTGACCGGCAGAAACAAATTGATAGTTTCACCCCTGTTGAATATTGGTCGATTGAACTTGATATGCACGACCATTCGGACTCGAGTGCAACGCATATAATGAAAGCTGTTTTACATAACGTGAAAGGTAATAGAGGAACGATTGAGATTACCCACGAAGATTCAGCTAATCAAATTAAGGAGTTGCTGAGTCAATCAGATTTCAAGATCACTTCAATCACTTCTAGGCAAAGAAAGTCACGCCCTTCAGCGCCATTTACCACTAGTACACTGCAACAGGAAGCAGGACGTAAATTACGATTCAACACCCGAAAGACTATGAGTGTTGCCCAAAGACTTTATGAAGGGTTTAATGTGGGGGGTGAATCAGTAGGGCTAATTACTTACATGCGTACAGATTCTGTTCAAGTAAGTGATATTGCGGTGAATGAAGCCAGAAGTCATGTGAAAAATGTCTATGGTGATTCTTACATCCCAAATGGCCCTAGGATGTATAAATCTCGTAGCAAAAATGCGCAAGAGGCTCACGAAGCTATTCGTCCGACTTCAATAAAACGAACGCCCCAGTCTTTATCCGCATACTTGGATTCAGATCAAATGAAATTGTATACATTGATATGGTCCAGAATGGTAGCTAGTCAAATGTCTGACAGTGTCACTGAGTCAACAAGAGTAGATATTGATGCAGTGAGTACTACTACTACTTATGAATTACGATCAAATGGATCGAAATTGATATTTGATGGATTCAAGAAACTGTACGAAGAATCTGCGGATTCAGAAGAAGATAATAAAGATTCAAAACTATTACCTAACTTGTCAGAAGATATGATATTGGGCTGTAAGGAAATAACTCCTATTCAACATCATACGCAAGCGCCCCCAATGTATACGGAGGCTTCATTAGTGAAAGAAATGGAAGAGAACGGGATAGGCAGACCTAGTACGTACGCTCCCACCATAAACACAATATTGGATAGAAATTATGTAGAGAGAGAACAATCAAGGCTCAAACCTACTGTGTTGGGCATGACTGTATCTGATGAATTAATTGATTATTTTGGGACTACAAAACTTCAACCAAAAGAAGATTCCGCCGAGTACGTTGGGACTCATAATGTAGAAGATGGGACTAAAATATTAGAGTTGGATTTTACTGCTGAAATGGAAAATCATCTTGACGATATAGCGAGTAATGAAAAGGCATGGATAGATGTGTTAGAGCAGTTTTATCAGCCGTTTATGAGGTCTTTAGATAATGCCACAGAGAATATGCCATATCGTAAGATAGAAGAACCGACCGATGAAGTTTGTGAGAAATGTGAGAGTCCCATGGTTATAAAAACTGGCAGATATGGGAAATTCATTGCATGTACAGGCTTTCCCGAGTGTAGAAATACTAAACGCATTGTTGAAACGACTGAGGTCCCGTGTCCTAGGTGTGGAAAAGATTTAGTTCAAAGGAA
>MDSY01083520.1_pt1 | contig 10065 bp, 9 predicted proteins | sample 811131 | NCBI WGS metagenome assembly MDSY01 (sample SAMN05326643, study PRJNA326480) | marine metagenome | isolation source: seawater | place: Atlantic Ocean: South West | collected 2010
GTTTATGATTTTTTATCATCTGTATCAATGAAGTATGGAATTGGATTTTGGAAGCCTGGGGCGGGAATTATTCATCAAGTAGTTTTAGAAAATTATGCTTTTCCTGGTGGAATGATGATTGGAACAGATTCTCATACTGTTAATGCAGGTGGATTAGGAATGCTTGCAATTGGAGTTGGTGGTGCAGACGCAGTAGACGTTATGGCAGCCATGCCTTGGGAGCTAAAATTTCCTAAACTTATAGGAGTTAAATTAACTGGAAAGCTTAATGGCTGGACAGCCCCAAAAGATGTAATTTTAAAAGTAGCAGGTATTCTTACTGTAAAAGGAGGTACCGGAGCAATTATAGAATATTTTGGTGAAGGAGCTGAATCCATGTCCTGTACTGGGAAAGGAACAATTTGTAATATGGGAGCCGAAGTAGGAGCGACAACTTCTACATTTGGTTATGACCAATCAATGGAGCGTTATTTACGTTCCACTGATAGAGACGATGTTGCTGATGCTGCTAACGAAGTTCGCGAACACCTTACCGCGGATTCTGAAGTGTATGCGAATCCAGAACTTTATTTCGATGAACTAATAGAGTTAGATTTAAATTTGCTCCGGCCACATATTAATGGACCCTTCACTCCAGATTTAGCGACGCCTGTTTCTGAAATGAGTAAAGTAGCGAAAGATAACAATTGGCCTTTACAAGTAGAATGGGGTTTGATAGGGTCATGTACAAACTCTTCCTATGAAGATTTATCTCGTGCGGCCTCTATTGCAAAACAAGCAGTTGACAAAAAGTTAATCACAAAAGCAGAATTTGGAATTAATCCAGGTTCTGAACAAGTTCGCTTCACTGCTGAAAGGGATGGTTTATTAGTTCCTTTTGAAGAATTGAATGCTAAAATATTTACGAATGCTTGTGGACCATGTATAGGTCAGTGGGCTAGAGACGGTGCTGACAAACAAGAGAAAAACTCTATTATTCATTCTTTTAATAGAAATTTCTCTAAACGAGCAGATGGAAACCCAAATACACATGCATTTGTTGCTTCTCCAGAAATGGTAGCTGCAGTAGCAATTTCAGGACGTTTGGATTTTGATCCCGTCAACGATTCCTTGATTAATCAAGATGGAGAAGAAGTGAAACTAGATCCACCAAGGGGAATGGAATTACCTCCTTTAGGATTTGATGTCAAGGACAATGGTTATTTAGCTCCTCAAGAAGATGGTTCAACATTAAATGTCGTCGTTAGTGAATCTTCAGAGCGTTTACAATTACTTACTCCTTTTTTACCCTGGGATAATCAAAATCTAATGGGAGCTAAATTATTAATTAAAGCTCACGGTAAATGTACTACCGACCATATTTCAATGGCTGGTCCTTGGTTACGTTTTCGAGGTCACTTAGATAATATTTCTAATAATTGCTTAATAGGAGCCGTTAACTCTTATAATCAAAAAACAAATTTTGTTAAAAATCAATTGATAGGAGAATATGGTGGAGTTCCAGATGTTCAACGTCAATATAAAGCTGCAGGACTCGAAACAGTTGTTATTGGAGATCACAACTATGGTGAAGGTTCTTCACGTGAGCATGCTGCAATGGAGCCACGTTTTTTAGGCGTTAAAGTTGTTTTGGTTAAATCATTTGCTAGAATTCATGAAACAAACCTTAAGAAGCAAGGCATGTTGGGAATTACTTTCTCTAATGAATCTGATTACGATTTAATTCAAGAAGATGATATATTTAATTTCACTGATTTGAAATACTTTTCTCCTGGAAAACAGATTACTGTTGAGGCTATTCATTCAGATGGATCAAAAGATTTGATTTTAACAAATCACACCTACAATGATCAACAAATTCAATGGTTTAGGGAAGGGTCTGCCTTAAATTTAATAAAAAAGCAAAATAGTTTATAATTATTTTTAAATTTAATTTATTTAAGAGTGCGCTAACTTTTAATTATAAAGTACTCTCTTAATTTTTTTTAAACAAATTTCTACAAAAAACTATTTTTCCTTTTTTTTCTTAGGGTCTTTTCCAATCATTCTTTCAAATCTATCGGGGATGAAATTTTTATTAACATCTTCTTCTCCGCCCATAGTAGTACTAACTACTCCGTAAATAATTACACCAACAATTAGAACAACAATTGAAATGATAACAATTATAATTTCATTCATAATAAACTAATTTTCTTTAATGTACAAAAAATATTAAGTGAATACTTGTCAAAATGTAAATTTTTTCAATTTGGAGATCACCAAGACTACCTAAATTTACCTGTAATTGCAGGAACTATTGATCGTAAAATTGAGATAAAAGAAACTCCAAATTCAACTGCTACTTATTTTTTACAATTACTTGATTTAGAATAAAATATCATAATTGTTTTAAAGGTTTTCAACATATCTTAGATTTAACTTCTGCATAAATGGGCATTGGGTAGGTATTTATTCCTGGATTATCCTGTACAGCAACTCCTGATATATTTTGGAATAGTTTTCTAATATCACTCATTTCAAAATCTTTTTGAAATTCAATATTTATAGCTTCACTGTGTCCACCAACCAATGGAATTCCGATTGCAGTTGATGTAATGCCCATTTAATTATACCCTAATTTTTTATGGGTTTCGTGGACTAATTTCATTTCCTCTTTAGTATAATTATTCTTTACGTCTATCAATTCATTTATTGATTCTTGATTTATAACTATTTACATTTTCAATTATAATTTCACAAACTCAACAACGATTTGACCCATGTTCCATGATGGAATAAAATAAGTATAATTTGTTGATTTAAGACATTCATTAAAAATACGATCTTGAAGCACCGAGGAGTTACCCGTAATTATTGTAAGAGAAAAATTTCCTGCAGAAGCAAAATCCTTTAATGTCATATGAACCAACTCAAGCGCTTGCTTATGTCGGATGCCGTGAAGGTCTATACTCGAGATCTTATCTTTATTTTCTCTCATTGGGTTAAAGTTATAAAATCAATACTCCCCAACAGAGATTGTTGAGGAGTATCTAACAATTATTAACTAACAAAAAAACTATAATATAAAATTAGGTAGATAATAAAAAATAAACTGTTAAGAACTTGGTAAGGTTTTCTAAAAAACATGTTAAAATATTAACTAAAAAATCACAAACGTCTTTTTTGCTAACTTAATTAGAATCAAAACCTTGGATGCCTTGAACAGTAGTATATTTCATTGTAAATTTTTTATCTGGATTTATAATTTTATAAGCCGTTTGAACTGCAAGAGTTGCTTCATGAAAGCCACAAAGTATTAGTTTTAGTTTTCCAGGATAGGTATTTACATCACCAACAGCAAATACTCCAGGGATGTTTGTTTGGTAGTCTAGAGTATTGTCAACCTTAATTGCATTCTTTTTAATCTCAAGACCCCATTTTGCAATTGGACCGAGTTTTGGAGATAAACCAAACAATGGGAGCCAACAATTAACATCTATTTTTATTAGTTCATTATTTTTTTGTTTTAACTCAATCTGTTCTAGCTTGTTTGAACCAAATAAACCAACAACCTCCGCATGCGTATAAAGTTCTATTTTACATAGTTTTTGTAATTCATAAACTTTCTCTAAAGAATCTTTATGTCCTCTAAACATATCCGTCCGATGAACTAAACCTACAGGAATATCGTGATTTTCTGCAAAATATATAGCCCAATCCAAAGCAGAGTCACCACCGCCCGAAATGAATATTTTTTTACCTATGAATGATTCTGGTTCACGAACCATATATTCAACACCTTTTTTCTCGAACAGCGGTAAGTTTTCAATTTTTGGTTTGCGGGGTTCGAAGCTACCCAGCCCACCTGCAATTATTACAATAGGGGCTTGGTGTTTCGTTCCTTCGCTTGTTGTAATAATAAAACTTCCATCTTCTTGTTTGTCCATTGACTCTGCTCGTTCACCTAATGTAAAACCAGGTTTGAATGGCGCAGCCTGTTCTAGTAAATTATCGATTAGCTCTCCTGCCAAAACCGATGGAAATCCAGGAATATCATAGATCGGTTTTTTAGGATATATTTCTGTGAGTTGACCTCCAGCTATAGGAATAGCATCAATTATATGGCATCTTAGCTTCATTAAGCCAGCTTCAAAAACAGTAAAGAGACCCACAGGTCCTGCTCCAATTATTAGTATATCCGTTTGAATCATTTTTTGTAAAAAGAATAATATTTATTGTGTCTCACTAAGTATTATAAACCGCTTATGTAACTTCCCAAGGAATCTTTAAATTGAAATCCTTCCAAAGTTCGATATTTATTTAGTTTTTTATTTGCTTCTAATCCCCAAAGTAAAAACTCCATCATGAAGTAACGATCTTTTTTATTTATTCCGTTTAGGTACTTTTCTAAAACTTCATTTACACCAGGAATAAGAGAAAGAGAATCTTGATAAGATCGATCATCAAGTGAATCTTCTAAAAAGAGTTCATTGTCTTTAAAAAACCATTTTAAGATTGTATCATAAGGCCCTAACTCATCTTCCTTTTGAATTTTTTCGATTTTAGGGAAATAATCAGTAAAAAGAGTTTTAATAGATTCTGAAATCAGGTGATAAGAAATTTGCTCTGCACCTTCTTGTTCTCCTTCATATACTAATTCTATTTTACCGTTAATAGCGGTAATTACCCCCATAAAATCCGACATTCTAAGACTTGTAGATGTATCGCCAGAGATTAATATTCTTCGTTCTGCTGTGCTTATCAAATTCTCGAAAGCGGTAATACTCATTCGAGCACTTACGCCACTTTTAGAATCAACAAATTCACTTTTTCTTGCTTCAAAACCAACTTGCTCAAGAATATCTCGTGCAAGTTCAGGAACATGTATTTGTGCAGATTTCTTTTTAGTAATAACGGCTTCTTGTTTTGTAATGGCTTTTGCAATATCTCTATTGTGTGGATAATGCGTTAGTATTTGAGACCCAATTCTATCTTTTAAAGGTGTAACAATACTTCCTCTGTTAGTGTAGTCTTCGGGATTAGCTGTAAAAATCAATTGAGCCGCTATGGGTAATCTCAATTTGAAACCTCTTATCTGAATTTCTTTTTCTTGTAAAATAGAAAACAAAGCAACTTGAATACGAGCTTGTAAATCGGGTAATTCATTTAACACAAAAATACAACGGTGTGCCCTCGGAATCATTCCAAAATGAATTACACGCTCGTCCGCATAGGATAGCTTTAGATTCGAAGCCTTAATTGGGTCTACATCCCCAATAAGGTCTGCGACGGTGACATCGGGAGTAGCTAGTTTTTCGAAAAAACGATCCGAACGATGGAGCCATTCGATAGGTGTTTTATCGCCATGCTTAGCGATGATTTCTTTAGCTTCGTGGCTAATAGGTTCTAGGGGATCATCATTAATTTCAGATCCAGTAACTACAGGAATCCATTCGTCCAACAACTCAGTCATTTGTCTTGCTATACGGGTTTTTGCTTGCCCTCTAAGCCCCAATAAATTAATGTTATGTCCCGAAAGAATAGCACGTTCAACATCTGGAATTACAGTATTTTCGTAACCGATTAAACCTTCAAAAGTTTTCTTACCAGCTCGCAAGAACTCTTTCAAGTTATTAGCAAGCTCACGTTGTATGGTTCTAGGTTTATAACCTATTTTTTTTAATTCCCCAAGGGTAGTAGCATGATCTCTATTCATAGTTATGTTTAGTTCAAAAAGTAATTTATTCTAAGAGTTTTTTTCTATTTTTTTCATAATCTTCAAAAATCATTTCACCCAATCCTTTAAGTCCAGTAAAGAATGCTTTGCCATGATTGGCCTTGGTAAATTCACGAACAAAATGCTTAAGGTACTGATCTTGAGCGATCATAAAAGTTGTAATTGGGATGTGCAATTTTTTAGCTTGACGCGCCATTTTATAGCATTTCTCTAAAATCATATCGTCAAGTCCAGCACTATTTTTATAATAGGTTCCATCGGACATTTTTAGACAACTAGGTTTCCCGTCAGTGATCATAAAAATCTGTTTATTTGTATTTTTCTTTCTCCTTAAAAGATCCATTGCTAGCTCTAATCCAGCAACTGTATTGGTGTGATAGGGTCCAACCTCTAAATAAGGAATATCTTTTAAAGCAATTGGAGTTGCGTCGTTTCCAAAAACCAAAATATCTAAAGTATCTCTAGGGTAGCGGGTTGTAATTAATTCTGCTAATGCCATAGCTACTTTTTTAGCAGGAGTTATTCGGTCTTCTCCATAAAGTATCATACTGTGGCTTATGTCGATCATTAAAACAGTACTCATTTGTGTTTTGTGAATAGAATCTTCGACAACTAAATCTTGATGTTGCAAAATAAAGTCTTCGCCTACCGATCGTATTTGAGCATTTTTAATACTCTCAGTTACATCTATTTTTTCTAAGCCATCTCCAAATTGATATGCTTTTAATTCGCCTGTACCATCTTCACCTTGCCCCATTTTTCTTGTCTTATGGTCTCCAGACCCGGAGCGTTTTAATTTCCCAAATATTTGTTTAAGAGCGTGTTCTCTGAGTAATTTTTCTGTTTTAGCAGTTAGCTGCATACCATCACCTTTATCATCAGATCCAGTTTTTGGTTGAACAAAAGATTTTTTTAGTAAGTCTTTTATAAAATCGTCGATAGTATAATCTTTATCAGTCAATTTATATTCGATGTCTAGCTCTCTAAGCCAATCAATTGCCTCATCAAAGTCTCCAGAGGTATGTGTAATCAACTCTTTGAATATTTCAAATAAACGTTCGAAAGGGGTTTGAATTTTTTTTTTATGTTTAGAAAACACAAAGCCTGACTTAAAATCAAGGGGAAGCATGGTAGATTTGTTTTTTATATTGATGTTCAAAGATAGTCCAAAAATGAGAATATTCTAAATAGGGAGACATCATATTTTTAGTTGTTTTGAGCTAGCTCTACGATATATTGTTCTAACAGACCAACAGCTTCAGAATGTTCAATAGAGCGGCCAATTTCTGGCATACGAATTGAAGGGTCATTACTTTTAATTCTGTAGATTAGAATTGATTCATCTGGATATCCAGGAACAATATCGTAAACAAAATCACCAGAACCTTTTCCTGCGGCAATGGGTGGCTTAAAAACACCTCGCTTTCGAGAATCATTTTGATTGTAGCTCAGATACAAACCTGAATTTTTTGCGCTCCCCTCTACGTTATGGCAGTGTGCACAATTTGAATCAAGATATGCTTTTGCACGATTAGCAATTGGTAGTAATGCATTGTCCCAAGCGGGTAATTTAGGTCTTAAGTTCGACTCTACAAGTTCTTTTAAAATACCCTGTTCATGGAAATAATCTAATTGATTTTTATTTGACAAACTTAAGGCATATGTTCTATTCCATTGAGCTGCTGTGGGTCCAATAGGCACAATATATTTTCCTTTAGCATGACAATTCTTGCATTGATTTAAGTTTGGAACGGAATAAGAAACTGTTTGTCTTTTCCCCTTCTTATCAATCCAATTAACAAGTGTTTCTTTGCCAATGTAGTTGAGTGAAGCTTCGGTTTGTTCCTCGTTCCAAATATAGTTTAGGGGTTTCCATTGATTATTTTCCCTAATCAATAGTCGGGTTTCCAATATTTTTTTGTTTTGTTTGGGTTTTCTGAAGTCTTCTGGATAATAAAAGTTTTTTATTAGGATACTTCCATTTTCAAATTCCATAATCCCTGAGTTTTTATAACGAATTTTTGTATCGCCGGGAAGATAAATAAGTCGCTTTTTAAATGCGTAATTTGAGAAAAGGGGCGTATTGAGATTGTATAAAACAACCTTTTCTGTGGGCTCTAAGTTTGATAGGGGTAACTTAAAAAATCCATACTCCGATAGCCTTTCTTTTTCCGTAACCTCTTTTTTAATTAACGGCTTATTGGAAATGAATTTTGCAGCCTTAGGCACCAAGCTTTTGTCAATTGTATTTTGACAGGAGATACAGCCAATGAAAATCAAACTAAACCATATGCCCTTAAACTGCTTCATTATTAAAGATCGAGTGAACAAATAAATGGAGTCAAATCATTGGAAAAAGTTTTGAAATCATTGGCAGCATCCATGAAGACAAAATTAAAATCTCCATTATCTCCAATACATATTTTATGGTTTTCGTCCTGAATTTTAGCGCCATCCGGTAAGATTCCATCATAAACAATATCAGGAACAACCATTTTATTTTTAAATATCATGAGCCAGCCATATTCATTGCTGAGGGTAGGAAAACTAAATTTATTTTCAAAAGTATTTTCTCTTATAAAAATATTCCCAGGGTAGGCATTATATTCAATATCGGACTCAAAGTCAGTTTCTACGCCTCTAATTCCTCGACCTTTAATGGATTGATCAATTGCAGCTTCTGGGTCATCATCTGCGGCAAAAACCAGATAACTAACAATAGAAAGGTTGGACGTTACATGATCTTGAATAGCATTATTGTAAAAATCTACATCTTGAGTAGCCATAATAATAACTCCTGTACCTTTAGGAACTCCACTAACAATAGATCCTTTTACTCCAAAATTCTCCAGATTATTATCATATATACGGTTATCATAAGCCTTTACAACTTTACCATATTGAGTTAGTTTAGGAAGATTAAAAATCAAAAGCCCGCCTGTATTTTGGTAAATATCGTTGTTGTAAATTTCTACATCTGTACTATTTTCACTCTCAACTCCAGCTACATTATAAAAGGCTTTATTGTTTCGGATAATTATATTTTGAGACTGACCCACATATATTCCCGCGTCTGACGCTCCAATTGCTTCACAGCCTTCAATAATAATGTTTTTAGTAAGAACAGGATAAATTCCATAAGCTCCATTTTGAGTTGATACTTTTCCAGTCCAAGAAGAACGAATGTTACGAATAGTTACATTCTCAGATTCACTTATTTTAAGGTTATCCCCAGCTGCATCTTCGATGGTTAAATCTTCGATAGTAAAATTATAACAGTTTGTCACTAGAATCCCCTCTGCGCCTTTGGTTTGCCCTTTAAAAGAAAGAATGGTTTTATCCATACCCTTACCTTTTATGGTAATGTGTTTTTTACCATCTATACTCAGCGATTGAGAAAACAAGAAGTGACCTTCTGGAAGTTCAATGTTTGCACTGTCTTTAGCTAAAATAAAAGCTTCTAAGATTTCCTCTTCTAAATCAACATAATTCCGCTCAGGATTGTACATTGGCATTTCTTTTTCAAATTTCACATACAGTAAAACTAGCATTACTAAGGCACCAATAATTAAAATAATTTTTCTCATAAAAATTCTCTTATCTCAATAAAAGTAACCTATTTTTTTTTGATCTGATAAATAAAGAGTGATCTGTAAGCCGTTAATTTTATAAACATCAGTAATCAGAAGACTTCATTAAATCTAAAGTCTCTAATAATATCAACTTATGAAAAATCGATTAGTTTAATAAAAAATAATTACATTTGCGTAAATTTTAAAAACAAATACCATAGAGGAGACTATAAGTCCCCTTTTTTTTTATAATGAATTTTAAAAGTACAGTAGCCGAATTGTTGCAGGTAGCATTGGATGAGAATCCAAGCTTGTTTTTGATTGAATTAAAAATTGGTTCAGACAATAGTATTCGTATTCTAATTGACGGTGACAAAGGAGTTACCTTAGAGTCCTGTATAGATGTCAGTCGTCAAATAGAGCATAATATAGATAGAGAATTACATGATTTTTCTTTAGAAGTAAGTTCAGTTGGTGTCGGTTCACCCTTGACTATGTCAAGGCAATATGAGAAAAACGTTGGAAGATCATTAGAAGTTATAACAGCTGAAGATAAAGTTTTAATAGGAAATTTAACTCAAGCAGACCCAGAAGGAATAACCTTGGAATGGAAAGCAAGAGAACCTAAGCCGATAGGTAAAGGGAAAATAACAGTAACAAAAGCAAAAAAAATATCTTTTGCATCAATAAAAAATGCAAAGGTGATTATTAAATAAATTAGCACTAACTAAAATGGAAAATTTAGCACTTATTGATTCCTTTTCTGAGTTTAAA
>MDSY01082490.1_pt1 | contig 10064 bp, 6 predicted proteins | sample 811131 | NCBI WGS metagenome assembly MDSY01 (sample SAMN05326643, study PRJNA326480) | marine metagenome | isolation source: seawater | place: Atlantic Ocean: South West | collected 2010
AGGGTGGGGTAGGGTGGGGTAGGGTGGGGTAGGGTGGGGTAGGGTGGGGTAGGGTGGGGTAGGGTGGGGTAGGGTGAGTCTCCTCTCGCGATCCGCTCCGGCTCAGCTGAAGGTGCTCGCCGACTAAGAGCCCGAGACGGCTCCGGGTTCCTGATGCGAGAAGTAGCGCCGGTGGTGTGCGGGGGAGATCGGGGTGTGACACGTGGGGAAAGTGGGGGACAATGGCGTGTGTGCGTCTGTTTCTCGTTTTCTGGACCTCGAAGCTCGAACCGCAGGAGTACCGAGTCTCTGGCGGCGGCCGCTGTGGAGATGAGACGGAATGGGCGCCACTCGTCAGGGTGCATCGAATCCTCCTCCGACCGCGCGACCTCGTCCATCCGTCTCGGCGCAGCGAGCCGACCAATGCAGCAAGGTTCGAGGATGGCTGAGGCATTGACCCATGGGTGGACCTCGTCAAAGAGGGCGGTGCCGTCGTCGCCAGCGGCACGTAGCATCTCTTCGACGCTACCCGGATGGTAGCGCAGGTAACGCGTCACGTCATACACCAGCCCACGCAGCACCATCCACGCGTCGTCTCGCGAGCAGTGCCGGCGCACCTCCTCGATGGGCCACTCGCGGCAGGAGCTCGACTCGGGGTCTGCGGCGCCTACGCCTGCGGTCATGTCAGCTCCTCCGGTTGCGAGTCGCATCCAGTGCAGCTGCGAGAAGCCCGCCTCGCTCTTGAATCGCCCACCTCTGCCTCGCGGCCTGCTCGACATCGGAAGCCGCAGAGTGAAAGTTAGTGGAACTCTGTCCAGGTTTTCGGCATCTTTTTAGGTTCCTATGTATGTAAGGAAGCAAAATGCATTCAATTCTGGAATTCAAACCTCGGGGGACAAAACCACTCAAAGCCGATCGATTTGGATTTGTCATTTGAGGAGGGCATCGTCAGAGGCATGGCTGAGGAGGCCGACGCGGCGCACAGGGCGTCAGAGACGACCGATGAGGCGGGGGCGGGGGCGAATGAGAGTGTACCGCCACTGCAGCCTCTCCTCGTCCCCACCACCAAACCCGACGATCTCTCATTCTCGCACGTGGACAGCGCCGAGACTTCTGGCGAGGAGGGCGAGGAGGAAGACGGCGACGAGTCGGGCGGCAAGAACGGCCGGCTGAACGTGTGCAAGAAGTCGTGGACGGCAGCTGAGGATGAGATACTTGCCGACATCATCGCCCAGCACGGCGCCCAGCGCTGGTCATCAGTCGCACAACACCTTCCTGGGCGTATGGGCAAGCAATGCCGCGAGCGGTGCGCCACTCACTCATGCACCCCGCCCCGCGCACGGGAGCGGCGCGCGTGAGCCGTCGTGAGGGCCGATCCGGCCCACTCCACCCACGCCCACGCCCACCCTCTCCACGCCCACGCCCCACCCCCACCCCGTGCGGTTTCCGTGTCCTCAGCCGGCCACTGATTGCCCTTGCCTCTGCCCCTTGCACAGGTGGTTCAACCACCTCTGCCCTCAAGTGAAGAAGGGGGCGTGGACGGTGGACGAGGACCGTATCATCATGGAGAGCGTGCGCGAGTTCGGCACCCGCTGGTCGTACATTGTCAAGCGCATGCCCGGGCGCACCGACAATGCCATCAAGAACAGGTACAATTCGGCAATGAGGCGGCAAAAGCGACTCGAGAAGCTTCACGAGGCGGCGGCGAGGGGCGAGGTTGAGATGCCGAAGCCACGCGCGCGCAGCGTCACGGGCGGCTGCAAGCGCTCCGCCAAGCGCAGGCGGGAGGAGGAGGAGAAGGCCGTCACAGAGGAGGGCGCCGGCACGCCCACGCTGTCGCCCAGCCCGCAAGAAGGCATGGCGTGTGCGGCGGCGATCCCCGTGCTGCCGTGTGCGGCGGGCACGGGGTGCGGCGCGGCCACGGGCGGCGAAGGTGGTAGCATCCTGCTGGGGAGCGCCACCCTCCTCGGCACCCGCGTGCCGCCGCCATCCGCCGCGCTCAAGCCCGCGCCAGCCGCCGGCTCGCCGCGCCGCGCCAAGGCGGCCAAGAAGACGCCTGTGTCGGCGCTTCCGTCGCTGATGCATCCGCCGCTGAGCAGCGTGCCGAATCTGGCCGATGCGCAAGGGATGGTCCCCTCGCCCCTCGTCCCCTCGCCCCCCTCAGAGGAGCGCCTCGCGCACCTCGCCGCCATGCTCGCCTCGAATGAGCAAATCGGCGGCGGTTCGGTTTCAAACCTGGGTTCGAACCTCCACCGCGACGAGCTCGTCGATCTCTTCGCGGGTGGTGCGCTGCCCTACTATCCGGCGCACGCGCTGGGCCAGCAGAGCTTCGGTGGGCTCGGCCATCCGATGACGCTCGGCGAGGGAGAGATGGGCGCGCTCGCCGTGCCGCAGCCCCTCCCGCCGATGCCGCCCGCGGCGCTGCCGACCGCCGCATCGGGCACCGGCGGCGGCGGCGGCGGCTCGCTGGGCGGCGGCTCGCTGGGCGGCGGCTCGCTGGGCGGCGGCGTCGCGCCGCTCCCGCTGCTGGAGCCGCGGCCCGTCGTCGTCAAGGACGACGCTCCCCCCATCGAAGGCGGCGGCTTCGACTACTCGCACTGGGGGGAGGCCTCGCGCGCAGCCATCATTGCCGCCGGCAGTAGCGAGAATGACGCCACGCTCCACAACGCGCTCCAGGGGCGCGGTGGCGGCGCGCCCTCGAAGCTGAGCCCGCCGATGCTCCCGCCCGCCCCCACCGTGCAGCTCGCCGCCCCCGCCCACCCCACCATCCTCCAACACTACGGGCTACCGAGCTCGCAAGTCCTACGCGGCGGGCACGCGGCCGCCGCCGCGCAGCTCATCCAGGGCTCGTGTCCGGCGGCGGCAATCTCGGACGCACTCATCCACGGCCTGGGCGGGAGCCTGGGCGGCGGCCTGGGCGGCGGCCTGGGCGGTGGCCTGGGCGGCGGCCTGGGTGGCGGCATCCACGCCGTCATCGCGCCCGCCGCCGGCGCGGTGGCGGCGCACAAGGAGCCCCCCCTTGCGGCCACCTCTGCGGGAGGGCTCGTGACGCCACGCGTGACGCCGCTCGCCACGGCCCCTTTCGGCGCGCTCGGCGGGCTCGGCGCCGCTGGTGGCGGAGGCGGCGCGCTCGGCGGCTACCTCGCGCGCGGACACCTGCACGTGGGCGGCGCCGCGGGGAGCGCCGGCGGAGACTCGATGTCGTCGCGGATGGACTCGTGCAGCAGCAACGAGTGCGCGGCGCTCCACTCGGGCGGGAGCCGCGTGGGCGGCGGCCGGCTCTCGGACGGCGCCCTCCTCGAGATGCTCGAGCACCTCGACGACACCAAGTGCAGCAGCTTCGTCTACGAGGAGCTCGGCCCAGAGCTCGCCGGCAAGGCGACGCCGCTCCCGGCGAGAGATGCGGCGGCGAGAGACTCGGCCAACGGTGCCGAGCTCCCTATGGCGCCGCTCAGCCAAGTGCGCGCTCCGACGCCCGGATCGGCAAACTTGAACTCGCTCTCGCCACTCAACCCGACGCAGCTCTCCGAGCTGCTCTCCGCGTACTGAGGGAAGCAGCCGCCCGAGCGGAGCGCCCGAGCGGAGCGCTCGAGGCGCGGGTCAACGCCAGCCTGTGGTTGACAAAATGTGGTGACAAAAGGTGGTCTCGTTTGCCTCAGCGCGTCCGAGAGGCGCACAACGCGCGCGGCTCGTTGGCCAAGGTGAGGGGAAGAGCCGCCCGCATGGCGGCTAGGGAGCCGCCCGCATGGCGGCGAGGGAGCCGCCCGCATGGCGGCGAGGGAGGTGTCGGCTGGGGAGTCGGCTTGGGGGGGACTTCGGAGCCGACGGAAGGGAGATACGTGTAGGAGTTCGGCGAGGGAGTGCAGGGACAAGGGCGCTCGCCTCCGCTCATCAGAAGCCACGAGGCGAAGCATGTACTCGGAACCCTTGGCATGCGCTGCACGAGACGCAAGGCAGAGGGCGAGGGCCGCGTGCAGACGCGTGGCTTGGGCCGCGAGCCCCTCGTGGGCATTCATGGACTGTGGCCTGGATGATGCTAGCGCAGCCAGAAATGGGATAGTTGTAGCCTTAGAGCGAGAGATTCTGCAGTCAGAAGTAAGATGCGAGTAACGTCGGGAGAGAAGAGGTTTGTAGTCATTCGATGACAACAGGGACGGATGTTTTGTTTAAGTAACATGTAATGTAAATGTAGTCCGTAGTGATTATACTTGTAGTGCACAGCGTCACAGTGTCAGCAGATCCTAGTATCTACTGTCTGTATGGTGTGATATATATCTATAGATATGCTGCGCATGTGCGGAAGATTCTGATGCGACTACGTCTAGGTCTATTATAATTATTGGCGTATATTAATATTTATATATAATTAATAATAAATTGCTGTCGTATGATAATGATCGCTCGACGATGCATTTGGGATTTGCGATTTTTGCGGATATTTTTATTGGATACTACAATTTAAATTTATTGATTATTGTACAGTATGTCTAACAAGTAATAATCATTCTATAATACATATATCTCATATATCCGCGGATATGTCATATATCCGATATAATATATGTATACATATATACCTATATATATTAATATCAATATGCGAGATTTGTCGTATTATGTGCTACTTGGTTGTCAATGTGTTATTGTACATTAGGTACGTATGTCCCAGCGGCAAGAAAAGCCCCCCCAAAAAACGCCCAAAATTTGATGGACTAGCCAGCGACTCCAGTTGGTGCGCACAGAGCGTGCCATCAGGCCTTGATGGTAGCGCGACGCAAAGGAGCTGAGGAGCAACGCGGCGGACACGCCAAGGAGACGCATGCTATCACCTGGCGGAAGGTGGATCTTTTGCTCTTCGCGCCTGCAGCGCATTGCGTAGAGCGAGAGATAGAGTGGGCGAGTTTCTGTGCTCGTGTGTGTATCTGTCGGCTGCTCCAGAGGTCCTGTGCTCATGTGTGGTCGCGGCGTTTCCCCTCTTTCCCCGCAGCCGGAGCGCAAGGGCCCCACGCTGCCCACCAAGCGCAGCGGACACACCGCCACGCTCATCGGCTCCGAACTCTTCATTTTCGGCGGCGGCGATGGGAACGCGCTGGTCAACGATCTCTTCGTCTTCGACATGCTCTCGGAGAGCTGGTCGCAGCCCGCAGTCACCGGCGCCGTACCCTCTCCGCGCTCTCGCCACACGGCTGCCGCAATCGAACGCCGGCTCCTCATCTGGGGCGGCATCGGCGGCGGCGTCGACATGCACACGCTCGACACGGCTTCGATGGTGTGGGAGGAGGCTCCGGCGCCATTGGGCGAGGTGCCCTCCTCACGGTTCGGCCACTCGTGTACCCTGGTCACACCTCACACCATGCCGAGGCTCTTCATCATCGGCGGCCACAACTCGCGAGAGGCACTCTCGGACGTTTACATTTTCGAGGCCGAGTCGCAAATGTGGACACGTCCGGTCGTCGAGGAAGAGGCGCCCGTGTGCGGGAATCGGCACGCGGCGGCGCTGCTTGAGGAGGACGGTTGCGCCGCAGCCATCCTCGTCTTCGCAGCCGACATGCACGAAACGTTTGACACGCTATACGCCCTCAGGCTTGGAGAGGCCGGTGGAGGCGGCGGCGGCGGCGGCGGCGGCGGCGGCGGCGGCGGCGGCGGCGGCGGCGGCGGCGAAAGTGAGGCGAGCGCGACGGGCTCGCTCGCGCTGCGCTGGGCGACACTCCATACTCACGGTCGAGCACCGGCTGCGCGCGCGCGCCCCAACCTCGTGGCGCTCGACGAGCTCCTCTTCCTCATCTGCGGCGTGAGCGATGGAAGACCACTCAACACTGTCGAGCTGCTCGACACGGGGACGCTCACCTGGTCGCAGCCGGTCGTCGAGGGTATGCCGCCGACGCCGAGGATGGGGGCGACGGCGACACGCGTTGGGACCGACGTGTGCATCTTCGGCGGCTCCGACGGGAAGGGCTCACTCGCAGACCTCCACGTGATGACGTGCGTCTCGTGGTCAACCCCAAAGTGGCGCGGTGACAAGCCCAAGCCTCGCGTGGGGCACACGCTCACCGCGGTGGGCGCGCGCATGTGGATGCTGGGCGGCGCGAGCCAGGGAGTGGCGCACAATGACCTCTACGTGCTCGACCCGGCGACCCAGGCGTGGAGCAAGCCCCACATGTATGGCACGTGCCCAGAGGCGCTCGTCGGCCACTCGACGACTCTCGTGGGCTGCGAGCTCTTCATCTGGGGCGGCGGCGACGGCAAGGCGGTGCGCCACGATCTGCACGTGGTCGACACGATCCACAAGACGTGGTCGGCGCCCGTGGCTGCGGGCCAGCCACCCAACGCACGCCTCGGACACAGCGCCGTCGCCGAGCGCTCGAAGCTCCTACTCTTCGGAGGCTACGGCGCGCGCCAGTACTGGAATGAACTCGTCGTACTCGAGACTGGCAGCATGGCGTGGCACCGGCCGCACACTTCAGGGAGGCCGCCGCTTGCGTGCGTGCTGCACTCGGCGACGATGGTGGCGGGCAGGATGGTCGTCTGTGGCGGCTGCCTCGACGAGCGACCAATCGATCAGCTACTCGAACTCGACATTCCGAGCTTCACGTGGACGGTCCTCGGACAGTCCACGTGGCGAGGCGAGCGGCCGCGCGCGCGCTTCGGCCACGGCGCCGCGGCGATCGGTTCGCGGCTCTTCCTCTTCGGAGGCACGATTGGCGTCAGTGCTGACGGCCATCTCAAGAAGACATTCGGAGACGCCTATGGCGGATACCGTGGCGGCGCCACTAATGATCTCGCCGTGATCGATTTGGCACAGCAGACATACTCGCAGCCGCATTACGTGGGGCCCAAGCCTCCGCCAAGCTACCGCGTGGGCATGCAGGCCGTCGGTGGGAAGCTCTTCGTATGGGGCGGCGTCGGCGCCAGCGCGCACGCCACGCTCCTTGACACAGGGCTCGCCGCCGCCGTCTCGAGGGAAGAGATGAGCGCCGCCGCCGCCGCCGGTGGCACGCCCGCCGCCGGTGGCGCGCCCGACGCGGGTGGCGCGCCCGACGCGGGTGGCGCGCCTGCCGCCGGCGCGCCCGACGCAGGTGCGCCGCGCGGCCTCGTCGACCGCGCCTCCGCGATGCAGCGGAGCTTGCACACGCACGAAGCCGCCGAGGGCAAAGGGCTCCACCCCAGCAAGGCGCCTGCGCTCATCGGCATGCTCCAAGAACTCGGGCTGAATAAGTACTCGCGGCTCCTCTTGCACCAGGAGATCGACGTCGAGTCACTGCTCGAGATGGGTGAGCAAGACCTGAGGGACATTGGGATCCACGCGGTGGGCGCGCGGCGCAAGCTCGCCGTGGCGATACACCGCGAGCGCCTCAGGATGCAGGGACGCGACGAGGCCGCCTCGCGCGGAGATGAGCGAGGAGAAGAGACGCTCGCTGTGGGAGGGAGTGCAGCAGGTTTTTAATTCGCCGACACGCCCCATTTTCCCCATATGTTCGCACCCCGTTTCCCCCACATGTCAGAAATTGATTCTCTTTTTTCGTGCAGCGGCACGCGGGCAGCACTTCCGTGGAGGCTTCCGCTTGACGGGCAAGGTGTACATTGGCGGCTCGTCGATGGTCAAGATGGCGCGTCACGAGGCCACGGGAGAGGCGGTCGCCATCAAGATCCACTCCGACCTGAAGAGCTGCCAGCGCGAGGAGCGGCTGCTCAGGCAGCTAGACCACGCGTACAAGACGGAAGCGGAGAGGGCGAGGGATGAGGGAAGGCTTGTGCGCTCGCAGTGCGTCGTGCGGCTCGTCGAGGCCTCCTACGGCGAGGAGCAGGAGGCGCAGTTCGCGCTCGTGCTCGAGGGTGGCCACTGCAACCTCAGGGAGCTCCTCCTCCAGGGACAGCTGAGCGCGCTCGAGCGTAAGCACGTGCTCGAGCGGCTCTGCCACATTCTCGACTTTTTGCACGCGCGCAACTACGTGGCGCTTGACTTCAAGCCGCACAACATCGTCGTCTTCGGCTCGCTCCTCGACATCAGGCTCATCGACCTCGAATGCTTGCGCAAGACGAACGATCCCGTACCCTTCAAGCTGACCCCCTTCTACGCGGCGCCCGAGCTCGCCTCGGCGGCGATCGCCACCGCGCAGGCGGGTGGCTTGCCTAGACTCGATCCCGGGCGCCTCGAGCGCCAGCAGGCGGCGTCGAGCGCCAGAGCACTCGAGCCGCTCGCGGCCGACCGCTGGGGGGCCAACACGGAGAAGATGCAACTCCTCGAAGGGTCGCCGACGCTAGCACGCGCCGTGGCGCTCGTATCGCAGGCTGCGAGCCGCGGCGGAGACCAGTCCGCGGCGGCGCTCGAGGCGGATGAGGCGGCGATGCTCGAGGTGCCGCTGAAGACGGCGGCGGGGAAGCAGCTCCGTGCGTCGCCGCTGATGGATCTCTGGGCGCTCGGAATGATACTCTACGAGCTCTTCACCAACGAGCCATTCTTCTCGGGGTGCAGCGACGACGTCGTCCTGCAGGTGCTCGCCTCTCCGACGGCGCTCGATCTGCCGCTCTCGCGCATCGAGGACGAGCAGGCGCAGCACTTGCTCTCGAAGCTCCTGCTCAAGCGGCAACGCGAGCGCCTTCCGCTCGCCCTCGTCCTAAAGCACGCCTACATCGACGGAGGGCTCGACGAGGAGCAGGTGTTTGTTTCTCTCACGAAACCCGATTTTCCACATTTTCCACATTTTCCACGTATGCCACACCCCATTCTTCTCATACATCACCGTCATTTTGTTCGAGCAGGTTGACCTCTCGTTCAAAAAGGTGCACCAGGTGCAGCAGTCCTTCCAAGACGAGCTGGGCAAGCTCACAGAGATCGCCTCGCCAGAGGGCACGCCAGCTCCCACCGCCCGGCCGGTGGGCGCCCAGCCAACACGCGCCCGCAAGGGAACCTCGAACCAAGCAGCCCTCGGGCGTGCGCGTCTGAGTCACGGGCGCTCCTTAGGATTGGCAGCCCTCGTGAGGCAGGCCAAGGAAGCGGGCAATGAGTAATTATTGGGGAATTCGCACACCAGTGAGTTCGATGTATACGCGGGGCGTGTTGCAAAGTAGCAGTCATTCTAGTACAAGTTGAAGTTCAAGTCGAATCAGTAGAAGTACGTGCATGTATAGGTACAAAGGTAGCGACGATAATACATATGTACATTATCCACACGCATACGTTTACGTCGAATCACGTAATATAGGACTACTATTACTACTAATAATAATAATAATTAAATTTTCAATTATAATATCAATCAGAATCATCAGATCTGCACATCTGAGTGTCACACCTTCTCTGGATGGCCGGCGGAGGCTTCAGCGCGATGTACGCGGCGCCTTTCCTCTTGTGCACATGCGAGTACCTTCACGTCCCATCGTCGCGCAAGTCCGAGGCGACCGCGTTTCCTGCAGGCTCTACCGACCTCGTTGGAATCCGCTCGAGCCACCTCGGCGAGCTCCGTCTCCATCTGCACTTCTACCCCTCCGTGGCATTCTCAATGCTGCAGTGGCAATGTGCGCAGAGATAGCTGCTGAGCAGCGCCTCACACCGTCCGAGCACGCCGTCCGATCGCACGGCCTTCCCCGTCCCATTGCTCCGCGTGATGGAGCAAAAGAGCGACTCGAACTCGCTCTCCTCCACAAACGTCCCCCACGGGAAGGGATCGATCTCCGCCCCCATACTCTGGATCTGCTCTGAAAAGTGCAAGAACTCGTCGAGCATCTCAAAGATGAGACCCCAGCACTGCGAGATCGTCTCCCGCTGCTCATCGGAGCAGTCGGTGAAGCGTATGAAGAAGGGCGAGGCGCTCGAGACGCCTGGGATCACACCTAGGATCGAGCCCTGACAAGATGAATCGGGTGATATATATCGGAAAGAATGGGGGGGTGACATATGGGAAGCATGGAGTGAGAGACTGGGGTGAGAGACTGACCTCCGACGTGTCTAGCGCCCAGTCGAAGAGCTCGCCTGCGGGAAAGATGTGGGTGATGGATGGGTCATCATGCGACCGTGGCATATGGGCAGAACGGGTCGTGGCATGTGGGCCAGAGAGAGAGAGAGAGAGAGAGAGAGAGAGAGAGAG
>MDSY01103103.1_pt1 | contig 10064 bp, 10 predicted proteins | sample 811131 | NCBI WGS metagenome assembly MDSY01 (sample SAMN05326643, study PRJNA326480) | marine metagenome | isolation source: seawater | place: Atlantic Ocean: South West | collected 2010
ATAATTGTTCTTTAATAAAAATTGAGGATATACTATTATAATTATTGAATTACAACACTTAAAACCATAATAAAGTTTAAAAATTTAAATGTTTTCGGTTATTTTTCCAGGTCAGGGGTCACAATTAGTAGGTATGGGGAGAGACTTACTGGACAAATATAGTGTTGTACAAAATTTATTCAAAGAAGCTGACGAAACATTGGGCTTTTCATTAACTGATATAATATTAAATGGCCCAAAAGAAAAACTAGATTTAACTGAAAATACACAGCCAGCGATATTTTTAATAAGTTATTCAATCTTTAAACTTGCAAAAGAAGAATTTAATATTGATTTAAATAAAGCAAGTTATTTTGCAGGGCATTCACTAGGTGAATATTCTGCACTAGCTGCAGCTGACTCTTTAAATTTTAGCAGCACTATAAAAACATTACAAGTAAGAGGAAAGTCCATGCAAAGCTCCATACCAAAAGGCGAAGGTGGAATGGTTGTTGTTTTAGGTTCAAAAATTGAAGTAATAGAAAATTTAATGGAGGAAAATAAAAGTAAATATGAATGCTTTATAGCCAATGATAATTCAGATGGTCAAATAGTATTAAGTGGCAATACAATAGATTTAGAAAAAATTATGATAGATTTAAAATCTAAAAATATTAAAAATATGAAATTGCCTGTTAGTGCTCCTTTTCATTGTAAGCTAATGAATAAAGCAACAACTGTAATGAAAGAAGAAATTTCAAAGCTTAAATTTAATCAACCAAAAAATACCCTTATTTCTAACGTAACAGGTAAAGAAATTTTAGACACAAAAGAACTCAAAGAATTACTGGTTAAACAGATTGAAAGTAGAGTTCGTTGGAGAGAAAGTGTTTTATTCATGATTAGCAAAGGTGTAAAACATTTTATAGAAATAGGACCAGGAAAAATTTTATCTGGTTTAGTAAAAAGAATTGATGGAAGTGTTAAGGTTAGTGCAATAAATAATGAAGAAGATATAAAGTTAATTAATATAAATGAATAATTTAAAAGATAAAAAAATTATAGTTACTGGGGCATCAGGAGGTATTGGAAACTCTATAGTAGAAAAATTTTATGAAAATGGAGCAAATATTCTTGCAACAGGAACAAGAGTTGAAAAATTAGATGAATTGAAAAAAAAATTTGAAAATATTAAGATATTAAAATTTGATATTTCTCAACATAAAAAAATTGAAGAATTTATCAATAATGCAACTGAAGAATTAGGAGGGTCACTTGATTGTGTAGTTAATAATGCTGGCATTACAAAAGACAATTTAACAATTAGAATGAGTTATGAGGAATGGTCAAAAGTTATAGATATAAACCTAACTTCAACATTTTTAATAAGCAAATATTCAATAAAAAAAATGTTAAAAAATAAATCTGGAAAAATAATAAATATAACTTCTGTAGTCGGTCATACAGGCAATGCTGGCCAAGCGAACTATACTGCATCAAAAGCAGGAATTGTTGCAATGTCTAAAAGCCTTGCAATTGAGTATGCAAAAAAAAATATTAATATAAATTGTATTTCCCCAGGATTTATAAGTACAGCTATGACAGATCAGATTGATGAGAAATTTAAGGAAAGTATTATTGCCAAAATCCCCTCCAATAAGCTTGGTAAGCCAGAAGATGTGGCTAACGCAGTAATTTTCCTTAGTTCGAACCATTCAGACTACATTAATGGAGAAACTTTACATGTTAATGGTGGTATGTATTTGGGTTGACAAAGTTACTTATTAATCTAATAACGAAATATAACAAAAAGGAACATTATGTCAGATGATATTTCAAGCAAAGTAAAAAAGATTGTTGCAGATCATTTAGGTATAGATGAGGCTAAGGTTCAGGATGAGTCTAGCTTTATTGATGATCTTGGTGCAGATAGTTTAGATACAGTTGAGCTAGTGATGGCTTTTGAGGAAGAATTTGGATCTGAAATTTCAGATAGCCAAGCCGAAAAAATTTTAACTGTTGGTGATGCAATAAAGTTTATAGAAGGTAAGAGTAATTAAATAATTTTAATGTCCAAAATTAAAGATGGGATAATGGTAATTTTATCATCCCCATCTGGGGCAGGCAAAACAACCTTAGTAAAACTACTTTCTAAAAATAAAGATTTTTATATATCGATATCCCACACCACAAGAAAACCAAGAATTGGTGAAATTCCAAATCTAGATTATTACTTTGTTAATCAACAAAAGTTTGAAGGACTGGTTAATAATGGTGAATTTTTAGAATATGCAAAAGTTTTTAATCATCTTTATGGAACAACAAGAACACCTGTTATTGAAAAACTTGAAAAGGGAGAAAATGTAATATTTGACATTGATTGGCAGGGTGCTGATCAAATTAAAAATAAAAAACTAAATTATAAGTTAATTACATTTTTTATTTTGCCACCAAGCAAAGAAGTTTTATTTGAAAGATTATCTAATAGAGACATGAAAGATAAATTAATTGCAGAAGAAAGAATGAAAGAATTTAGTAGGGATGTATTACACTGGATTAATTATGATTATGTAATTATAAATGACGATCTAAAGGACTGCTATTCTAAAATAAATAATTTAATTGAAGCTGAAGTTAATAATGGATCAAAAGATTATGATAAAGAATTTATAAGAATGCATGTTAATAAACTAACCACTTAGATTCTCATATTCTTTTGTAAGTTTAAAATATATTTCGGGTTCTAGATTTTGAGGCCGTAAATTAAGATCAATATCAAATTTTTTTGAAACTTCTTTTGGATTTTTAAACATTTGATTGAAAGGTTTTTTGAGCATTTTTCTTCTTTGACTAAAAAAAACTCTTGTTAACATTTCAAGGTTTTTAGCATTTTTAATTTCAAAAAAAGATTTTTTAGGAGTAAATAATAATAATGAACTATCTATTTTAGGACGTGGAGAAAAACTATCAGGTTTAATATCTAATATTTTTTTAACATCTAGTTTCCAGTTTGATAAAATTGATAATCTACCATATTTAGAATTATTTGATTTTGCAATTATTCTATCTGCAACCTCTTTTTGAAACATCAGTATTAAATTTTCAAACCAAAAGTTATTACCTATCCCCATAACCCATTTAGAAAATATTTCAGTTGAGATGTTGTAAGGTAAGTTTCCAAAAACTATTAGTTTTTCTTTAGAAATTTTATCTTCAGATATTTTTAATACGTCATTATTAATAATTATTATTTCATTATTAAATTTTTCCTCTAATAAAAGAGATAAATTTTCATCTTTTTCTATAACATAAACTTTTTTTGGATTTTTTTTTAAGATATATGTGGTTAAGTTCCCACTGCCAGGACCTATTTCTAAAATTTCTTTCTTAGTGATATCAACCGTATCAACAATTGCTTGTAGAACCTTGCGATCTATAAGAAAATTTTGACCTAAACTTTTTTTAGCTTTAATATCCACTTATTTGTCTAAAAATTTCAAAGCTTCTATTAAGCTCTGTGGGTTAGATAAATTTTTACCAAGCATTTTTGAGTTTGGTCCGTGATCTGGAGAAATTCTTATGAAGGGTAGGCCTAATGTAATATTTATAGCATTGAAACCAAATATAGTTTTAATGGGTGTCAGTACTTGATCATGATACATGCCAATTATAACATCAAACTTACTATAATTTTCTTTCAAAAATATTGTATCTGCAGCAAAAGGACCCTCAACTTTAAAATTTCTTTTAATAAGATATTTAATAGCTGGTTTAATTATCTTCTCTTCTTCGCTTGATTTATAATTGCTTTCACAGTGAGGATTTAACCCTGTAATGGCAATTTTTGGAACTTTTTTAAATTCACTTTTGTAAAAACGGCTAATTAAATTAGCATGATTAATTATTTTTTTTTTAGAAATTTTCTTATTAACCTCCTTTAAAGGTAAATGAGTTGTTAAGGGACTAACTGATAATTTTTTATTGTAAATTAACATGGCAACTTCACTTTTTTCTTTATTTCCCAAATACTCAGTTATACCTAAAAATTTTTCTCTTAAAAAATATTTTTTTGAAATTGGTCCATTTATTAAACCTGAAAATTGTTTTTTTTTTAAAAGCTTTAATGCAGTTACAAATGATTTTTCTATATAAGGATTAGATTTTTCTGAAATTTTATCAAAACATTTTTTAAATTTATAATTAATATCAATTATATTAATTATATTATTTTTTTTTTTTTTAAAGTTTAAATTTTTTTTTAAGTCAATTTCATTAATTTTAAAATTAAAGTTTAATTTTTTCATTTGCTCAATAAGAATTCTTTTTGAAACAATTAATACGATAGGTTTTTTAAAATTATATTTTTTTTGAGCTTTAAAGAATATTTCTAAAAATACACTATTTGGTTCTCCAGCAACAACAATAATTGGTTTATAATTCACTAATTTTTGTATTTATTTTAATCTTATTATAGAAAATTTGAGAATATTGAGTTAACTGTCTATTAGTTTCAAACTCAACTATTTGTTTTATTCTATTTTTAATATTTACTTTTATTATTTGTTCTTTTGAATCCACTAATTTTAGGATCATAATGGTATTCCCGATTTCTATAGGTGAAGTATATGATCCGATTTTAGTTTTCACAATTTCCTTGTATATTTTTTTAGACAAACTTTCTTCATTGACCCAACCTATCTTACCACCAAATTTAGCCGTATCAGAAAGACTATAGGTGTTCGCAGTATTTGCAAAACCAATTTCTTTTATACTGTTTTCAATTAATTTGATTATATCTTTATCTTTTTTATTTTTAAAAATTATTTCAGACAATAAATAAGTTTTTTTTTTCAATTTTTTTTCTTTTTTAATTCTATTTTCAATTTGCTCTTCATCAATTTTAACAAAAGATTCGTACTTTCTAAATATCAGCTCATTCCATGTAGACTCAATTTCAATCTTTTTTTTTATATCACTAATATTTAATCCATAATCTTTTAAGTAGTTATTGAAATCATTTTTACTATTTAATCCAAGATCTGAGTAAAAACCTTTAATTACCACATCTAGATAAGGGTTTTTTTGGTCAAGATCATAATATTTTTCTAATTCATTTTTTTTAACTGTTTCTTTAAGTATTGATTCTTTTGATATTTCTAATATTTTTTTTTTGCCTATATTTTTCAGTTCATTATTCAGAGCAATCAAATACTTAGCTTCATTTTCTATATCAATATTAGATATAAGTCTTGAGTCTACTTTATAAACTATAAAGACGTCATCTGCAGAATATGAATTAAAATTTACTCCAACTAAAATAAATATTATTATTAATAGTTTTTTTAGATTTATCATTTTTTAAGATTTGGACTACTTGTTTGGCCAAATGGAACTATTGTTAATTTAAAGAAAATATTTTCTTCAGGCTTCTTGTCACCAATATCATAATAATCTTTATTATATTCTAATGCAGCTATTAGACAATCGTTTCGATATTCATAAATTAAATTATAAAATTCAGTCAGCTTTGTCTCTTTATTTTGTCTAGTTTCAAATCTAAGATTATTGCTTGCATCAAAATTGTATTTTGTTGAATTAAATAAGTAACTTTGATCATTTTTCGTATTATTTTCATTTAAATAGCCAAATGTAGTTATGAAATTATTAATTTTTATTTGGGTATCAATTTTTTGATAACTTGTATCTGATAAATTTTCATCCATTGAAAAATCATAATTAACATTAAAAAAATCACTTGGATCATATTTTAAATTTGCTACAAAATCTGATGTTTTTTTCCATAAATAACTATTTTGAGGTAAATTCTCTTCTTCTTTCAGCCTTAAGTTATTGGCTAATTTTGCTGTAAATATTTTTCTATCAAGTTTGTTGGTAGCAAAGTATTCAGATCCATAGGTTAATGATGCACCACCTTCAACTGAGTTATTTTTCCCCAATCTATCAAAGCTGAAAATATTATTTATATCTATTCGTCTATCTTCATCTTTATGATTTTTAGTAGAGTTGGGACTATATCTTAAAGAGAACATAGGTAATAGAGTGCTATCATATTTATCACCTATTTTTTTTAAAGGATATGAGGAATTAAATTCTGCTATTGAAAGTAGCTGATGGTCCCTTTCATCCTTATAATTTTGAGAGTTTGTTGAGTTAGTATTTATATTTTTCAGTTTAAGATTGTATTTATTTTTAAATCCAGATTTTGTAAATATAATTTTAGAGTTAAAGATTAGATCATTAATAACAACTTCTTCAAAGACATTTTTATTATAATTTTTTAAGTAGCCAGATGAATTTATTAATAGATTACCGTATACATCAAAACTATTTTCTAATTTTTTTTCTAATTTATAATCTGGATAAATAAACTCATACCTATCAGACTTAGGTTTGGATAAATCTTCATATACATAAAAGTTTCCTTCTAACGAAAGATCCTCTCTGAATGCTGAAACTCCAATACTGGATCTAAGTAAATTATCATTTGTTATAAGTGGAGACTGAACTTTATAAGTTTTAAGATATGTGTCATCTGAAACTAATTCTAATTTTAATTTCAACTCACTATCATCAAAATTGTCAAAATTTATATTTTTTTCACTTTCAGCAAAAAAATGAGTTTTTGAATTATAATTTTTTTGTTCTTTAATACTAAAATCAATACTAGACTTAGACTCAGCTCTTATCTCTCTATACTCTGACTGAATTAAGATCTTATCTTCACCATAAATTCTTGTATTTAAAGTTAAATCTTTATTGTCAGCTATAACAAAAAAATAAGGTATATTAAATGAGTTACCTACATTACTCGAGCTCTGAATTGAAGGAATTAAAAACCCAGATTGTCGTTTAACAGTTGGATCTGGGTGAAAAAATTTTGGAAAATAAAATACAGGTTGATCATAAATTTTTAGCCATGCATTTTTATAAAAAATAGTTTTCTTTTTTTTATCATGTTTTATTTCTTGAGCTGCAAATGCCCAAGGCGGGCAATCATCATTCTTTTTACATGTTGTAAATACTCCCTTAATTACTGTCGAGTTATTATCTTCTACAGAAATAGAGTTACCCTTTAGTCTTGGATCATTTTCTTTTGTAAAAGAGCCATCATTAAAATTTATTGAAATATCTTTTGCAATAAATTTATTTTTTTTTAAATTAATATATGCTTTTTTGGTTGTTAATTTATTTTTTTCTAAATCTTTAAATTCTACATTTTTGGCTTTAACCAAACCATTTTCTATCGAATAAGAAAAGGTATCTGATAAAAATACATTTCCTAATTTATCTTTAATTGAAGACCGTATTTTTGATTCTATAGTTTTCTTTTTTGTATTGAATATGATATTCTCTGATTCTATTAATACATTTTTTGATAAATCTCTTAATTCTACATTTCCACTTGCATCTACTATTGACGTCAATTCATTAAAGATTATATCATCAGCCTTTATCTCAATATTATCGATATAGGAGTTAGCAATACCTTCTTTAGCTTTAAGTATAGAAAGTTTTTTGTCATATATGAACGTTTGTGCTTTAATTTCAATATTATTTTCTATTGATTCAGCAATACCATCAGTCGCAGTAATTATATTTCCATTTTCTGAAATTAAAATTTCAGAGGTTTTAAATGTGAAAGCATGAGCCGTCGATAAACATAAAAAAAAAATACCAATCAAGTGAATATGAATGTGACTAAATATTTTATTTTTCATTAATTCTAATTAACCCAATAAATATAAAAATTACAAGTAAACCCAGAGGTAGCCATACGGAAGCATATAGTGGTATTTTTTCACTTTGACCAATTAAATTTGATAAAAAATAAAAATAATAGATCAATACAGACAAAAATATTCCAATTATAATATGAAAAATCATTGATGTATCTCTTTTTATATTAAACATTAATATTGAAGATAACAGGGTCATAATTGAAACATATAAAGGGAATGCAGCAAGCTTATGTAAATGTGATTCAATTTCTAAAGTAGAATAGCCCAAAGATTTATAATCAGATCTTAATTTAAAAAGTTCAAAAATATTTAAAGAAGTTAAATTTCTAAACATGCCGTAAATTTTTTGAATATCAAAATGGGTAATAAGGTTCATATTCATTTTAAGTATTTGTGTTTTGTTATTTTTAGAAATTTTAGGTTTATAAATTATCCATTCTAAATTTGAAATATCAACCTCTTCTGACTCTATTAATCTTATTAAATTAAAATTTTTATCAAACTCATTAATTGATACTTGTCTTAATTTATTTTTTTGTATAACGGCTGCATTAATTATATATATTTTTTCATCAATTTCGTCTTTGATCCACAATCCATTATTTGTTATAACTGCTAAATATTTATTATCCTTAGAATAATTATTTTTGATATCAAGGTATAAAAATTTTAATTTTGATGAAAAATTATAGAAAAAAACAATTAGCAATAAACCCAATATAAAAGAAGTTAAGGAAAGTAATTTTATAACCTTGAAGTTATCTATACCATTGGTTTTTAAAACTCCAATCTCATTTTTTTCAATTAATTCAATAAAAAAAAATTGTGTTGAAAGTAAAAAAATAAACGGAAAAATTTCAAGAAGTGTTACTGGTGCATTTAAAAGAGTCATAAAAAAAGGATAGGTAAAGTGTAAATTTAATTCCTTAAAAAAATTAATTTCTTCAAAAACACTTAAAATTAAAATTAATGATAAAAAAATCAAAGACATTGTTAATATCTTTTTTAAAAATAATTTAATTAAATATTTTTCAAACGTTTTGAGCATATCTTTAAATATTACTTTTTAATTTTACTGTTAACACAAAATATAATAAAAAAAAGATTAGCAATGGAAAAGAAACAAATAAAACTAATCCCATCTGATCATAGGAAATATATCTAAGAGACATTTCCGAAAAAATTATAATGAAAAATATAAAGGTGAATAAAGTTAATTTTAGGTGTCCGTAATATTGATTTTCTTTTGACATTAATATTAATAAAGAACTTATCAGGGCCAATAATGGTAAATAGATTGGTTTATAAAATCTTTTAAATAACTCTTGCTTAACATCCTTAATAAATTTATCGTTACACAATAAATACTTATGTTGAAATTTATCTTTCATATTTTTTAGGTCATGATAAATACATCCAATCAATGCTTTACTTTCTAATGTTTGTATTTTTGGAGTAGTTGTAGTTTTCGACTCATACTTACTCAAATTAAAATCAATTTTTTTAAAAGATATTGTAGTTGTTTTGTTGTTATTAGTATTAATCATGTGACCATCAAATAATCTAAAAAATCTATTCTTAGAGTCACTGTACAAAATACCTTTTTTTGCGTAAACCACTTGATTTTTGAATCCTCCTCCAACAGTAGTATCTAAATTATCATTTAAAAATATATTTTGATAATTTCCAAACTCATCTTTTTTTTCAATAAAGATTGTTAAATTTTTTACTGTATCTATAAATTTTCCTTCTTTAATTAATGAAGGAAAAAAATCTATATTTGAATTTTTTATAAAATTTTTTGCTTCATATTGGCTTTTAGGTGAAATAAACCCACCTAAAATTATTTGAAATAACGCAACTAGTACTGCATATACAATTATCACATTAATAAAATTTAATTTACTTACTCCATTAGTCCAAAATATAAGTAGTTCATTTTTTCTTTCATATTGTGTTATTTGATAGAATATTGAAATAAAGAAAACAAAGGGCAAAATTCTATGAATAATTTTTGGAAAATTAAGTGTTGTATACTTGAAATATACGTAGAAACCATGACCATCCTCAGTAACAAAGTCCAAAAAACCAACAGCCTGTATTACCCAAACAATTAATCCAATCGAAAAAGCAATAATTATAAAAAATTTGGTGGTATCTTTTAAAAACTTTTGAAATAATAATTTTTTCATTGAAAAATAATAATTTTATACTTATATAGCATCAAACACGTAAGGAGTGTATTTAAAATTTATGTCTATTCAAATTAATTATAAAAATAAGGGTTTAAAAAAACCTTCAACTAATCTTGTCTTATTTACCGAC